>TARA_R110000824_G_scaffold71096_2_pt1 | contig 12120 bp, 20 predicted proteins | sample TARA_R110000824 | Tara Oceans TARA_R110000824 (sample SAMEA4397747) | marine metagenome | biome: Polar Biome; feature: [MES] marine water layer (ENVO:01000295) within the mesopelagic zone...; material: water (ENVO:00002006), including particulate matter (ENVO:01000060) such as...... | reverse complement strand
CCCCCTGTCGGCCAGCCCTTTGTTTCAGCTAATCCGCTCCCGCGAGTTTTTTGAAGATAGGAGCAAGTGTTTCAGCCGAACCAGTCAGGCAACATTTTTGGGAAGTAAGAACAAGCGAAATTTTTTAATTATCTCCTAAAGTTTTTACTTGACTATGACGATAATAATAGTATAGTAATAGTGTAGGAAATTTAACAGGAGAGAAGAACAATGTTATCTTTTTTCGACCAAGAAACCCTAATGTATATGCTGGCTCTCTGTCTCATTTGGCCAGTTGGTTATATTGCTGAGAAGATTTTGAAAGGAAAATGAAGATGAATGAATTAGAAAAAGACGCATACAACCATCGCTCAAGACATTCCGACAGGAAAGAAGAGAAAAAACGCCGTGAGGCTCTACCCGCACACGCCGATAAGTTTATATGGGTGCTAGATATGTCAAGTGGTAACGTGTTAAAGGTTGAGATTCCTGTCCACTTCCCTGAAAATGGTGACTATGAGGATTACCTAGAAGCTAATTTGCCGGAAGATGTAAGTCTGGAAGATTGTAATTGGATGGTTAGCGGTGCTGAAGTCCACGACATTGTTAGATGGCGATACCATTTAGGATTTTGAGAGGGGTGTTGAAGATGAATAAAGAACAAAGAGATTTCATGCTGGTTTCAGCCGCTTGGGTTTATGTTTTGGGATATGTTTTTGAGCTTTATATGAGGTATTTATCGTGAAAGATTCTGAAAAAAAGGCGGCCCTTTTCTGTGTTCTGGCGTTTTTGGTAGGATGTTTGGCTTTATTCTAGAAAACGCTTGACAAAAAAGGGAAAATATGCTACAATAAAAGTAAGGCCTCCAAGTGTGCCTTAAACATTTGGTTTTTCCTTTCGCCGTCCCCATTTTGCAAGATGGGGGCGGTTTTTTTTAACACGGGCGAGGAGCAGCTAATCCGACCCTGCCGATTTTACCACAACTTCAGCAGAAGTCAAGGAAAAAAGGCAGAAAAACTTTTCTGAAAAATATTATAGAAAATGCTTGACCTAGTCGATAAGTATGATATAGTAGGAGCATAAGAGAAAACAACAACAAAAGGAAAATGGAAATGGAAATCCCAACTAAAGAAATTATTGAACAGCTAGATAGTCGTCTTGTGAACGGTATTGCTGGGCCAGTAGCACTAGAAGCTATTGATACAATCAAAGCTCAAGCCCTAGAGATTCGAGAACTGCAAGCGGTCATCGTGCGGCTGCGTGGTGAGGCTAGTGCTAAACGTAGAATGTCAGACTTTCGCTCTCTCCCAGAACCACGACCAGTCTGGGAACAGTTCAAAAGAACTTGGAAGGAAAATTGAAAATGGAACCTAGAGTAATAGAGGCTGGACAGGGTGCTGACGACATTCTTGAACGAATTGAAACTAACAAGATTTTCATTGGCGACCCCGATAATCTGCGCATTACGGTTGCAAATCTAGGTATGCGGCTGTTGGTTACTGATCTCATTAGGGATCAGGTTAAAGAGATCGAAGAACTGCAAACTTTTATCACTGTACTTTCTAATGAACTAGATAAGATGGAAGGAGCATAAGAATGGAAAAGCAATTCAAGTTGACCCCTCCTAGTTGGGAATTGATCGATTTAGATTTAGAAGAAACTAATGGGTCTTCCATTGAAATAGAAATTATTGAAGAAACTGCTGAATAAAATACTTGACATGACCGATAAACATGTTATAGTGGGAGCAGTTAAGGAAATTCACTCGAAAGGAAAAATTGATATGGCAAAAACCAGCATAAAAAGAATCCGAACGTTTATCGAGATGTACGATAAGCAGGGTGAGATTGGTGTCGATTTGGTTGATGGAAAGTGTGTCGTCGTCAATAACTTTGGCACAGATGACGAAGCTACTTATGTTTGCAACACCCTGACAGATGCCGGTGGACTTGTGAACCGCATCATCTTTAAGATGCCGATTGTGGCAACTGTTGTATATTCCTCAAACTCAGATCAAGGAAAATTCCATGAAAATTCTATCTAAGGTAATCTAAGTAAAATCCGCCCCCCTTGGGGGCGGATTAGCTTATCCAACCCCGCAAATTTTATCACATCCTATGCCGTTTGTCAAGTAAATTCTCAAAGAAATACAAAAAAAGATTTCCAGAAAATAGTAGATTGTATTCTTGACAATGTCGATACTTATGATAGAATGAAAGCAGTTAAGAGGATACAGGTTTTTGAAAGGGAAAGAAAAATGGATATATACTGTCCAAACTGTGGTGAGCCTTGCGACATTTATCATCTGAATAACGATATGGAGCCTAAATTCCGCGATATGTTCAAAGCGGGAAAAGGGTGCGATTGTTGTGAAGGTAAACCGCAAGAGAAGAAACCCCTGCGGGCCAGTTTAACCGCTGTGGCGATGGATTTACTTGGCGATGATCTGGACGGGGTCGCCAGTGTGCTTGACGATTACGAATACATAAGCGGTTCAGATTTTTGGGATTGAGTGTGGTTTCCTTTCGGGCTAATCCGCCCCCCTTGGGGGCGGATTAGCTTATCCTATCCCGCAAAATTATAACACAGCATTAGCATAAGTCAAGTAAATTCTCAAAAAAAGGCAGAAAAACTTTTCCAGTAATTCCTAAAGAAAACACTTGATCTAGTCGATGTATACTGTATAATAAGGAAAAGAAAACAAACGATGATGGGCGGCGAGCGCGGTCGGCCTTTTAAATACAACAATTCATCATCGTACAATATATGTGAAAGCCTCAACGATAACCGTTGATTAGGCCAGAACCCTTGAGATATACCGCTATCGCCGCAAGGGGGTATGCGGTGGCAGCCTAGCCAGATAGGGAACTGCAACGGTTATCCGCGAGGTGTTTTTGCTAATCCAACCCCGCAAAAATTATACCACAAAATCCACATAAGTCAAGCAAAAATTGCTCCAATAATAACTAAAGAAATTACTTGCATAGGTCGATAACTATGATAGAATAAGAGCAGTTAAGGGAAACCAAACGAGGGGAAAAACAATGGATTATTTTGCAGAACTAACTACCGCTCGAAAGCTGATAGAATGGTCGCTTGAACAGTGTGGATTGAATCCCACCGACCATTGTATTATGGTCGAATTCAACAATCGCTTTACCCGTCGAATGGGTGATGCATCAGCCAGAAAAAACCACGAATGGCGACCTACGCTGCAAATTCGACTATCTAGGCCATTGTGGGCTAGAGCAAGTGAAGAAGAACGGCGAGAAACCGTTATTCATGAAGCGTGCCATATCATTGATTATATCATCAATGGTGAGATGTGCGGTCATGGTAGACTATGGAAGCGGCTAATGTGGAAGTGTGGAATACGTGCCGAACGTTGTCACGAAGTTGATAGAAGTGGCCTAGCTCGCAAGCGAGCTAAAGTTGCAGCAAGTTGCATGTGCGGAGCAATTTCGGAAATTGGCGCAATCCGTGCCAAGAAAATCCGAGAACAGAATGCGGTATACCGATGTCGAAAATGTAGCACACCGGTTAGTTTAGCTTAGGTGAAAGCTGCTCCCCAAAAGGGGAGCAGCTTATCCTGCCCCGCAAAATTTTACCACACAAACCGGGTTTGTCAAGTAAATTCTCGTAAAAATACCGAAAAACTTTTCCAGTAAATGCAGCAAAAATAGTTAATAAAAACGCTTGACCTAGTCGATAGATACTATATAATGAAAGCAGTTAAAGGAAACCAAACGAAAGGGAAAATATGTTTAAAATATCTGAGGATTGTGTCAATGCTGTTTCAGATAAAATATCCGTAGAAATTAAAATGGCAGAAGGGATGGAATTATCAAAAAATATCGAACAAATATTGCAAGAAAATTCTCACTTCATAGAAAGCATATTGGAATTGTCCGATATACTTTTTGAGGATAACCGCGATAAATCAAAGGCGACTATGATCGGGATAGTTGCCTATCGGATAATGAAATCCGCCTATGAGGCGAAAGAACTAGAGGACATGTTTGAATAGTGTGGTTTCCTTTCGGGCTAATCCGCTCCCCTTGGGGGCGGATTAGCTTATCCTATCCCGCAAAATTATATCACAACTTTAGCATAAGTCAAGCAAAAACTATTCCAGAAATAGTTAAGAAAAACGTTTGACATATCCGATAACTATAATATAATCAGGGTACAAAAGCAAAAGTTCTTGAAAGGGAAAATGATGGTCACGACAAGAAAAGCAGATGTCAGTCAACAAGTCGAAATTGACGTTTACAAGAATGGAAAAGTTATCGCTTTGGCTCTTGTTGATTTTACTTCTCGCATCCATATAACTTTTCATGCGGAAGACGACATTACTCCTTCTAGTGAAGATTGGGAAGCTGTTTCAGTTGATATTGATACCGTCTCTTTCTTTTCAGATAAGGGAATCCAATACGGAACACTTGAAAATGGTATGGCCGAAAAGATTCTTGACGACAACGTTTTGAATGATTTGAAGGATCAAATTTCTCAGGCGGTTGAAGAATCCGATTGGGATCTTGATTATATCCCTGAATTGGAGAGGTGGCGAGACGAATAAATCAGCTACTACCTATAGAAGCTGCTCCCCGAAAGGGGAGCAGCTTATCCTGCCCCGCAAAATTATATCACAACTTTAGCATAAGTCAAGCAAAAACTGATAAAAATACTAAAAAAAGAAAACGGGCAAAGTACTGGATTAATTGTTTGACATGGCCGATAACTACTATATAATGAGGGAAGTTAACGAGAAATTAAGTCTTTTTGAAAGGGAAGCGAAAATGAGAATGTCGAAGAATATAAAGTATGATTTTCGGTTTGGTAAGAAAGTTAACACTTCGGTGTATGTCGCAAGCTGGGATAACACCGTCAACGTCGAAATCAACGACGACGATGACGATGGTGTGCTGCATACGTTTGATATCTACCTACCCATAGATGCGGCTGAGAAGCTCGCTAAGGAGATAATCGAGGACATCGCGGCCTACCGAGTCAAGGAGGCCAAGGTTGCCGAGGAGGCCGAGGAGGCCGAGGCATAGGCCACAGGGAAGCCCCCGCCCGCAAGGGCGGGGGCTAAGCCCTTTCTGTCTCAGCCCACCCTGCCCCGCAACATTTTCACGCGAGGGAGCAAGTGTCTCTGCTCATCCACCGGGACGACTCTAACAATGGCTAAGAGCAAGTGTTTTTGCTAATCCGCCCCCGTTCATTATACCACAACCTCCACTTCTGTCAAATTAATTTTTTCAAAAAATACCAGAAAAATAACTAAACAAAATGCTTGACACATTCGATATATATATTATAATCATGGAGTAAGAAGGAAGAGTTTTAAGGAGTCCTTACCGATTTTTCTTGACAATCCGTGATTGTGGGTTATATTGGACAGGAAGGAAGTCGTTCATTGGTTTTCTTGGGAGGTTTTAGTTTTGAGTCTTAGTTTAATAAAATATGAGCGAAATTTGAGAATTCAGCAATATAAAGATCGATTGTCAGAGGCTAAAGACCTTTATACTGGTAAGCCTTTAAAGGGGGAAGATTTGAAGGAGTGGAATAAAATAAAATCTCTCAAAAGAAAATACGATAAAAGTATGATCTAAGGGGCTGTCTCAGCCCACCCTGCCCCGCAGACTTTCATATGGGTGGGAGCAAGTGTTTTTCCCAATCCTGCATGGTGACTCCACCAATACTCAGCAGCAAGTGTTTCTGCTAATCTGACCCCGCGAAAATTTTTGCAAAAAAAGACCTTGCAAGCAATCATCGGGTAGCTTGGGAAAGCAGGATGATAACCTACAAGGTCTAGTCGTCCGGGCAAGGACGTTGTAAAAAATGGAAGAGGTGGATTTATGGTTTCGCCACCAACGTTTCGGGGACTGATATGTCAAACCCTTGCGGGCCGTTCCCTACTTTGTACCACCGACTAAAGCCTCACCCATTCGGGCATACTCAATAATCAGTGTGCCTTACCCCCTCAGTCTAGCTTGGGCATTCGGCCATCTTCCTACTGGCTGGGATATCTCCCGACCAGCATGTATTAAATAATTAGAACAGCTTGTAACCTGCTTGCGCGGTTGCCTCCGAGCTACAAACTAAGTTCCCTTGACAACGAGATAGTCCTAATTATTATTTGTATTAAAAATCAGTTGTGGGGCAAGCCTGTCCCCATAAATCCTAAACTGTCCTACCAGTTCTGTCACCGAAGTGCAAAGGAGGCTTTAATTGGACAACCGATTGCTTTCTTTCCCTTATTATACCGTCTTTTAATGGTTTGTCAAGTTATTTTCCACGAAATATTGAGAAAATTCTTTGAAGAATTCCCCTCTTAGCTGCTGGTATTAAAACCATTCGGCCATCGTAAAAACTCTTGACATTTCCGTCTGATAATTCGACAATGTAGAGTGTTCGGCTGCGGGAGCCTTTGATATTTCCTCGACGGATTGTTTCATCCGTTACGGGGTTCTTGATAATATCCCGAATCTCTACAACCTCCCCAAAGTAAACTTCTGAGGTTGCAACCTGATTAACAAGCTGCGGATTGTCATCATCATTGACGGGTTGTTTCAGATAGTGAAACTTTGCTTTGTCGCCAATTACCAAATTCATCATATTCTCCCTTTCAATAACCAAATTTTACCACAGGAATCCAATCTGTCAACAACTTTCCCCAAACATTTTTCCCCAGCAATCGTCGCATGTACCACTAATGAGCAATTCCCGCTCGCCTGCCGACAAATACGGCATAGCATCCTGAATGTACTTGCCCTCTTGCCAAGCTTCAAAATCAAGAGGATCAACCAGTAGCTCAATATTAGTTCCGCATACTCTACACATTGCTACTGTTATCTCTTTATTCTTAGTAATCATTTGTTTTTCCTTTAGTGTTCTATCTCTTATATCGTCAATTGTACCATGATACTTTAGTACGTCAAGAATTTTGTTAGTATTATTTTGAGAACCACCCAATCCAACCCCGCCGATTTTACCATAAATATATGGTTTGTCAAGCAATCTTTCAAAAAAGAACCGAAATCTTTTTCCATTATTGTTTCAGAATTTGCTTGTGATATCCGATAACTATGATAGGATGGGATTAACAAAGGGAGAAAATCATGTTTGTAACTTACTCACCACAAAATGCGAAAACTAAAAAGCTGCTCGAAAATCCCGATATGCAAAAATGGAATTGGGGCGAATGGCGTAGTTTAGATATTCTGTCTGGCTACTCTTGTCCTATGGCTAAGCTATGCCATTCTAAGGCGGCTGAGTACTACAATGAGAAAACCGGAAAATTTACCCGTAAAATTCAAGACGGAAAACACACTGAATTCCGTTGTTTTTCAGCTAGTCAAGAGACCAGATTAGCAGGAGTATACAACCGTCGAAAACAGAATTTTGATCTACTCAAGAAATATGAACGTGATGAAAACGCGATAACGGATATCCTCCTAAATTCTTGGGAAAACCGTTGCTCTATTATGCGACCTCATGTTGCTGGCGACTATTTCAGCCGAGAATATATGCTGGCATGGTTTAATGTGGCAATTGAAAAGCCTGAAACGTTATTTTATTCCTACACTAAAAGCCTACATTGGTTAATAGAGGAATATGATAAAAAGCCTGACAATTTTATCTTTACTGCCAGTCGTGGTGGTTTTTTAGATCACTATATTGGTAAGTATGATTTAAGAGAAGCAGTCGTTGTCTATAGTGAAAAACAGGCTAGTGAATTGGGATTAGAAATAGACCATGATGATTCTCATGCTGCTAATCCCAAAATCAAAGACCAGTCATTCGCGCTGCTAATTCACGGTACTCAACCGGCTGGCAGTGAAGCGGCTAAGGCCCTAGTCCAATTAAATGGCAAAGGATCATATAGAAAGTGATTTTCCTTTCCCCTGCTCCCCTTCGGGGGAGTGGGGTTTTTGTTGTCCTAGCAGAACCGGCCCCATACATTCTATAGTCTGGGAGCAAGCGTTTTGTCTCTGCCTATCATGCCCCGTCTTATTCAATACTGTACAGCAAGCGGTTTTCCGCCTGTCTCTCCCAAAGATATCAAATGACTTTTCCAATGACTAGGAGCAAGCGGTTTTGGGAAAACTAAAGAGGCACACCTAACCCTGTCCAACAAATTTTACCACACCAAGCAGGAATGTCAAGCGATTTTTTCAAAAAAGTCCAAAAAAAGTATTCCCATAAAAATATAAAGAAAACACTTGCGATATCCGATAACTATATTATAATCAGGGAGTAAGTTGGTAAGACTCTTAAGGAGATGAAAAATGGATATTCTTGGGAAGAAGAAAGAGCAGTATGATGGGGAGTTTGTGTTGAACTCTCAGGAAACTGCCAAGGATTTTAGCCACGTCTCAAAGCATTGGTACGATCAATGTATCAGCTACGATACGGCTATGGATAAGATTGCTGATGAGCAACGGATGATTGAAGATATCCGAGGCCCACTGTCCCAGTGGCAGCCAGCAGTTGTGGATAGTCAATGTGTATTGCAGTATAAGGATGGTCGAAATTTTGCACCAACCCAACACGCATTGAATCATCTGGCAGTTAATGGTCATCTTTCAACGGGATACCTTCGCAGTCTTGGTCGTGATAGAAATCATGCAACCAAGGATGAAGTGTTATTCAAGAGGGATGAACAAGACGCTGACCTGATGTGTTACACGCTGGAGAAAACGCTATTCCGTTCTGATCGAGTGGATCAGGACAAGAACCGTTTGTTCCGAACGTGGAGTGATGGCACCATGCGAGCTATGCTCTCAGAACAGTATGCCATTATAAACAATCAGTGGGTAATGGATGTCATCAGGGAAACTCTCCCTGCGGGTATGCTGTCTCACTGGCGAGGGGATGCCGATAGCATCTATGGCAACGTGCTGATTCCTGATTCGATTCGAGAAGAAGACGATTCGGATTATGGTGGGATGCTATCCATCGGTAATAGTGAGATCGGTATGCGTCGATTGAGCAGCAATCCTTCTGTATTCCGAGCAATCTGCATGAACGGTTGCATTTGGGATCAGGAAAAGGGTAGTGCTATTCGTCAGATGCACAAGGGAGAAATCGACCTTGCATCGCTGAAAGAGTCCATTCAGGAAAACCTGCAAGGGCAGATTCCTCTGATTGGTCGTGGTATTGACCTTCTCTTGACGTTGCGTAATCACAAGGTTAATGGGATTGCTCCCATGAGTCATGTGATTGCTCAGACATCGAGAGATTACAAGTTGACCAAGAAGCAGGCCACTGGAGTTATGCAGGCCTTCCTGATCGAGAAAGAGATTCTGGAAGAAGATGCAAACTCGGCCTTTGGAGTGGTCAACGCAATTACCCGATTCGGACAAACTCTCTCCGATCAGGACTGGGTGAAGTTTGACCAGATCGGCGGTACGATGGCAAACATCACAGCGGCCCGATGGGACGCGATGGTGCAACGTGCCAAGACGATGGACGAGAAAGAACTGGAGAAGGTCTACTCGTCACTGGCAGTCTGATCAAAATGAGATAGAATGGGGGGAGGCGTTCTCCCCCCGCTATCTTTTTCATGGAGGATCAGGCTATGGGTATTCTTATAATGATGATGCTGTTGATATTCTGCGTATCAGCATTTACATCAGAATAGAGAAAGACCCCCTGCTTTGCAGGGGGTTTTTTTTTGTTTTACCCAATCCAACCCCGCAAAATTATATCATACATCCTTATAATGTCAAGCTAAAAATCTAAAAATCTTTTTCCACAAAGTGTTAAAGAAAATCCTTGACTATGTCGATATAGAGTGTATACTGATATTAGTGAGACAGAAGGAAAGCATCTAAAGGGGTTGGAAATGAAAGTTGACATTTACTTTAACATCACGAAGAAAATTTTCAGTGTTCGTCGTGGTGGCCGAGTTGTTGGTCATCTTGATAGAGTCTTTCTTATGAATGCTAAGTTTGTAGTTTCTCAAAAGGGGATGAAAAGAGTAAGAAAGGATATGGTTAAGAACGTACATGCAGTAATTAGGGGAGAATTAGTACCTGAATTTACTGGAGTAGATGGAGTAGAAGTGGCCTACAATCCCTATAAACACTGTACGTTTGTGCAGCGAGAAAGTGGTGATGCGGTTTTTGACGCCAATTATGTTCAAATGGCTGTGATTGACGGCAAACCAGTGGTCAAAAGTTTTACCGAAAAAGTTTCAGAAAAGGCTTGCACTATGTCGATACTGTGATATAGTGGGGGCATAACAAGTGAGTTGTATGTTTCTTGGTTTGTTTTTTTTGAGGAGATTGAGTTATGGATGAAACTACTACCAAGCAGAAGCGAGTGGACATCGTGGAGTTTGTCAAGGCGTGGCAAGCGAGCGAGTCCCGTCAGCAAGTCGCCAATAAGCTTGGCGTAACCTATGGTGCAATTGCCAGCCGTGAGAAGAACCTGCGAAAGTATGGCGTAAATCTCAAGGAAATGGCAAAAGGTCGGCGAGGAATTCAGATTGATGCTGATGCCCTCAACGCTCTCATCACCGAGTGCGATAGCTAAGAACGGCTTAGTTATAATGTTAAAGCCCCCGTCAGTATCTGGCGGGGGTTTTTTTTTGGACTTACTTTAGGTCTGTCCTACCTCATCCTTTCTGGTTCACCGCTGAACAATCCGGCAAGTGTTTTGGCTAAAGTAGTCTGATACTTCAACAATCTATGAGAGCAAGCGGTTTTTGGGTTGACTGTAGGAATTGTTTTGGATATAATATAGGAAAGTATCAGGTAAGGCAGTCCAATACTTCATCAAATGTCTACAGCAAGGGGATTCTTATAATGTCAAAGAAGATGGAAAGAAGATCGCAAAAGGTAAAGGAGGGGATTAAGAAAGAAATAGATGAGGTCTTTATCAAGGCTAAGGAAAAAGGATGTTATTATATACATGTTTCCTACCTAGATGATGATAAAGTTATACAACACTTCAACGCCCATGTTGATTTTAATATTGGGAATTTAGTTAATGTGGGGAATAACATTGATGATTTCCTCCGTGACAAAATTCCACCAATGTATTGTGAAACACTTAGGTTAGAACAAAGATCAACTCGTCCCACTTAATCCTTTCTGGTTCACTCCAATGTAACGCAGCAAGTGATTTTGAAGAAAAATTGGACAGAAAGAAGGTTCTACAAAAGTTAAATTCCCGACGGCATTTCATATTATAAATATACGCCGTGTTCCCTAGTGGGAGGCGACTGTTTTGTGAAGGGGTAGACCACTATTTACCGCTTCTATTGTCAGTCCTATTATTGCTACGGGAATTTACATGAGGTAGGAACTCATGGTTGATATTATAAGTTACACCATTTCTAAAAATTTATGGATTGCCTAAAGAATACTTCCTCTAAACACTTATTACTCTCCTTTCTTCATCCAACTAGCCTCAAAACTTATCGTCAGCTAGCATTGACTTACAGCAAGTGCCAAGAAGTATACGCTGGCATGTTAGGCAGAGGAAGTGGGGGTTTTTGTTATTACTTCTAAGCTATTAATAATACCCTGTCTTCTCTCTGTCCCATTTCCAGCTCTTTCGTTATCGGCTGCTCTATCGTGACAAGTGATTAACGTAAGATTTTTTCTTCCTCACTCTTTTCTTATTTACTAGAGTAAGACCCCGATAAACCTAGCCCTCATTTTTTATTTTTGTGTCGGAAACCGTCGAAGTATTGATCTTAAACCGAAAACCGACTAGAATGGGTTTATATTACCCTGCGAGGCCAACTGAGAACCACCATGAAAGGCGTTAACTGCCATCGCCACGATCTTCTTGAGGGTATCAGCACCGTAACCGGCTACTCCCTCTCCAGAACATAGAACACATAAGTCTTTTTTATAGGTTTTTGAAAGGAAAAGGTGAAGGTCTATGCTCCTTCCTCCCTTTCCTTATCTCATTATACACCACTACCACACCAAGTCAACAACCATTCCACGGAATCAGCAAGGAGGGATTTGAGTTTGTGGGTTTACTGCTCATTATGTAAGGATATCAATATAGTAATGAGGGTTTGTAACTCATTTTTTGCTTTCTATGTAACAAGTTAGTACAAACCTGAAAAATCCCTTGCAGAAAATCCTAATCCGCTCTCAAGTTGGGCCTGTT
>TARA_R110000824_G_scaffold145179_1_pt1 | contig 12124 bp, 3 predicted proteins | sample TARA_R110000824 | Tara Oceans TARA_R110000824 (sample SAMEA4397747) | marine metagenome | biome: Polar Biome; feature: [MES] marine water layer (ENVO:01000295) within the mesopelagic zone...; material: water (ENVO:00002006), including particulate matter (ENVO:01000060) such as...... | reverse complement strand
TAAGGAGATTCTCGATTTCTCATCCGGATCATTGGGTCGAGTTGGAACATCATTGCCGGGACAAACAAACACACATAATATCTCAACTGAACCGGTATATAAGTATTATCCTGGTCGCGCTGTAGGTTTTGATTCCGGTTCATCGATATTCAAAACAAAGTATTACCAGATGCTTGATTTGAATGTTCCGGAAAACTTACACGATTATGATCTGATTAATGTTAAGGAAACCAACCCTAACGTATTTACTAAAAGAACTCGACCTGTCAATATGTTCTTTTCTATCGAGGCTAGCATGTATGGGCTAATCTCTGAAGAGATGTTACACATGTTCTCAACGGTCCAGCAATTTAACAATTATATTGGAAATCCGGCGAATGCGTACAGGATTGAATATAAGGAACTTAAAAAGTTACGTGAAATTTATTTTAGAGGCGTAGAGTCTGTACCGGATTTTGATAAGTTTGTTAGCTATTATAAGTGGTTAGATTCTTCTATATCGTATATGATCGAGGATCTGTTCCCAGTGTCCGCAGAATATTCGGATGAAATTAGAACGATTGTTGAAAGCCATATTTTAGAAAGGAACAAGTACCAGCATAAGTACACAAATATGATTTCTGGTGCGGTTAAGGAAAGACCCTTTAAGCCAACTCCGTTTGATTTTGGTTCATTTACACCGCCTAATTTTGGTGCCATCGGCTATGGGATGATGTCTTTTTCGACATCACATAGGGCCTCTCCGGGAAGCACTAATCGGGAGAATTCTAGTAAAAATAGCAGGGGAACGAACAAGTACTCTGATATTAGAAACACACACACAGATCGTGATGGAAAACAAAGAGGTGGCATTACGGCTCTTAGGATTGGTAAAGACGCGACCGATCCGGACATTTCGTCGGGAGATGCGGGCGTCGATGCTACGAGGCAGGCGATAAGAGAGTCGGCTAGGAAAGACGCAGGTAGAAGAACAGGAATTGACGTAGCTTTTGCGAACAGTATAAAGGGTGGAACAAATTCTGCAAAAAATCAAAATATATTTGCCTGGACCGGATTAAGTTTTGGCGATAAAATAGAGACAGCGTTTGTTGCGACGTCAAGTAATCAGGAGAGAAGAGATGATGAGGTCCCGGCTTTATCGGGAACACAAACAGTGCAAACTCAACACACTGTTGTAAAGAGTAATGGACAAGTTATTCAAACGAATCAGAATGTCTTTAACGGAGTATTTGTTGAAACTAAGTATGCGAATGTTAATGCGGCAACGACAAATAGCCAGGGGGAAAGCGTAAGTGTAGGTCTTAATGTCAACCACGATGACGGGTATTCGACACAGCTTAATAACCCATATGAATCTTCATTGAATGGGAGTCCATTTGTTGTTGATAAAGTAGGTGGATTTTTTCATAGACATAATGAAGTTGGATCTGCGGCTTCGCAACGTAGAGAAGGGTACGTTATTAATACTTCTAATTTTTCAATTGAAAGAGAGTTTAAAACGACGCCGGTTACTTTATGGAGATTCCCTAAGATTAAAAGGCCGTTAAATATTCAAAATATTAAAACTATAAGTGGTTCTATTGGCAACTATAGTGCTTCGCATGAGATTGTTAAATATAGTGGCGGTAGAAGGCAGTGGAATTTCGCTGCCGCAGACGGTAGAGGCACACCAAGCTCTTCGTATGCGGAAACCCCGTTCTTAAATAGCGGACAATCGGCTAGTTTCGGAACGGCTGGTTTGACCGGAAGAACAATGGATAATGGGAATCACAATAAGTGTGTCATTGTCCAGCGTTTCTCGGCTCCCGGAGATAAGTATACGATGAGCGAGGGATTTTTAGACACGTATTCTGGTGAATACTCTGTCTATAATACCATAAACTTTAGAAATTATGTTGCTAGAATGCAACATAGGACAAAATTGGCTGCAAAAACAGAGCAATTTACGACAGGCTCTGTACACGGCATACATCAAAACGGAAAGAAGGTTTTAAAATCTAGCTCACTTGGTACAGTAATTACCTCCACGGTATACGATAATGCCTTTATATCAACCCCTATTCCGGGTAGTGATTCACAATATTTGTGGATTACGAGTTCTGCAACCGTAGTCCCACTTGGATATGAGAGTGGCTCTTTGGTTAAATCTAATAACTCTGGAATTAAATTTTTAACCGTACTGGAAAAAACAGGCCAAGCACCTGTTGACTTTACGCAGTTGAACACCAGGATTGTAGAGTCGTTCAACATTACGGCATCTGTTCTTGGGGGTACTGATAGCTCTGAAGCGTATGTTAATACACGTTTTGGAAGTTTGTCTGATCCTCTTAACGCAAGATTATTGAACCGAAACGGACCTTTTGGTTGGCCAACTTGGAAACAAATCAGAGTTTCTCAAAATCCTGTTACAAGATGGCAAAGAAGAAATAACGTGCATTCTGTAAATTCTGTGATTAATTCGCCGGAAAGATTTGTACGCGATGGGGAAAATATTCTATTAACTTCGTCTGCTATTACAATTAAATACAAGCCGATACAAAAACATGTTGAGACCAAAAAAGGTGTGGCAACTTATTTATACACGCACGCAAATGAAAAAGACTTAACACCACACCCGGTGTTGGATGATGGCACATATCAAAAACAAACAATGCACGATGTCTTCTACGATCTGTACTCAAACGAATCGAAGATACCGCAGGCCAATAATCCGGTAAAGAATTTCAGGTCTCTGTTATACAAAGAAAAGGTCTGGCCAAGAGAGGTTAATACTTTTCTTAACGATACAAGAACTAGAAAAGATTATAATTTTGGAATCTGGAGAGACGATAGGGCCGCTAGAGATACAATAACAAAAGTAAATTCTTGTGGTATCCCAACTGCATCAAGCATCTTCCCGATGGATGCCGACGATGGCTGGACTTTTGCGATTGCTGCTGCTCAAACTGGAAACGTAGAATACAATAAGTATAGCGGGACAAGAGGGGAATTGCTGACTCATGATGGCACCCCTGCATATGCTGCTACTAGACTAAATTATGTAAATAATATTGGCGCTATGCAAACCTGGGATGTTAACAGCACGATGGTGGCGCGCTTGCCAAGTCTTGAGATGATGGGGAATCAAGCGAGGAACCCTTACGCTGATAACGAAAGGGTATGGGAGAAAGAAACTAGACTAGCGGGCCATGGCATGTCTGTTGTGCCTGAATTCTCGTTTAGTAAGATTCTTGACAATCCATTGATTGATCCTTCACAAGGTATTGGAAACTCGGTACTGCAAGATCTGGTAGTGTTTACATTAACTGGTTCTTTCGATATGTCATTTGCCGACATGACAAGTATGACAAAGGCAATGTCTTTTAATGATAGATATATTTTGACGGATCCAGTGAAGTTTGCCCCGAAAAACTACGGTCCTACAAGTGAAATTAGATTAACTGTAAAAGCGTTAAAGAAATTTAAGCCGCTGCCTGGGTTCTTCCCAGCCGAAAGAGTTCTTCAACTTTCTTCGATGCTCTCTTCCTCATTAAAAGGCGTTACTAATTTAGCGGGAGCACAAAGAACAGCGCGAACAATGATACAGGCGTTTACTTCTCCGGGCATTCTAATGAACTCAATTAAGTCTAGTGTTGCAGTAGATTATGCTTTGGTTACTCAATCTGTTGTTTCTTATAATTCTGCTTTAGCTCAAGCTAGTGGCACGTTTGTTGGGACGCATCACATAGAGTATTCTGCCACTTCTGACGGTGGCACTGGCCTGCGCAGATTGCCGTTTGAGGCGCTTCTGGAGCCATTCCCCTACCTTTATACGATGGGAAGCACAGGATGGCATGATAACTCAGCAGGGCCAGAATATTTAACTATCTCAACTGCTTCAATAAACCAGACAAAGGTTGAACATAGAACAACGCTCTATACTAAGGCTATGATGAATTTTATAACCGAAGTTGAATATATGTGGTTAGAAAACGGCGGCGCGCAGATATTGTTCCCTCCGGAAAGAGACTGGAACGCTTTCGATGTAGATAAAACATACAAAGGTAGAATCTCTTTGATGGCAAACAATTTTACTTCTTGTGGTAATATTGGAGGATTTGGCCCAAGTTTCTTACATCATAGGGAAGTATTTTATCCCAACGTACCTTCTTTCGTACAAGCTGCTCGTAAACTAAGTGAACCGACATCTTACAGCACGGCAAATGACAATGTTGAATTATCATTTGTACCAAAAACATCTAAACCTACTGTTCATTATTTGTTAGGAAATTCGACTAAGACGTTTAATGATTGGAGAACAAAAGGTGCGGATGGTTCTGCAAACCCTCTTACGGGTAGTGCAAGAAGAGATCTTATGTGCCTTACTGCCTCTCTAGATATAGATGATATTATCTTGGATCCTGGAACAACTTATTCAGAAGATGCCGAAAAGACCATAACTGATGACGCACAATCCACTGATATGAGATGGGTTATTAGGCCAAAGTGGCAGACGCCCTCAGTAAATTTCTCTAATGTGCTTAGAGACTACCAAGCAGCGGGGTTGACAACTGATTTGCTTGAATTACGCAAAAATCAAACTGGTATTTGGGGAACTTGGGGAGAAAATTCCTCCAAAAACACCAATAACGGTTTGTTTATAGTCCTTGATGATGTAGAAGATGGTTCTAAGTCTTTATGGGATGCGGTTGGTATTCCAAAAGACGAAAGAAGAGTAAAGATTGGAGAGATTAGAGAATCTTATGAAATAAAAGAGGCTGTTGTCGCGATTCCAATGAGAATAGATCCCGCTACACAAAATATATTATTCTTTCCATTGCACGAGGAACATTCTTTATATGAAGATATAAAAACTGCAATGGGGGATTTCTTATTCCCGCCAAGGTTTGATTTTGTTAGAAACCCGCAATTCTCTGCTGTTGTAATGCATGTTTTTGAGTTTTCGACTTCCCTGTCAGAGATTGATCTCTGCAATATTTGGCAAAACAATAATGTCAATATTGGTAGTAACGATAATTTTGAAATAAAAGAAAAAACGATTGTGGATCTAACTACTTTTGACGATATAGAATTTAATGATCAGATAAGATGGATGATTTTTAAGGTAAAACAAAGAGCGTTAGTCAATAGGCGCGCTATAACTCGATTCGGATTAGAGATTGATGAAGATTTGTCTTCAAAATATTCATATAATTGGCCTTATGATTATTTTTCCTTAGTTGAACTGGCTGAGCTTGAAATTGGATTAAAGTTTGGAACTGACACGGCAACAAGCAAGATTGAACCTCTCACTAAAGTAAAGATAGCGGAAGGAGAGAGAGCAAGACAACAGGAAGCTAAAGCTAAAGCGCAAAAGAAAAAAGAGAGCCTTAAAACTGGAAAACAAAAAACTAAACAAAAATTACAACAAGCATTATCGTTGCAAGCTGAATCAATTATAAAAGGTAAGAAATAGTGGTTGAATTTTTTAACAGGAAAGAAGAGGTGTTGGATCTAAAGCTGAGCAAGCATGGAGAAAGGCTATTGAGGGATGGCAAACTGGACCCTGTTTACTATGCTTTTTATGATGATGATGTAATTTATGATGTTAGGTATGCGTCTGCGACCAGTAGCCTCTCGCAGAGAGGTTTGCAGATGGAGGAACAAAGCGAAATAACCGAAAGAATTTTTGAAACACCGAGACTAAAAGTGTTTCACCAAAATTCCTTGAATAGTCCGATGCACGATATTGGAGACTATGGTGGAATTACGTATGAAGAAGAAATATGGGAAACTGTCGCTGTAATAAATGAGTCTGGCGAGGTTGTAATCGGCAAAGATCCTCAGATAGACAAGCAACCAGCACCGTCAGAGTTTCCGGCGACCATCGGCGGTGGCGGCCCATTGGTGGGAATTCCAGTTATTCAAAACGTTGATACTCAAAGCACAGAGTCTGCTGGAACGACACCAGGGAACTTTACAATTCCCGGTACCGGGCAGCAGATTCTGAGCGGCGATACTGGTAATGGCGATACTGGTAATGGCAATCTGCCGCTTATTAAAATTTGGAAAAATAGTCAGGTACCGAAACCGCCCACTGAGTTAATAAAAACAACCGTAATAAGAACATTGTCACTTTCTGCCCTTGGGCTTTTGGGCCTTCAGCATTCTACCAGGCTCGGTAATTCCTCATTACATTCTGATTATGCGCCAGCATGGGATATAAAGTTGTTAACAAATGAGATTAGCGGTGCGGTAAAATATTTTCCAAGCGGATCGCAATCATTTCAGTTAGGCATAAATGAACAGATACCGCAAATAAATGTTAATGTTGAATCATTATTAAATACAGATACTGAAGAGTTTGAAAAAATTGAAGATCTTGTATTTTCCGCCCTCGAAGCAAATGGCGTATTTGAGAAGGAAAATTTAGAAATAGAGGTTTTTCTTGTTGATGAATCGGGATGTCGTAAAAAAGATCTAACGGATGATGAAATTACTACTTTGAAGTCGGAGTATGCTTCGGATCACCAAGGAGCGTCAGAAAAGCAACAACAGGAATACATTGACTCTCTTGCTTATGAAGGTAAGTCATGTCCAATGTTTAAGCCGTTATTTTTTGCAGACGCGGAAGAGTTAGGCAAAAATTATTTTTATTTAGACGAAGATTATGTTGAATACTGGTTTAACGTTTTTACGGATGAGCAAATAGATACTGATTTTGTAAAAGCAAAACCGACGCAGGTGTATAATGCTGGTAAAGTAGACCCAGAGGAGGAATGTTAAGATGTTAGCTCTTCCCGATTTTCTTGTTGAAAAAGTAGTACTCAACAATTATGATGTATCGTGTATTTTTTCTTTTATTTCTAAAACTAAAAAGAAGAATTTGCCCTGGATTTTTGATAAAAAATTCGTAAAAAATCTAAGGGTTAAAGCAGTGCTGACTTATGGTGACAAACAAGTAAATAAGTATGTGCAAAAATTATCGGATTTAACGGAGCTAGAAAATCTGGATCATCTTTTTTTCACGCAAAATGGAGGTGACCTTTACAATCCAGGCTTGCCTGTACATGAACACACTCTTACTAACCCTACCTCTGATGGCTACGTTGGATTTATGGAGGGTTCTGAACACCACGGGGTTAATCAAAAACGGCTAACACGAGTGCCTTCTTCTCAACATATGATGGTGTGCGATCATTCGCTAGAAGAGTTATTTTTTATAAATAAAAAAGATTATATTAAATATGAAATCTCTAATCCGGTAGATAAAAGACGAATGTTTAAAGTACCTGCTCAAGTGAATTTTGAATTGCCGTTTTTACCTGACCGCGCTGAAAGTATGTCTTTGCGGGTTTTTTTGTATAATATAGAAAGTATTAAGAGGTTTAATAACGTTTCTTATGAGGTGATAGAAAACAGAAATGTTAGCTCGAAAGTTATTGATAACAATTTATTATCCGGATTATTATCAATAACTGGGACTCCTTTTAAAAATTTGCCTTTAGGTGCTACGCCTAACAAAAGTGACACTGAGGTGTTAGCGGAGGACACGTACAACAATATACAGGTTTTAAGCCCACTAAAAATTTCAAAGAGCAACGGAAACTCTGTAGGCGGCATATTTTCTATTAATGTAAAAAATCTTCTTAATAAACATACGAATCATGATTTATTGATTAATAGCCCGAGCATACTTAGCCAATATTTATCTAGACCTGGAAATTTAGAGATGCGGATCGTTGTAGAGAGGGTTTTCGAAATAGGCACGACAAAGGAAGTGTGTGACGTAATCTTTAAAGGTTCGGAGAAGGGCGTTGCAGTCTTAGAGGGTCAAGGGAGCAATATTTCTCTTGTTGATTTGACGGCCAATCCTTTTTATACCAAATCTTTTTATTTTGTTGATACTCTTCCGGAAGGCTATGTTGGTAATGGTCCCGAAGAAAAATGGAGATACAAAATAAAGGCAGAAATCAATAATAACTTTGATGATTTTTTAAAAACAAAAATACAAAAAGCTAATGAATATATTTTGTCTCTAGAAGAAATAATAGATTCTGTTGAAGGTTCTAGTGGCTATAAGGATAAGTTACAAATAATTGGTGATAAAATAATTGAAGAGACCGAAGTAAATTTGTCGCTAAATGAGATGCTAGACTTTATAAAAGATGCCACCACCGGTTTTTTTGTGGTAAACAGCATATCAATTTCGCATATTAATAGCATGAATTCTTATAATGTGTTGGGTGTAAATGATTTGCGGAAGATGAGAGTCATATTATTGAATATGTCAGATACGCTAGATCGCTTTATTGTTCAGAGAGAGAGCACTATTGTGACTATTAAAAATGAAAAGAAAAATAGTTTAGCAGTTGAAGACGTAAAAACAATAACGGCTGAACATTTTTATAAAGACTTCTTTTTAGGAAAAGATTTTGATTGTGGGTTTAATTTTGTGCCTAGGAGATCCGAGCCGCTGGTATACGCAAGCACATTATCTAGCCGTTTGTCTACGGAAGCGCAGCAGGTACCAGCCGGCGATAGCAAAGGGTACCTGTCGGTGTTTAGCACCGTACTGAAAGGACGAGTGATTCAGAATAAGGGTGATAATAAAGAGACGGAACAGTTAGCTTTATCTAAGATATTAAATTATAAACTTTATAATGATGACAACGACTTTGATTTAATACAAGAGCAAATTCAATCAAGTCTGATGAAGCATGGTTGTCTTCTTGTTGATAGAGCAAATCAGCACTTAATTGAAGGTGGCGCTGGAGATGTTTCTAAACAAGATGGTAGCGCCATAACTTCAAAAGACATCTATGGGAATATGGATCCATCTAAGTTTTTTGAAGACTTTACTTTAGAAAACCAGAAAAGAAAAAAAACTGAGAGAGACGAAGATTATGAATCGTTTTACGATTTGAACCTTAGCTTAATATTCTCAAAGGATATGTTTTCAAAGGTAGACTTTGAAGAGGTAACGGGAGGGTTGGAACAAGTGCCACCACACTTTGAAAGCATAACTTCATTTATAAATTTTCAAAATCTTGCTTCGATAGTATTTAATCATAGAAATCTTGCAAGAGTAGAGTACGTTTCAGGCGTTCAAGATAGCGGCATAGAAAATTGGACAACTTTAACGCAATCGGTATTGAGAAGCTTGGTAGTGAAAAAAGCTTTGTTGTGCCGTTTGGTTGCCCTGAAACCAATTAAAAATACTGATTTACCTATTTATAATGAGTATTTCTTCGTATATAAAAACACTGAGGAGGTTACAGTGTCGCAAACACAAACAAGCATGGCCGACACACAGCCGCAGGCGGCCTCGCCTGGCACGGCTGTGCCACCGCCAGTAGCAACTGACGCTGTAACTGGCGGTGGAGGCATGACTGGCGGTGGAGGCGGTGGAGGTTATTAATGGCACACTTAAATGAAAACAATCTTCAGTTCGTATTTTCGTCACACTATAAAAACAAGGGGTTAACAACGGCCCTAGAAGCAATCGGTGGAGATCTTTTTAGAAAATACACTGGAAGAGTTTGGAGCACTGATAATATCAATTACCACGGAGTTTATGAGATACCTGAGACTGCTGAAAAATTAGTACAAGGATTTATTAGCGCCGATGAGGCACAAGCGATGGCGTATTTGGCTGCCTCGCACGGCACAAACTATGAACTTTTAGGACATGATGTATACTCTAACAAAGTCAATAATAGAGTTTTACCGTCAATATTAAATGTTATAAAAAAGCCTTTTTTAGAGGGCTCGGAAGAGGGGTTGCCGCAAGATTTTGCAGAGTTGTTAGGTGATGAAACGACGCAGACCGCCTTTCCGTATATTGAAATAAGCGAGCCAGAGATTTTAGAGCCGGGAGATCCTGATTATGACCCTGATATACCGAAAAGGGTTGAGACTGTTACGTATTTAGCAGCCCATCCCAACATGAACAAATCTGATTATTCGCCATTTACGCCGTTAAACGATAAAAAAAATGTTTTCCATGATGACTTGTATGAGTTTTTCAACTCTCCGGTGTTGGGACAAGAGATTACTGTATATGATGAAAATGGTTTTCCGCAGGTAGTGCAACCAAATCTCAAACAACTTATAGAAGAAGTGGTAAACTTTAGGCCAGACGAAAAGTTTGAAGATTATAATTTTAGTATTGAGGTTCCTCTAGATTTGCGCTCTTATAAGATTTTAGAAGAGCTAGAGCAAATTAGTGAGGTATCTACCATCGTTCAGAATCCGGAGGTCTCTCAGGAAATAGCAAACATGTTTTATATAGATGAGATAGACAAATATAATTATTTCTTAGATGACTATGAATATTTGATTGCAACTAATCCGGGAATACCTGAAACAGTGCTGCCGAATGTATATTTAACTTCACTTGTGGCAAACCAGAATGCGCAGGCGGCTGATCTTGAAGAAATTGCTTATGACGATGAGGGCAATCCCTATCCCGTCATTAATACCTACAAGAATTCAGAAACTGATTTTGATAAATTTATTACCTTGGACGGATTTATAAGCGCGGTAGAGAATGTGTCTGAAACAACAATGAAAGAATATTATAAGCAATATGCGGAAAATTATAACAAGGTGGCGCTTGATTTTCCAAGTGATGTTGGGATAACGGAATACTGGATGTCGTTAAACATGCTCAGTAGCACACCTTATTACGAAAATCTTTTAAATATACCATATTATGTATTTTTTAGGTGGCCTAGAAGAATCGGTTTTAACCTTAAAAAAGGTGCTGATTTATGGCCAACAATTTTTTATAAACTTGTAGGCGATCAGGGTCTTGTATATGAACATGATGGCCTATCGGATGGTTCGATCACGGATAAGCTAGGGGAGTTTATAACAAGCCTTATAGAATCACTTATACAAAAAATAGTAAACAAATCAGAGTTTTCTTCTAGCCTCGAAAACATAGAATTTAACCAAGATCAAATTGAAAACTGGGAAGATGTAGCACAGTTTGTGCACATGGTTGGTATGTTAGAGGGGTCAGAGCCAGATGTGCCACACTATGTTGTTCATCATGGACCTAGACTGTATAAAAACAATGTTGTGTCTCATGACGTTATAAATGAATTTGTTTTTTCATCGCCTGTGTTTTCTGATTGGCTAGACGAGAATACGATTCTTAGTATGCTGGAATACGCTACCGACGATCCTAAGTTTGGGATACCTACTGTTACGGTTATTGAAGCACCACCTGTAATAATTTAATGATATAGTGAATAAAAATGAGTGATATAAGCGATAAAATAAAAGAAACAAATGAGAATATAGCTGCCAAAATAGCGTCTGTGGTGGAAGACTACTATGATGGAGCAGACGATGGGGTGTATCCAAATAACTCATTTCAAGATATATTAAAGGGTGAGCTTGCTAAAAACGAGACATTGTTTTATGAGCTAAACAAGTATGATCAGAATGATAAATTAATACAAAAGATTTATTTACCGGTCGCACCTTTAAACCCGTATATAAGCTTTGCGGATTCGCAAGTTAAGTATGGAAAGTTTTATAAGTATAATATATTTGCATGGCAAATGGTTCACGGAACTCGCTATAAATATAGGAGTCCTGCTTCTGGCGACGTCAAGGGAAAGGGTGCTGCTATTCCTGCATTAAATACGTTATTCGCAAATATGGAAAACGCATTTAGTAATCTTAAGGAAGTTGTGTACAACGGATTTAATTTCTGGGAGACTACGCTTTCGACAACCGCCTTGGAAAAAAACTTTCCACAATTTGCGAAAGAAATGAACCAGCTTGCAAATAGTTTGGTTGGTTTTAAAGACAATATGGGAACAACTTCTAATTCTGCTTGGTTTAGAAAAAAGACAAACTCAGGTAATGTCTACGAGTGGCCTGAGTTTGTAGTGGATTGGACTGGTCCTATCGGTCAGGGTTGGGGAGCCGGGGTATTTGCGATAGCCCCGAGTGAAGGCGTTCTTAGCGCTGCGGCAGCTTTCTGCAAGATTGGATTAGAGATGAATGGCAAAACTTTCACGAGGGCAGAGTGGATTAAAAACATTCTTGAAGGCAAAGAAGCGGGACTTTCATATACCTATGATCAGATGATAAAAGCCAAGCAAGTTCTTGGAAGAATCGTACA
>TARA_R110000824_G_scaffold160810_1_pt1 | contig 12134 bp, 12 predicted proteins | sample TARA_R110000824 | Tara Oceans TARA_R110000824 (sample SAMEA4397747) | marine metagenome | biome: Polar Biome; feature: [MES] marine water layer (ENVO:01000295) within the mesopelagic zone...; material: water (ENVO:00002006), including particulate matter (ENVO:01000060) such... | reverse complement strand
ATAACGCAGCAAGAAATCGATTGAGGACGTAATGCCGTAGGTGTTAATCATAACATAATCACCTTCGACAGTTCGTTCTGGAATACGACCATGACCGGGGTTAGTATAAGCAACGTGCTGAACTTCAGTGCCGGGTGCCAGAAGATCCAGTGGAAATTCGGGCGTGCTGCCGGGTTCTAGTTGCATGGTTTCATAAATGCCGGTAACAACGTCACCAAACATAACGCCTTTACGCAGTGGTTGCTCAATCGCCTTAGCGATCTCTCTCTGTGCATCCAGCGCGACAGCTTTATCAGAACTTCCTGACTGAGTCAGAAGTCCGATAAATTCATCAGAAGGACGAGTTCTTTTAGCCATTATATTTTCTCCTTTATTATTAAGAGCCGAGCCGGAAGGTGGCAGGTAAGTTAATGGAAACTTTGGCGTAGCCGTCTTGATCTACGGTACTAAGCCATGTTCCGACTGATCGTTCTGCGTCATCACCAATGAGTGCGGCAGAAGCTGCCAAATTTCCGCTATGAGCCACATAAGCAGGCTGTCCAGCAGTAGGATTAGTTCCTTCAATCATGTTAGTAACAACCCAACCCTTAGTAAGAAGAGTAACTTTGCCACCCTTCTGCACTTCATCTTTATGCTGATTAATATGTTGGCGAGTCAAATCAAGATTCACCATATCGTTCAACAAAATTCCAACCGGTACAGCACCAGAAGGAGTAGCATCATAGGTAACCAAGGCTACGCCTTGATCCAATGCTGCGCCAGAACCAACAGTGCTGATACTGGCCACTCCACCTCTAGTAGCAACTTCATTCATAAAGAAGCTAATATCAGTGTCAAATTCATGTCTATCAGATTTTAAAGCCATTATAGGTCTCCTTTTTACTTTTGCAGATTAGACGTTGATTTAAGAAATGATCCAAACCATTCGCTAGCCGTAGTACGTAAATCTTCCACTTCGTCATCAGAAGCATCTTCTGCCAACGCGATATCAGTCGTCTCTTCGGCTGTGTCTAGAATTTCGTCACTCGCAGCAGAACCTTCTTCTGCGGCAACTTCTTCTTCTTCAGCCTTCTTTTTCATAAAATCTGGACGGCCTTTTTCGTCAACTTTAGGATCTTCGTCTTCTTTTTTCTCGATGTCTTTACGACCCTTCTTTTTCATCAGGGCTATAACCTTATCAAAGGCTTCGTCATCAAGAGCATCAAAACTAGCAATAGTTTCTTCGATCTCGTCTTCGTCAACGCCTGCATCCGCCAAAGCGGCACGTCGTTGATCTGATCGAGCTTTTTGCTCCATAGATTCGATCTTAGCCAACGCTTCGTCTTTAAGCTTGTTGGCCTCGGAAATTTGCTCATTCAAACTTTCTACATCGGTATTAATAGCTTCTAACGATGCTGTTAATTCCTCAATAGAATTATCTTTTTCTGAAACAGTAGCTTCAAAAGACTCCAACTGTGCTTTAACAGCCTCTTCTTTTTTCGCTTCCATTTCTTTCTTAATTGCCTCATTGCGATCACGAGCTTCTGACAGTTCAGATTTCAACTCGCTAATTTGCTTTTGCAACACGTCACTCATATTTGTCTCCTTTATAACAGTTGAAGCATATACTTCTACTAATTCGCTATTGTTAGCATTCTCGCATTCCTCTAAAATAACGCTACGGGGATTTGCGGGTTTGGATACCAAGCCTTTACCAGAGAAAGATATATTTCTTAAAACTCTGCCCACCTTGTAACCCTCGTACTCACCAGAGCCACCATAAGCCCTTAAGTGTTTTGTTAAATACGCTGAAGTTTCCTCCCTTTTTACAATCCTACATTGACCCTCAGAATTCATTAACGAATAATCAAAATGAGGGAACAAGCATTCCATAGAAACGAACCACTTGCTTCCCTCTTTAATCTCTGAAACAACCTTGCTGATTCTTTCTCTCAATTCTGGATCAGACCAACTGGTATATACTACAGCATTAGTAACTATATTAAACTCAGAAGAAGGTTGTTCGTTATTGTCTGTTATTTTATTGCCATCAAAATCAACAACATAATTAGCTGTTATATGGCCTATAATATCTTTTTCGTTGTGCATAAAATTGAACTGTTTGTCTTCGGGGGTTTTTCTTGCCGCCCACAGTTCTTCTGGCGCAAACACGTCATCATTCTTATTCCAGCCCGTACTTACTAAAACAGAGCTTAAATAAAATAAATCAAATTGATCATTGTTCTGGGCCAAGCTTTTAATAACATTATCATCAATCTTTGTTTGAGCGTCAACCGCCTCGTTATCGAATGGTTGGCGTTCTAGTATTTCTGAGGTATATGCTATTGTGCTTCCAGAACGGACAGCCTTTTCTAAGCCGTCCGCTATTTCTTCTGCATATATTTTTATATTCATGTCTTATACCATTAAAATAATTGGGTATCAACATTAAATACACAAAAAATAAACAATAGCTGTTTTTTTACTAAAAACTTACTATTTCAGCAAAGGCAAAAGAGTATATCTGTCTCAGTTCTTCTACGTTCGGCTTTCTATTATTGTTATCTGCAAAAGAGGCAACCGAGTTGTCTACATATTCTGTGAATACCTCAGAAGGGCGGCTTTTATTGTCTAGAATGCTTTTGATTACAGATTCGTCAATTTCCATATATGGCTGTAATCCAGTTAAGACACATAGTTTTAAATGTTCCAATTGATCAAATTCAGCCTTATTAAGACTTCTAATATTTTTTTTGCCAAAATGCGACAGAGCTATGGGGGCCATCAAGTCCGAAACAGTTTTTTGAGCACTAGAGGCCCACAAAGCAGTAGACACTTTGTCAGTACTTTTGGGAACTACCCTCTTCTTTTTTCTTTTTTGGGTATCTCTGGAAAACTTGGGGCGTCCTCCGTCTGGTCTCTCTGGGGTAGGCTTACGCCCTTGAGGTTGCCCTACTTCGTCTCGTTCGTTTTCTCTAAGACCCTCTTCTGGAACTTCGGCAGGAGGAAGACCCATATTGTCAAGATAAGTTTCAGAGTCCATAAGATCTTTTGTAAGAGCTATTTTAGCCACGTCCTGTTTGTGTTGCGGATTATGGAAAGGTCCAGCCTTATCGGGAGAAAGAACATCAGTAGCTCTTTGTCTTTCTTCTCGACGAACACGAATCTTTTCAATGCCCGGAATTTCTCTAAATCTTTCTAGCAACGTTTCGTGAGAAATAATATCCCTATCGGCAAGCTGTACGAGAAGTTGCTTTTGTGCCGCTTCGTCTGAAAGAATAATTGAATCAAAGTGAAGCTGAGCCGGAAACCTAAAGCCCATCGCCTTTTGGACAATTTTAATCTCCTGCTCCCAAAACTTACGTAGTGTGTCCCTACCATATTCTAATCTCTCAATGAGGGTTTTTAAGCTAACGTAATTGTTGCTATACCCTCCCGAAGTTGCCGCTCCGGTAAGAGTGGGAGGAATTCCAAGCCCTGCATAAATACTAGTTAAAACAGGTTGGTATTTTTCTGATCCTAAAAATCTATATACCTGAGAATTGCTTTCTTTAAAATCAAGCTCTGGCCCCCACACTAAATCCATAGTGCCGCCACCGACATTGCTAGCTAAGATGTCACGCAGTTTGGTTATTACGGCCTTTTTAGGCAAAATCTTATGTTCAAGGTCTCCCACTGTCCATAGTCTAATGTTAGAGATCGCTCCATCCAATGCCGCCATATCAGCAAGCTTCATTTTCTCTAACATCATTACGTCATCTAATATAGCATATATCATAGGGTTGGCCCAAAAGAGCCAGTCATCTTTTTTATAATGAAACATGTCCACCTTTTCAGGATCAAGCTCTACAAACTTGTCACCCTTTTCTAGCCTCTTTCTAATGTCAGCAGGCAAGACCGCAAGATTTTTTTTGTCTTTGGTTAAATTTTGAAAAGTGTTGTTAGACAAATTTAAAACTAAATCATATCTACCAGTAAACACCCCTGTTTCTTTATTACGTATATCCACAGCGAGAGGATTTAAGAAATCGTACTGCCACGGAATTTCTCTTTTTTTGATTTTAACTTCTTCTATAACCATATCGGTTCCCGCAGCACGACGAAGCTCTTTTTCTTTTTTGGTGTTAATCTTGGCTGTACGCCTTTTGGTAATAACGTTTCCAGTCCGATATAAATAGTTTAAAAAACGTTCAGACCTATCTGTGCCTGACACGGATTTAAACCACTTGCGGTAAAACTGTTCAATAGTTTTATTGGGATGGACGATAGTTATGCCCTGAGAAGAGAAATCGGCCATAAGATCAATGACGTTTCTAATAATACCCACCCTGTCGTAAGCGTCCATGCACATCTTAATGATACGTTTTTGTTTAGATGGAACCGTATCAGACATACGAAACGCGTTATAGTCACGTCTTGTAAAAGACGGCCTAACAGAACGATTGGGCTCAATGTCTATAAAACTACGTCTAGCGGCGGAGGACCTTTGGACTCCGTCATACGCCTCGATATTATCAGTCGAAGCCTGATACGCTTCGGCCCTTTGGGAGTCATCGCCCCATGTCAAATATAGATCTTCTGCCATTATTATTGTTCCTTAATCAATTGTATTGGTAATACCATTCCTAATATATACACACTGTTCTACATACGGGGGTCTTTTTGCCATTTTTCTATAAAAGAAGCTATTTCTTTTTCTGAGTAAAGAGTTTTAATGATTTCGTGTCCATACAGTTCTTCTAGATATTCAGTTGGCAATCTATAGCCGTCTAAGACTTCTTGATATAATTCGCTGTCGTGTTTTTCTGCTGAAACATTTCTCTTCTTTCCTGAGTAATTATATCCAAGACCCCTCAATATTGTTTGCCAATTTTTTGAATCTTCCAATTTTAAAAACAACAATTTTACATTTTCAAGCTCTTTGAACATGTGGTTCTTATTTTTGTCGAACCCGTCAGACAGGCTTATTCCAAAATAGTCTTTCCAGCGGTTCCACGAATATGGCGGTAGCCATCCTGTGACCCCACCTTTATTTCTCTCTCGGTGATACCAACCAAATCGCTCGTCTAAAAGTTCAGAAAACTCAGTATAATTTGTTATCTCTGAACTGTCTCTATATGCTGGTAAGTGACGCTCGGCAACCATAGACATGTTTCTTGCGATTGGCTCTCTATATGACTCTATTATTAATGGTTTAAAATCATACTTATGTCCTATATATAGTATCAGATCGTATAAACAGATGTTATTGTCTGACAACAGCGTAGTTTTGTGAGCCGTTTCAAAATGTTGCTCGCTGTGCCAATGAACAGCCGTCTCGCTAAACCCACGGTATAAAGAGGTTGAACCCGTTTTTCCTTGTCCTACATAATAGATTCTAGGAATCTTTTGTTTGTTTTTTATGCAAATTTCTTTATGGCCCGATGGCGTCAAATAAAGGGGGTTACCAAAAAGAGAAATAAGCTCATCAAAAATAGCGTTTGTCTTTGTCATTAATAAAAATCCTGCATTTTTTGTGTCCACCAATTGGGACCATAGTATAAATCTTTGGTGTCTTCGCTGGGGTTTTTTGCCTGAGCAAAACCCCCTATAGAACTATAGTCTATTCTTTCTTTTTGAAAGTTCAGCTGGCGTGCTGACATGTTGGCCATCAAGAGTGCTGAATATCTATCTTTTCTAATTCTGCTTTTTCGCCCAGCGCCCGTTTTTACCTCTGGTGTATCCCACCTTTCACGCCCTGTGCTAGTGTTCGTCATTACTATCATAGAAAGCTCATTCTTTAATTCTTCTATCTCCATAACGCAGTCTTCTAGCGTGTCATACTTTCTTCCGTCTATTTTATCTTGCTCTAGGGAGAAGCCTAAACTGGCACTATCAAAAAAAGGAAAAAGCAACACCTTGTCTTCGAAATCTTTCCTCATTCCGTGATTAGACTCTGAGAGCCAGTCCGCCTTGGCAAACTGACACATTCTTAGTATATGAAGACCCACGTTGTCGTCTGTGTCCTGAGCTTTGTCTTCGTCTATTATAGGCCATATGGCCACTTCCCCCTCTTGGATCTTGTCTTTGTCGTGCAATGCCTCCATGACCGCTATACCGCCCCCCTGAGCATCCATAGCGACCTCGTGACATGGAAAAATTTTCATAAGATCTCTAATCTTTCTTGCGCAATAAGAATAGAAGTCATCCTCATCAACCAAGTTAGACTTTACTTTATCTTTATGCTGCTGTCTGTTTGTTGTCCAGCAGTGTACTATTCGACGATGATCAGCATTCAGTTCCACTACAACAATACTAAAGTTATCGACTTCCGAAGCGGGGTCAACTCCAAAAATATATTTTTTATCTTTGTCTCCTCTTAGACAGGCTTCAAAAAAAACTTCTCCACTCGGAAGCTTGACTGGATTATGTTGATCTGTTACGCAAGACTCTAGCAGGCTTCGTTTAAAAAACCCATGACTATCTGTAGTAAAACATGCCCCATATTCCATTTGGTATATCCCCGAATGCACTGTAGCCCTCGCTCTGGCGACCTGACCATCATCCATAAAGCCGTCAGGCAAATGATCCACAGCCATTCTGATAATGGAATAGTCTTTCCAATCAAAATCCGAAGGAACATCTCCTCCAAAAACTTCTTGCAACTTAAATAAGCTCCCCTTACTCTCTATGATACCTTTATATCTCTTCCAGTAATCTGCAAAATGATTAAAATCATAATAAGCTGTTCCAGAGAGAACTATTTGGTTGGTCTTGTCAAATCCATCATCTACAACCGTATCGATGCTGATTCCTAATTCTTTGGCTTTCTTTTGAATGGCTTTTTCTTTTATCTTTTCTATTGGAGAAGCTGCGACCGCAGCAAACCCAGCTACGACATTTTCAAAAATATCACGAGGAATTGACGCAAACTCATCGGCAATAATGTCGTTAGCTCGTTGACCACGAATTTTACTACCATCCCCCAAAGGAAGGCAGGTAATTGTGCTTTGGTTAATGTGCATCACACAGCGATCTACATCACGACGAGGGCCGCTATTGTGATCACAAAGATCTCGCAATACGGGGGCGTTTTTCCAAATGGTATCCATGTACTCGAATAATACTTTAGACTGCCTGAATGCAGCGCCCACAACAATGATTTTACGACGGGGCATAAACAAAGCTCTAAGCAGAGGATAAACAGAAAGAAGAAAAGATTTTCCCATACCACGGCTTCCCACGAGCATGGGAAATTTTTTGTTCCACACTTCTTCTAGAATGAGAGACTGGAACGGAGAAAGCTCAATGTTTAAAATATACTTACACGCAAAGTAGAAGTACTCTGGACGCATAAATAACCAAGATATTCTATCTAAGACTTTATCCTTGTCTCCATCAAAAACAAAGTCCATTGGATTAAAGAGTTCTTTTTCTTCAACCTCAATGTTAAGCCATGCGTCTTTTAAGTTGTGGTCTATCATTCAAACATGCCGCCTATAGATTCGTATCCCTTAGAGCCGTATATGCCGTCCGCAAACCCAAAATCTATAGCCTCGGCAGATGTGAGCCACCAATCTTCTTTTGACTGCAACTTTCTGCGTATGAAATTTTTAACGGAGGTTTTTTTCATACCTTTAAATCTTTCACCAGAAGCGGAACAAACTTCGGAATAAATATCTAACATCTGTTTTCGCATATGTTCAATATAAGAATGATACGAATTGAATTGTCGTATCGTCATGTCTCCAGTGTCCACAGAACCGTCGTGAATAAGCCAGTCGCAATTAGGCATTACTATCCTATATCCTTTATCGTGAGCCGCCTGCGGTACAATGCTGCCCATTGAAGCGGCAATCCCGTGACAAACAAACACAAAAGGACAACTACTACTCTTAACTGCGTCATACATCACCATTCCAGCATCCCAATCGCCACCGGGACTGTGCTGATGAACTATAATCGGATCAGTACTTTCGCTTTCTAGTATTTTAACATTCTTTAGAAACCTGTTCGCAGACTTATATTCTACGCCGGGATCTTCGCTTTCTGAAAAATGCCCATGAAGAAATATTGATCTAGTCTCTATGATAATTCCGTGCTCATGAGCCTCAGATATAATATTGCTCTTTTGGTGTCTATTTCTTGTAGTTCTTGTCATGAAACATCTCGTTTAACCGTTTAAATATACTATTGGTTACTAGAAACGCATTGTTTTTGTTGCCACAAAATAAAATTTTGGTATCGTACCATATCTGAAACTCAATTAAACATTTTAGTAAATACTTTCCGGTTACTTTTACGTATGCTCTCGCTCTTTGCGGCACCTTTGAGTTTTCAGGAAATACTAACAAATCGTCAATATCAAATTCGCATATCAGGAACGAAAACGGATAGTCTCTCATTCGTTCCATCTCTGCCTGAAACGGCCTCTTCTTCTTTCCTAAGTTCATGGCTATTTCGGCAGTGCTTGCTTTTCTCTCTATACATACAAGATCGTCAAACCCCTTTAATGTATAATCACCAGTGTGAAGCGTATCTATCTCCATTCCTGCACATTTATCATATTCAGAAAAATGCCACCCATTTTGTTCTCTGGTGTCTTTAATGACAGTGTAATTAGGAATTTTAGATTTAGCCATACTACTCTTCTAATAACGAATATAAATATTGTTCATAGTGCGTTTCTTTGCCTGTTACCTCTTTGTGGCAAGAATAGCACAAAGTGATGCCGTTGCTTGGCTCGTATCTTAAATAAGAGGAAGACGCCCATTTACGTATGTGGTGTACATTTAAACGCACCCTCTTTCCTTTGGCGTCACACATCTTACATTGAAATTTATCCCTCTTGAGAACCTTGGTGCGGAAGTCTTTGTAAACAGGATCATCATACAGTCGCCTTTTCGACATCGTGTTTAACCATCCTTTCTACCAGCTGCTCAAAAGAAATACTCGGCTCCCACTTAAGCTCTTTTTTCGCTTTGCCGGGATCTCCTAATAGGTGATCAACTTCTGCTGGCCTATAAAAGAGTTTATCGATCACTACGAAATCTTTCCAGCCTGACATACCAACAGCATTAAATGCCGCATCTAAAAAATCACGAATGCTGTGTGTTTTTCCGGTAGCGATTACATAATCGTCTGGAGCCGCCTGCTGCATCATGGCAAACATTGCTTTTACATAGTCTTCGGCGTGTCCCCAGTCTCTCTTGGCGTTTAAGTTTCCAAGTCGCAATTTTGGAAAAGAAGGATGAGCTATTTGGTCAATATACATACGCTCAATAGGAATGCTTATGGTTTCTTCATTGATTGTAAATCGAGGGGCGTCGGGAACATCTCTCGCGCTCTTTTTTTCCCAATTAAGAAATTCTCCAATCCACTTAGTAATTTTTCTTGTTACAAACTTTTCTCCACGTCGTTCGCTTTCGTGGTTGAAAAGTATTCCACAACATCCAAATATGCCATACGAATCTCTGTAGTTTCTAACTAAGTGATGGGCGGCTAATTTAGCAATAGCATATGGGGACTGTGGTACAAAGGGGGTTTTTTCATTTTGATATTTTGTCGCTTTTCCTCCCGTAACGCTACCATGATCAAAAGTGTACTCGTTGGTTTCTACAGAATAGCTTTTTCCAAACATTTCGCTGGAACTTGCTTGATAAAACTTTATTCTAGCGGCTTTACCGGAATATCGTATGGCCTCTAATATATTCAGGCATCCAGAAGCTGTAACGTCCCAAGTTAAAGATGGCTGATCAAAAGAAACCCCCACATGAGACTGTGCTGCTAGGTTGTATATCTCTCTGGGAAAATAATCTCTTATTAGCTTGTTAACACAAAAACAATCAGTCACATCTCCCTCAACTAAAATCAACCTTTCGTCGTCTGTCAAATGCTTAATCCTGCTAAGAGTGTCAACGCTAACCCTTCTGGTAACCCCTATTACGTTGTAATTTTTCTTTAGCAGAAGTTCGGCCAAATAACTTCCATCCTGTCCGGTGACCCCAAATATCATCGCTGTTTTCATTCTTCGTCCTTTATATTATCCGACAAAAACGGACGGTCAACGGTTCCGTCCTCATATTTTGAATATTCTGACAAACGCTCTTTCTCTTTTTGTGCGGCTAGTCTCATTTTTTCCATTTCGATACCAATGTTCTGTCGGAACTCTGGATCAACCGACAGTCTTTTGACTAAAGAGGCGAATGTTTGCTTACTATCTTCAATCGACTTGATCCTTTGTTCACGGGTGCCCTTAAGATCTTTGATTGTTGTGGCCTTACGAGCCTGTAGGTCTTTGTAATCCTTCGATAGAGTCTCTTGCGCCCCTCTCAAGATGGCAACCTGACGGTCCAGACTCAGGATATAGTCACGATCCCGATGTTCCTTTGGTTTTAGCTTCTCGTCTTCTGACATCTGTTCGTAGGTATTAATGTCTGCTACATTTTTTTGTTGGTTACATAGAATACGGTTCATGAGTATCTCTAGCTTAATCGTGTCTACTATTTGTATCTCTTCTGTATGAAATACATCCTCCTTGAACTGTGACCACAGCTTTTTGAAGTGGAAGTCAAACATTTCTAGTTCTTCAGAAGAAAATTGTTTAAGTAGTTCTCTATAGTAGGGCTTCTCTTTTAATTCATGGTATCCCTCTGCTTCTTTTTTTTGTGATGCTGAGAAACCAATGTTTTTCTTAATCCAATTACGAACGGAGGTAGGATCACGGTCTAGCTGCTTTGATATAGCCTCTACAGAAAGAGCCTCGCAGTTCTGCTCGATAAAACTTATGTCACCTACTGAAAACCTACCCTTCTTCATATTCCGCCCCCATAATATTTTTTATCTCTGTCTCAATTTCCGCCCTTCTTTGCTTTGTTACCACTTCGCCCTCTTTCATTCTTAAATAGTCAGATCTAAGGTGAGCGGAGAGGCTACGATCAATTTTGGCTTGCATGTTTTTAATATATATATCATCTGCGATGGAATCCTCCTTGGCGATACATGCCGAGTCATCAAGAATCGCAGGTTCCAATATTCTCTTCTTGGTGGTCTGTATTTTCTCAGCTTTACCATAATCAAATCTGTAGTAATTGTCACGCTTAAAGTTTTTCAGGCGATTACCAATATGAGCAAAAAGAAAATTCTCTAGGGGGCGACTTTCCTCGTAACGTTCGAGGGCTTCGACAGCCATTAGATAAGCTTCTTGTTCTATATCCTCTGTTTCGAAAAAGGCAAAAGTGAATTTGGGGGCGAGTCGGGTAGCAACTTTTTTAATAATACTAATGACCTCTTCTTCAGTCATATTACTAGGTACTTTCATGCCAGTTATGTCCCTTCGCCTCGGAATCAAATTTACACTCGCAATCTTCATGATCGCATCCATTTACGGTGTGGGGGTGGGCGTAGGGGGCTCCTCCAAAGATACTTCCACCTGAAAAAAGGGCTTGTGGGGAAATTTCTTCGGCTTTAGCCTCTTCGGGATCTACAGATAGCTCTTTTGAGACGGCGGCTTCAAGGTCGGCGGTTGCTTTTGCCTGAATGTCACCATCAATAGGCGTGGGATCGTTTTTATTATTAGACATGGTTCACCTCTCGTTGGTTTAAATAAAAATATATAACTTCCAATCTATAATACACACAAAGACGCTAAAAAGCTACATAAAAACCTACGCGCACGGCTTGGGGGCAGTCTTATTACTGCGGGTAAGACGGTCCAGATTATTTTCTCCATTGCGTTTGCACCACCCCGACTTTTTTCCACCCCGATGGGGGGTGGGTAAGTGAACAGAAAACACCCCCCGACCGAGGGGAGTCAGTTTTTGGACTATATTGTTATGAATCCTTATTGAAACTCAATATCAATAACCTAGTTTTGTGAATTTTGACAATCAACCTTCAATGAAAAACTGAAAAACGAGATTTTGAGGTGTTTATTTTTGAACTAGGTAAATTTTCGTGTTTTTTGGAAATAATATCAAGTTTAGGCTTGACAAGTGCCGATATATATAGTATACTTAAGACATAAGGAAAACAACAATGACACTTACACAATTCATCAACTATATCAACTATAGCACTATCCGACCCGATAGGGTGAGCGTTGTACGTTGGGATGCTATGATTAAGTACGCTAAAGTAAATGGGATTATTTCCTGAATAGCTATTGACAAGCTAAT
>TARA_R110000824_G_scaffold55506_4_pt1 | contig 12143 bp, 8 predicted proteins | sample TARA_R110000824 | Tara Oceans TARA_R110000824 (sample SAMEA4397747) | marine metagenome | biome: Polar Biome; feature: [MES] marine water layer (ENVO:01000295) within the mesopelagic zone...; material: water (ENVO:00002006), including particulate matter (ENVO:01000060) such as...... | reverse complement strand
CTTGACCCCTATCTCAACGTTGATCCGGGCACGATGTCGCCTTATCAGCATGGCGAAGTCTATGTCACCGACGACGGGGCAGAGACCGATCTCGATCTCGGTCATTACGAGCGCTTTACCGGCGTTCCGTCGCTGCAATCCGACAATGTCACTTCGGGCCGAATCTATCAGTCGATCATTACCAAAGAGCGCCGCGGCGACTATCTCGGTGCGACCGTACAGGTCATTCCGCATGTCACCGACGCGATCCAGGAATTTGCCGAAGACAAGCTCGACGGTATTGATTTCGTCCTTTGCGAAATCGGCGGAACGGTTGGCGATATCGAAAGCCTTCCCTTTATCGAAGCGATTCGGCAGCTGCGCAATAAGGTCGGCCGGGACAATGCGATTTCCGTGCACGTCACGTTGGTGCCTTATATTGCCGCTGCCGGTGAACTGAAGACCAAGCCAACCCAGCATAGCGTCAGGGAATTGACTTCGCTGGGCATCCAGCCGGACATATTGCTCTGCCGTTGCGAACATCCGCTACCGGATACGGAACGGGCAAAAATCGCTCAATTCTGCAATGTCAGCAAGGAGTCGGTGATTCCGGCGCTGGATGCGAGCAATATCTATAATGTGCCGCTGCAATATCATAAGGAAGGCCTGGACACGGAGGTGCTGCGTGCCTTTGGCATAGTCGATGCGCCAGAGCCCGACCTGTCGCGCTGGTATGATGTCATGGAACGGATCGAGCATCCGGAAGGCGAAGTGATTGTTGGTGTGGTCGGCAAATATGTCGGACTGCAAGATGCCTATAAATCGCTTCAGGAAGCGCTGTTCCACGGCGGTCTGGCGAATCGGGTGAAGGTTCAGGTCCGCTGGCTTGATGCGGAGCTGTTTGAAAATGAAGAGGATCTGGCGGCCAAGCTGGAGCCGCTTCACGCGATCTTGGTCCCCGGCGGCTTTGGCGAACGCGGTAGTGAAGGCAAGATAGGATCGGTCAAATTCGCCCGCGAAAATGATATTCCGTTCTTCGGCATCTGTCTGGGCATGCAAATGGCCTGCGTCGAAGCGGCGCGTAACCTGGCCGGTATCGACACAGCATCGACCACCGAATTTGGTGAAACATCGGAGCCGGTCGTTGGCTTGATCACCGAATGGATGACCGAAGAGGGGCTGCAAAAGCGAGAAGCCGGCGGTGATCTGGGTGGGACAATGCGACTCGGAGCCTATGATGCAGTGCTGCAGCAAGGGTCAAAGATCAGCGAAATTTACGGTAGTCGCGAAATCAGCGAACGCCATCGCCACCGTTACGAGGTGAACAAGGGCTATGTCGAACGGCTGGAAAAAACCGGCCTGATTTTCTCGGGCATGTCACCTGATGGCGAGCTTCCGGAAACCGTGGAAAGGCCGGATCACAGCTGGTTTATCGGTGTTCAGTTCCATCCTGAGCTAAAAAGCAAACCTTTCGATCCACACCCGCTCTTTGCGTCCTTCATTGCTGCAGCGTTGCAACAAAGCCGCCTCGTTTAAGCGTCAAAGCCCATTGATATCATCAGATTTGGGCAAGTGTCGAATCTGTCCAATCTATTTTACAGGATGTGACTATTGTCACAGCCATGCCGCAGAGTGGGAGTAAGCAAAACTTCCAGACAAGGCTAAGGGATGGTTGCAGTGAAAGCCGAGGAACTGGCAAATATTTTGGCGGAGCATAGCCTGTTTGCCGATTGTGACGAAGCCGAACTGGCAGACTTGATATTGCGTGGGCATTTTATGCAATATAAAAAAGGGGACGAACTGATCATGCAAGGCGATCCTGGAAACTCGCTGCTGATATTATTGTCGGGCAATGCGCGCACCAGCATGATTGCCAGCAATGGTCATGAAGTCGTTCTGGATTATGCAGAAGCCGGACAGGTATTGGGTGAGATCGCGCTGCTCGACGGGGGAGAGCGGACAGCCAGTGTAACTGCCATTGAACCTACGTCAGCGCTTTCAATCACGCGCGATGCTTTTGAAGAAATCCTTGCCAAGCACAAGAATATGGCGTTGCGACTGTTGAAAGTCATGGCCAAACGTATCCGGATGGCAAACAGCATGATCGAAGGCGATCGTGCTTATACATCGGGACCACGTCTTGCGCGCTATCTGTTAAGGCTCTCCGTAGTGGGAGCGGACGAAGGGCGATTGAAGCTGGACCTGAGCCAGAGCGAACTCGGAAACTTTGCCGGGATGTCGCGTGAACATATTAATCGGCAACTGTCATCCTGGTCTGAAAGCCAGATCGTGGCAGTGGAGAGCGGGAAAGTCCGGATATTGGACCATGCGATGCTTTCCCATATTGCCGAAGCAGATTCTTGACGACAATTGGCCTTTTGCGACCCGGGCTAATTATCATCAAGAGTGACACCAAGCGGGTGTCAGGGGCAGTCGGATCCTCATCCGGCTGCCCCATTTTATTTTGCCAATGACGAAAAAAAGGCAGCCAGATCACTCTGGCTGCCCGGTTTTTTTCAGAAGAAAGCCAGCTTACGCGGCTTTATCTTCTTTCTTTTCCTGCTTGTGGGCGATTTTGGTGACATTATCGCCCTTGTTGATGGTGATCTTTTGCGGCCGCATTGCTTCCGGAATTTCGCGGACCAGATCTATCACAAGCAGTCCATCTGCAAGCGCCGCATTTTCCACGCGGACGAAATCGGCTAATTCAAACCGCCGTTCGAAGCTGCGGTTGGCGATGCCCATGTGAAGGAACTGTTTGCCTTCATGGTCGTCAGCATTTTTGTTACCGGTAACAAGCAACATATTCTGCTGGGCGGTGATTTCAACTTCTTCATTCTTGAACCCTGCGACGGCTAGCGTGATCCGGTAATGATCTTCGCCGCTGCGTTCGATGTTGAACGGCGGGTAATTTTCGGACTGCTGCGCGCGGGCATTATTTTCAAGAAGATCGAACAGCCGGTCAAACCCTACGGTTGAGCGGCGATAGGGGGTAAAGTCAAAACGGTTCATATCTATATCCTCTTAGATTGAGCAATGTAAATTTGGACCCGCAGATGCGGCATCCTATTCGTTGTTGTGAAACCCGAGAGGCGTTCCACATCAATAAAGATATGATCAAGTCGCTGGATTTCAAGAGTATGAAAAAGGCTGATTTCCAGAGGTTTAGAAAATTTCAGCGCAAAAAAAACGCCCGGATGCCAATTAGCATCCGGGCGAAAATGGTGACGAATTAATTCGCCCCCTGTTTACCCGTCCTATTCAACGCCGCGTGTCCCCCAACATTTGGCGGAACCGGAAAGGATCCCTGAACCATGACCCGTTAATCGAGATGTTTGATTCTGTAACCATCTCTGATCGACTGACATAAATTTGTCATGGTAAAATTAGGGGTTTCGGAAGATTGGTCGCCACTTGTGTCATATCGGCAACAGCAGATTAACTACCATGGCGCTTGCTTGCCCCGGCCAGCAACCGTAAAGGTAGCAAAACCTGATCCAAGGAAGTCTTCGCAAGTCATGCTCCTATCCCGTTATGAATGGGTCATCGCAAAACGCTATCTGTTACCCGGCAAGGGGGAAGGTTTTATCTTCCTCGTTGCCAGTATCAGTCTGGTTGCGGTCATGCTGGGCGTCGCCGCATTAATCGTGGTGATGAGCGTCATGAACGGTTTCCGGGCGGAATTGTTTGACAAGATCGTTGGTCTCAATGGCCACGCCGTTATCCAGGGCTATGGCGGGCGTCTGCCGGATTGGCGAGAGTTGCTCGAGGAAACCCGGGCGACCAAGGGTGTCGTCTCCGCATCACCTATGATCGAGCAGCCTTTGCTGACCACGTTCAACGGACGGGTTGAAGCGGTGCTGGTGCGCGGGATGCTGGTTCCTGACATATTGAACAATGATACGCTCGACGGAAAAACCGTGGCGGGAGATTTGTCGCGTCTCGAACCCGGGGCAGGGCGTGTCGGTATCGGCAGTCGTCTGGCGACGACGCTTGGCGCGCAAGTCGGGAGCCGGATCACCGTGATCAATCCGCAGGGGCGCTCAACGCCGTTCGGAACGGTGCCACGAGAGATTTCCTACGAGGTCGCCGCGATATTTGAAGTGGGTGTCTATGATTATGACAAGGCATTGGTGATGATGCCGATGGAGGATGCACAGACATTGCTTCTGCTCGGGGACCAGATCGGGATGATCGAAATCAAGACAGATGATGCTGATAATGTCGGGAATATCATTGCTCCCCTGCTGCCAAAGGTCGCTGATCGTGGGGTCATCACCGACTGGCAGACGATGAATGCTTCCCTGTTTGAAACCCTGCAGGTCGAGCGCGTGGTGATGTTTGTGATCCTGTCGATCATCATCCTGGTTGCCGTATTCAATATATTGTCGTCGCTGATCATGCTGGTTCGCGCCAAAACCAGGGACATCGCGATCCTGCGGACAATGGGCGCCTCGCGCGCCTCGCTGTTGCGAATTTTCGTCACCGTCGGGACCGCCATTGGCATGCTCGGCATAGCAGCGGGGATCATTTTGGGACTGATCGCCATCTATTTCCGTCAGAATGTCATCAATTTTGTCCAGATCATCACCGGGCAGAATTTATGGGATCCGTCGATCCGTTTCTTGACCGAGCTGCCAGCGCGAACCGATCCGATGGAAGTGATCGGCATAGCCGGGCTGGCGCTGCTGTTCAGTTTTCTGGCGACGCTCTATCCTGCCTATAAGGCGGCCAGTACCGATCCGGTTCAGGTGCTTCGCTATGAGTGATCCTGTCATCGGAAAAATCGTCGAACTGCGCGATGTGAAGCGCAGTTTTGTCCAGGGCGACGTCTTGATCGAAGTGCTTCGGGGCGTAAATCTCGATATCAAAGCCAATGAAATCGTCGCGCTTCTCGGTCCTTCCGGTTCGGGAAAGTCCACATTGCTGCAAGCGGTCGGTTTGCTTGAAGGTGGATTTGAGGGATCAATCAAGCTGAATGGTGAAGAAACCGCGCAATTGCCTGCCAGCGGTCATACGCGGATCAGACGCGATTTGCTGGGTTTCGTTTACCAGTTCCACCATTTGCTGCCTGATTTTTCCGCGTTGGAAAATGTAGTGATGCCACAATTAATCTCGGGCGTGTCCCAAAAAGCAGCGGAAGAAAGAGCGGAAACGCTCTTGCGCAGCCTCGGGCTGGGTGAGCGGCTGAATCACAAGCCGAGCAAATTGTCCGGTGGTGAACAGCAGCGGGTCGCCGTTGCCCGCGCACTGGCCAATGCGCCGAAACTGGTGCTGGCCGATGAACCGACCGGCAATCTTGACGAGGCGACAGCCGATCTGGTTCTCGCAGAATTCATGGGGTTGGTGCGGCAAGAAGGCAGTGCTGCCCTGATCGCGACGCATAACGAACGGCTAGCGGCCAAAATGGATCGGGTCGTCCGGCTCCACGAAGGCGTATTAACCTAGCATTTTCAATTCTCAACGAGAATGGCTTTGACTTTTCTGGTGGGAGTATCAATCTGAGGGGCAGGCCAACCTAATAAAATCAAACAATGCGGGGCGCATATGACGGTTACAGAATTTCAGGTGAAGCAGGCGGATGGTTCAATGGAGGATTTGTCCGCTTACAAGGGCAAGGTGCTTTTGATCGTGAACACGGCCTCGAAATGTGGTTTTACACCGCAATATGAGGGGCTGGAAAAGCTGCACCAGCAATATAAGGACCAAGGTCTCGAAATACTGGCCTTTCCCTGCAATCAATTCGGCCATCAGGAACCCGGCGATGCCGAAGAAATCAAGAATTTCTGCTCGCTCAATTATGACGTTAGCTTCCCGTTGATGGGCAAAGTGGAAGTTAATGGCAATGACGCCGATCCGCTTTGGAAATATTTGAAAACAGAAAAATCAGGGCTTTTGGGGTCCCGGATCAAATGGAATTTCACCAAATTCCTGGTCGACCGCGAAGGCAATGTCGTCGCCCGTCACGGTCCGGCGGTCAAGCCGGAGCAGCTGAAAAGCGATATTGAAGCGCTGCTATAAAGCGCGCTTTCTGTTTATTCATTTGCTTGGGCCCCGCTTCTGGCTTGACGCTCGTAAAATGCTGTGGACAAATGGTCGATAGTTCGGGCCTGTGCCGTCGTCAGCATATGCAAGATGATTTTGCCGCGCTAGTCTGAGTTCATGGCCCATATTTCCTTCGTCCATCTTCGCGCCTTTTCCGCCTATACGATTTTGGACGGCGCGATGGAGCCAGCGGCCATCGGCGCTGCCGCCAAAGACCGGGGTTTCCCTGCCGTAGCGCTTTGTGATCGTATCGGCCTTTTCGCTTCCATGGCTTTTGATGACGGCTGTCGTGCCAAGGGCGTGCAGCCGATTACCGGCTGTTTCCTGAGAGTGGCCCGGCCCGGCGGCTCCGAAAAAGACAAGCCGGTTCTGGATTGGCTCGCTCTATATGCACAGGATGCTGAGGGATATGAAAATCTCTGCAAGCTGGTTTCCGCTTCCCATCTTGACCGACCCGCCGAACTCGACGCGCATGTCGGGATGGATATGCTGGGCGATCACAGCGCTGGTTTGATCGCCTTGACCGGTGGCGGCGAAGGCGCACTGGCACGGTTGATTGCGGAAGAGCAGCAATCAGAAGCCGAGGCCTATCTGTCATTGTTGCAGCAATATTTTCCGGGACGCCTCTATATCGAACTTTCCCGGCGCGAGGATCCAGTTGAAATGGCGGCGGAATCCGGGCTGATTACATTGGCTATGGATCGCGATATCCCGATGGTGGCGACCAACCCGAGCTGCTTTTCCGAGCCTGATTTTCACGAAGCCCATGATGCGATGAAATGTATCGCTCAATCCGCCTATGTCGAAAATAACGAGCGTGAAAAACCGTCCAAACATCTGTGGATGAAAAGCGCGCTGGTGATGGAAGAACTATTCTCCGATATTCCGGAAGCGCTACAAAACACACTGGTCATAGCGCAGAGATGCGCATTTTCTCCGCCCAAGCGAGACCCCATTCTGCCAAGTCTGGCAGGCGATATGGCGGGAGAAATCGAACAGTTGCGCCGCGATGCCACGGCGGGACTTGAAAAACGTCTGGCGCTTCTGGAACTGTCGGACGAGGAAGAGCGAAAAACCTATTTCGACCGGCTGGATTTCGAGCTTGATGTCATCGTCAATATGGGATTTCCCGGCTATTTCCTGATCGTTGCCGACTTTATCAAATGGGCAAAAGATCATGATATTCCAGTCGGACCGGGGCGTGGTTCGGGTGCTGGCTCGGTCGTTGCGTGGGCATTGACCATTACCGATCTGGATCCGATCAAACTCGGATTGCTGTTCGAACGTTTCCTCAATCCGGAACGTGTGTCGATGCCGGATTTCGATATCGATTTCTGTGAAACGCGGCGCGGCGAAGTCATTCGCTATGTCCAGGAAAAATACGGCGACCGGCAAGTCGCCCAGATCATCACCTTCGGAAAGCTGAAAGCGCGCGCCGTGCTGCGCGACGTTGGCCGGGTGCTGCAAATGCCTTATGGGCAAGTCGACCGGCTGACCAAATTGATACCCAATCATCCCACCGATCCCTGGGATTTGAAGCGGTCGCTCAACGGCATTACGGAACTGGCACAGGAATATAAGCAGGCGGACGTGAAGCGACTGTTTGATCTGGCCATGAAGCTCGAAGGTCTGCCGCGCCACAGCTCGACCCATGCTGCCGGCGTGGTGATCGGTGATCGCCCGCTCGATCAGCTCGTGCCGCTTTACCGCGACCCCCGCTCGGACCTGCCGGTGACTCAGTTCGACATGAAATTTGTTGAAAAAGCCGGTCTGGTCAAATTCGACTTTTTGGGTCTGAAAACACTCTCGGTGCTGAAGAAAGCGGTTCAGCTGCTTGCCGAACGCGGGGTAGAGGTCGATCTCGATAGTCTCAGCTGGGAAGACGAGAAAGTGTTCGAGTTGCTCCAGCGCGGCGATACCGTTGGTGTGTTCCAGCTGGAATCGGAAGGCATGCGGCGCACACTGGCGGCGGTAAAGCCGACCAATTTCGGTGATATTATCGCACTTGTTTCGCTCTATCGGCCAGGTCCGATGGACAATATTCCATTGTTTGGTGACCGTAAAAATGGCCGCGCCGAAATCGCCTATCCACATCCTTTGCTGCAAGGCATCCTGAAGGAAACCTACGGGATTTTCGTATATCAGGAACAGGTCATGCAGGCCGCGCAGATCATCGGCGGCTATTCGCTCGGTGAAGCAGATTTGCTGCGCCGGGCCATGGGTAAGAAAATCCAGGCCGAGATGGATGTCCAGCGCAGCAGGTTCGTTTCAGGAGCCGCTGAAAACGGGCTGAACAGCGAGCAGGCCAATGAGCTGTTCGACTTGATCGATAAATTTGCTGGCTATGGTTTCAACAAAAGTCACGCCGCTGCTTATGCGTTGCTCGCCTATCAAACGGCCTGGCTGAAAGCGCATTATCCGCATGAATTTTACGCGGCGTCGATGTGCTTCGATATGCATCAGTCCGAAAAGCTCAGCATATTCGTGGACGACATGAAGCGGCTGGATGTGACCGTCTTGCAGCCCGCGATCAATAAAAGCCGGCCCAATTTCTCCGTCGAAGAAGAGGCTGAAGGTCGCCTTGCCGTGCGATATGCATTGGCGGGCCTGAAAAATGTCGGCGAGAAAGCGATGCAATCCTTGGTCACCGAGCGTGCACAGGATGGCCCGTTCTCGTCGGTCGAGGATTTTGCCAACCGGATTGATCCGCACGGCCTCAACAAGCGTCAGCTGGAAAGCCTCGCTTCGGCTGGTGCGTTTGACGATCTGGAACCCAATCGTGCCGCGATTTATGACGGAGCAGATATGATCCTGTCGGTCGCCAATAGCGCTGCCGACGCGCGCGAAAGCGGGCAGGGTGGGCTGTTCGGCGAGGGCAGCGCCGGTGGCGAAATGCAGGCCATCAGATTGCCGGAAGACAGCAACTGGTCGCTCAACGAGATCATGGTCCATGAACGGGATGCGTTCGGCTTCTATTTTTCCTCTCACCCGGTTTCCCAGTTTCAGGCGGTTACATCTTCACTGGGCGCGTTGACTTATGCCGCCTTGTGCAGCGAAGGTCCGATCGGGGAAGGGGTGCGAAAACCGGCGGTTATGGCTGCTCTTGTCGAGAAAGTTCGCTGGCGTGACAGTCGCAGGGGCAAGAGATTTGCCCTGGCCGACCTGTCCGATAGCAGCGGGCAGTTTTCTGGCAGTTGCTTTGATGAGGATCAGTGCAAGATTTTGGAAGAGCTCGCGGAACAGGGCCGCTGTGCTCTGCTAAAAGTCGAGCTGGACCAGCAATCTGAGGATGAAAATCCGCGTGTTGCGATCCGAACCGTGCAGCCGCTTGACGGGCTGGAGAAAACAACCCGGACCTGTATGGAACTGGAAGTTCATCATATTGCGGGACTGCATGAGCTGACCAATCTGGTAGCGCCACTGGTCGGTGGTCAGAGCGAATTGGTAGCGGTCATGGCCGGCCCAGACGACGATCTGGTCAGAGTCTGTCTCGGCCGATCCTTCCGTCTGGACGCACAAGCCGTTGAGATGCTGGAGCGGGTTGACGGGATTGCCAATGTCCGATTGGGCCCGGCTCGACCCATGCGGGTAGCAAAACCCAAATTAAGGCTTGTCAGCTAGCACTAAACATACCAGAAACCCGCCAAATATAAACTGTTTGGAGAGACAATATGGCCGGTGCAATGCAAGCGAGTTCGCTCAAGATTACAAATCTGATCGATCATGCTGCGAGAGAACATGGTGACCGGGAGATTGTCAGCTATTGGGCGGACGGAAATGTCACGCGCAGCAATTGGGCCGAAATCGGGCTTGATTCGCGCAAATTCTCTCAAGCTTTGCAACGTCTTGGAATGAAAAAAGGCGACCGGATCGCTACGATCGCCATGAACCATGCCCATCATCTGATCAGCTGGTATGGTTCGGCTGGCATTGGCGGCGTCCTCCATACCGTCAATCCGCGGCTATTCGAGGAACAGCTGGTCTACATCATCAATCATGCCGAAGATCGGGTGCTGCTGTTCGACAAGATGTTCGCCCCAATCGTCGAAATGCTCAAGCCGCAGCTCAAGACGGTCGAACATTATATCCAGTTTGACGGCGAGAAAGGCGACTATCCGACTTTTCGCGAGATGATCGATGCCGAGGATGGTGATTTTCAATGGGTCGATGTGGATGAAAATGACCCTTGCGGACTTTGCTATACCAGCGGCACCACCGGCAACCCGAAAGGCGTTCTCTACGAGCATCGCTCCAATGTCCTTCACGCAATCACCGAGGTCCAGCCAGATGTAATGGATTTGTCGACCCGCTCTGTGATGTTGCCGGTCGTTCCCATGTTCCATGCCAATGCTTGGGGATTGCCTTTTGCATGCGCGACTGTCGGAGCAAAAATGGTCTTCTCCGCCAGCAATGAAGCGTCGGTCTTGTGGAAATTGATTCGTGACGAAGGCGTTACCCATAGCGCTGGTGTGCCGACGGTCTGGTTATCCATGTTTGCCGACATGGATGAAAACGGCGGGGATTATGGCAAATTGGACGTCGTCGTGATCGGCGGCTCAGCCTGTCCGCGTTCGATGATCGAACGGCTGATGAAAAACGATATCCGGGTTGCCCATGCCTGGGGCATGACCGAGACGTCTCCGATCGGTACAGCCGGTTCGCGTCCGGCCAATTGGGACGGATTGAGCTTCGACGAGCAGGTGGATATCATCTGCAAACAGGGCCGACCACCCTTTGGTGTCGAATTGCGCGTTATTGACGAAGAAGGCAACGTGGCACCCCGCGACGGCAAAACCAGCGGTACGCTCGAAATCCGCGGCCCCTGGATCATCAAACGCTATTATCGCGCGGATGAGGATGCCGTTGAGGATGATGGCTGGTTCGATACCGGCGATGTCGCTGTGCTGCATCCCGATGGCACGATGCAGATTACCGATCGGGCAAAGGATGTGATCAAATCGGGCGGGGAGTGGATCAGTTCGATCGAATTGGAAAATGCAGCCGTGGGTTGTCCCGGTGTCGCTGAAGCGGCAGCGGTCGGCGTCCATCACCCCAAATGGGACGAGCGGCCTTTGCTGCTGGTTGTCCGCAAACCGAGCAGCGACGTTTCGGAAGCCGATGTGCTCGCCTATCTTGGCGACAAAGTCGCAAAATGGTGGCTGCCGGATGAAGTGAAATTCGTCGATGAGGTGCCGCATACCGCTACCGGCAAGATTCTGAAGCGAGCATTACGCGACGAATATAGGGATTATCAGCTGAAGAGCCTTGTTGACGCTTAGAACAGTTCCATCTGGCTGCCCTTGATTATCGGGCGCTGGAACAGATCGGTTCTGAGATTCAACTTGGCCTTGTTCAACCCGGCTTTGCGTGAAGCGATCGCAATCCGGGTGCGAATGAGGTCTGCCCATGGTCCCTGACCGCGCATACGGCTGTGAAAGTCGGGATCGTTGCGCTTGCCGCCACGGATTTGCCTGACGATGCTCATCACCTTTGCTTTCCGCTCCGGATAATGCGTTTCGAGCCATTGTTCGAACAAGGGGGCCACTTCGTGCGGTAGCCGCATCGGGATGAAGGAGATACTCGTGGCACCGCAATCTGCAGCCGCGGCAACGATCGATTCAATTTCGTGATCGGTGATACCAGGGACGACCGGTGCGATATTGACGTGCACATAGATGCCAGCGTCGCTGAGCTTCTGAATCGCTTCCAGCCGCCGCGCGGGCGCGGGCGCTCGCGGCTCCAGCAGGCGCGCGGTCTGTGGGTCGAGAGTGGTGACCGAAATCGTCACTGCGGTCAGCTGCTGAACCGCCAGCTGGACCAGTAAATCGATATCGTCGATCACCCGATTGGACTTGGTCGTGATCACCACTGGATGGAGCGTTTCCAACATTACCTCCAATATTTTTCGCGTGATTCTGTACCGCTTTTCAATCGGCTGATAAGGATCGGTGTTGGTACCGATGGCAAGGCTGGCTGGCTGATAATTGGGTTTTGCAAATGTCTGGCGGAGCAGATCGGCAGCGTTCGGTTTGGCAAACAGCTTGCTTTCAAAATCGAGCCCCGGGGACAGGTCATGATAAGCGTGGGTGGGCCTTGCATAACAATAGACGCAGCCATGT
>TARA_R110000824_G_scaffold22994_3_pt1 | contig 12171 bp, 10 predicted proteins | sample TARA_R110000824 | Tara Oceans TARA_R110000824 (sample SAMEA4397747) | marine metagenome | biome: Polar Biome; feature: [MES] marine water layer (ENVO:01000295) within the mesopelagic zone...; material: water (ENVO:00002006), including particulate matter (ENVO:01000060) such as...... | reverse complement strand
AATGCGCCCATGAGAGTAGCAAAATGATGTTTCTCTACTGTCGCTGGCAAGCACATCGCTGGGAACGGGATCATTTGTTTCACCATTCCTTCTGGCGGTCCAGCGTAGGCTACAGGGATACTAAGTAGCAAGGCTAGTAGGAGGACTTTCAATGGATTAATCCGCGATACATTAAGTCCCAAGGCTTCTTTATCTGCCTCCCTGCCCATGATGCTGCGGTCCCTGCTGCTGGTATGACTCCTTCTGTGAGGGGGTAAGTTGCCTCAGGGTCATCAAGAAGGCTGTTTAATGGGACCAACCCCTCACCCTCTGGGTCAGCTAGGATTGGAACCTCCGTGGTTGGGAGTTCAGGAGGCGCAGTAGTTCCTGCTTGCCCTAATAACGCGCCGGGAAGCGGTAGTGTTAATCTTGCTGCCTCCTTGAGCATGTTAGCTGTTGGAACATCTCCCTTAGTCCTAACGACATGAGAGGCTAACTCCTCTAGAGCAGCAGAGGCCTCAGGTCCGGAGAACCTGTTAAGAATGTCATTTATCTCAGCATTGACCGCTCTCTTGGACGCCATGTCAATGTTTCTCGCCTTCTCGATAAGGTCACGTCCCAGTGCAAATTCAGATGAAAACTTGTATGCAGGTATCTTAGCCAGTAGCTTTAGTGTCTGCATCCAGCCTGACCTAGGCTCTACATCCTGTGCTAGTATATCTTCTCGAATCTTTCCGAATTGCTTCTGCCTAATTGACATCTTTGCAGATGCTTCTAGGTCGCTTAAAGCCCGCGCATACATGCTAGAGCCTGCCGTGGTTGCTGGATAGAAGGTCTGGAGCCTCTGTGGGAACGATCCCTGCATTAACTTTTCTGCATTCAAAGTACCAGCTTGCACCCCCTTCTCTACCTCCTCAATAAACGCTGCCCTAAACATGCGCTGCTCATTAGTTCCTAGCTTGTTGTACTCCCTGCTCATCCTTTCCATATGCTCCGTTAGGGCAGTAGAGCCTCTGGAAGCAGCATTTTGCATCTTTCTTAGGGTTGAGAAAAAAGCATCGGCTTTAGCCATGTCCGGATTGGCTTTTATGCGGTCATCAAACTGTCTTCTAAACAACTTGAGTTCTCTACTGTATGCAGTGTTCCCTTGTTTATCAGCCTTTGCTATATTGGGGTCTATGCTTTTCCGCATATCATGGAGAGTTTCCATAGAGACGCTTTTATTCTTCAGCCTTACAACAAAGTCATTTCCGCTCTCTACAAATCTAGTAGCCCACCCCGCATGTGGTTTACGACCTGACCCAACTTCAACCCACTCATTCGTATTGGGGTTAAAATGCTCTCGGATGCGCTCGAATGAATTTGCATGCAGTGTTTCTCTTGTCTTCCAAGGAACGCCACCACGTGAAAAAGGCTTAGACTTGTAGGGTTGCCATATGCCTGTGTCAGGGTTCAACTGCTCCTTCACCATAAACCCATGTTCTTTGAAGGTACTCTTGGGTATGTAGCGTAGCCCCCCTAGAAAATCATCCCACTCAGGAAGTTTGTTAGATAAGCCTTCTGCCGTGTATGCTTCTGCTCTTCCATTACCAATACGCATGTCCCGCAGCTCTCTCGCTGTATTATATATACTCTCCCAACCATCCCAGTCCTTGAACATCTTCATAAAACCGGGGGTGGTTTTGGTCCCAGCTAACGCTAACTCCGGAGTATCATACCCTCTGGTGTAGTAAACTCCAGCGACTCCATCGGGGAGTCGAGACTGAAGGCCCAACGGTTTAGGCGGTCCTACTAGTAGTCCCTCCCGAAAGAGGTCCGGCTCCACATCTATTGGAACCCCTTCTCTGGTGCCTACCGTCCTTGCCTCCCTAGTAAGAAGGGACTCGTCTACGGCTGCCGGTAATCCGGGCTGCGTATCGCGTAAGGCAGTGCTTATTCTTTCACCCTCTAGCCCAAGCCGCTCATCTAACTTGTCGAACACCTGTCCCGCACTTGTAGGCTCGTCCCTTAATGCTTGTCTTTGTAGAGACTGTACATGCGGTCCACCAAACTCGCCTAGCGTGAACGGCTTCTGACCTGTAACATCACCAGTACCTCTTTTAGCTGCTTGGAATCTATTCCAATCAGGGCCACGGAGCCACGCAGGTACTATACCTCTGGTAAGATCAGAGATATCAAGTTCGTTCGCTCGTGCAATAGCCGACAACGCGGCCTTCCTAAAGGAGGTTACATCACCACCCGCCTTGGCTAACGCTACCGCTGGGGCTTCGCCCATTATAAATTCCATTTTATCGGCCAATCTAGGTATCCTAGACACTTGGTTTATTGCTCCTAGCGTACCGAATAGGACTAAGTTTCCTATAACCCCCCACTCCAACCCATGCCTCATAGCAGCGGGCATGTCCTTTAGCCTATCCTTTAGATAACCCTCCTCATTGCCAGCAGTGTTTATCATGCTTATCATCACTGATTTAGTAATAGACTCTGCTAGGGTGGTGGGAAGACCCATAGAAGTTGTGAGGGCAAATGGATTCACAGCCTTTCCAACTTGTCCTAGGGCAGTGGGAGTAGCCCTTCCCATAGACAGTGCTATAGGAACAGCCATGCCTGTCCCTCTGGCGAGGGCTGTTGTATTAGGATTCACGTAGCTAAACAAGTCGCCCTGCGTTCTCAGACTTAATCTCTGCTTATCCCTCTCAGCCTTATACTGGTCATATGGGCTGGTGTCAGGGTCTGATCTCCCCAGTAAAGATTCAAATGCAAGGGTAGGCAACGCTGTGAGGGAAGTAGAAAGTTCTTCTGCCCAACCTAAGGATGCTCCCTGAGCGGTCTGGTATAGGAATCCAGTGGCTAGCTCCAGTGGGCTGTACTTTGTTTGGTCTTTTACTGCCTGCGCTACAACTTGCGCTGCTTTAGCAGAAGTCCGTGGGTCAAGGGCAAACTCAAAGAAGGTCATCTCAACATCTTCAGGAACCCCTGTATCGTAGGGATCGCGCATGGTGAACTTCCACTTCATATAGATCGGGACAGTAGTCCCGTCTTTCATGGGTATCTGTAGCGGAAGGGTATTGCTATCGGTAGCCATTATTCAGTCACCGGCACTTGGGCCTGCCATCCCTGCAAGCCACCACCTTCCGTAATCACCACAGGCTTGTCCTTCTTCTTCTTTATGGCATCATCAAACGTCTTCTTGAGTACCGCTATGTTCTCGCCGTAGTTAGCGTACCTGTCCCACTGAGACTGAGGCATTACACGGTTAAAGTCTATCTTGCCCCCGTATTGTCCGGGCATTACCTCAGCGTCAACATCCCATCTAGCCCTTACGTCTTTGAGGACTTGCGTGTTGTTTTTCATCACCACCTTAAACACCTCTGAAATGGCGTAAGCAAAATCTGCCCTTAACTCTGGGGTAAGCATTGCGGTATGGCTACCCATATTTTTCAGCTTGGCGAACAGATTTCGGGATTCTTCCAGCAAAGAGCCAAAAGTCTTTATGAACTGTACGTCACTCTCACGAACTACTCCCGTGGGATCAAGCATTTTCTCTATGAACTTCAGGGTGAACCCGTCAAGAGTGCCTGTCTCCGCAGCCAGTGCGATAAGTATTTTATCGGTACTTTCTGTCATAAGGTTGATCGCTTTTACTGCTTCCTTAAATTCCTGACTGCTTCTATACTGGTCAGCTAACTTCTTCTCTGTGCCTAAGGTGTACCTATCCTCATCTATCTCCTCTATAATCGTGTTACCATCCCCGTCGTGGGTTACAAGACGGCCCACAGCCCTCCAAGAATAGTCGGCTTGGTCAATCTCTCTGTAGTTTACCTCTGTTACCGGCTTGAAGGGAACGTCCTTCCAGTCTTCAAAGGGGAACAACTCCTTGTACTTTACATAGTCCGCATAGCTGGTTATCTGTACTGGGGCCGGTTTACCATACTCGTCCCAAAGAGTCTTTACGCCCTCATACTTCAAGCCGTCGTTTACAGCCTCCCAATCCGTTACAAACTTAGTCCTCTGCTCTCCCTTTATCTGTGGGTTGTCTGCCAAGAACTTCCTCATCCCTGCATAGGTGGTTATTTCTTCAAACGCCTTCCCTATCTTAATGGCGTTACTAGACTTAACGTGGTCTTCTCTCTGTTCAGTACGTAGGTATTCAGATATCTGTTTATTGATTGCTGCCCTGTCCGTCTTGTCTATGTCGGTTCTTCCCTGTAGTGCTGCGAATACCTGCGTACCTAGCGCGTATTCATCAGGGATTCTCCTTACCTTATCTCCGGGGTAACCAGTAACCATAGCCGAGTAGGTGTTAGATATGACCTCATCAATCATACCTGTGTTAGTGCTTTCAGCTACTTTGTCCGCGGCTACTTCAGTTAAGAGGACTTTATTACCTGCCGCTTTTCTTTTCTTATTCTCTTTCTCTGCTTCGTAGGTGGTCTTCTGATGGTATGTTTTCTTACCGTCCTCTACAGTGACGTACCATTTCTTATCCGCAGGCTTCTTCAGGTCTTCGTAACGACTGTGTAGGTGTGCTATCTCCCCCGTGGTCGTAATTACCTTCCCATCGACCAAGGCTTTTTCAAGCGCAATTAGTTCGGCGTTACTCCTAGGTATCTTTATGTCAGGATTCTCGCCCTTAGCTGGTATCGTTGGAAGGTTCATTATTGTCTCATTCAAGGACATGATCCTCTCGTCCTGCACTATTGCAGCCTGATCTTTGTTTATATCTCTCTGCAACTTCAAACCGTCAAGGCTTGGACGCCAACCAGCTTGCGCTACCTCAGGCCCATAGTCGTTCTCGAAACGATACAGGTACTGTAGCTTGTTGTCCTTGCTTAACTTGTAAAACTCTTTCAAGTCCCCTAGTTCAACAAAAGGGGCCATCTGCGTCATAATCTTTATCTGGTCAGGGCCAGCATTAGTCTTGTCCAGAAGGGCGGTCATTTCCCTCTTGCTTAACTTACCGCCAGATACCTTCAGGGCTTTTCTTAACTCCCCTACGAAAAGATCATCTGCTATATCATCTGGGTCAGTAGGCTTAGCGGTAGTTCCAGTGGCTCCTCTATAGGTTGGCATGCTTCCTACGTTTAGCCCCATCATTCTCCCAAACGTATTCAGACCAGCTACACTCTGGTACTCCTTTTCATACTCCCTATCCATCTCTTCTGTGGACAAGGCTTTTTGATAGTCCTTCTGGCTAGCCATATCAGACGCTCTGGACTGTATGTCAGTGGGAGGGCCAAACGAAAAACCACCTCTGTCTTCAGGGAATTGACTTATAGTCTCGCCGTCTAACAGGCCGGGTCTTTCTGGGTTACCAGCAAGTAATTGCTCAGGCCATACACCATACTGATCATAGTATAGCTTCCGTTCTTCGGGAGTCCAGTCTAACTGTTGTGTCATACCACTTTTCTCCGTTTCCGCTCGTACTGATCTATAGTTTCAATCGTGGGGTCTTCCAAGGATACGTAACTCCTCTCTTCCATCATAGGGGTAATCTTAAACTCTGACTTCCCTTGCGGTCCTATGTTTAGCTGTTGAGCGCCCTTCTTGAAGTGTCCCAAGTCTTTCTGTCCATACTTCATAAGTTCTGCTAAAGTCTCTTGTTTCTTCTCTCGCAAATCCCGCATCCTGTCATGGTGTTTTTGTGCGGTAGTTAGGGCAGACTGATCAAATCTATACTCTGGTTGGGTTATCGTAGGCTTTCCTGCCAATTCGTACACATCTTTCCAAGGCTTCTTTTCATCACTCCACTTGTCTGTATAGAGCGGGCTTGGATCATTAAATGGGACAAGACCCCCTACTCGCTCTTTCCATGCTTCATATGCAGGTGGCTGGGCGCTATCAATACCCAGTTTTTCAGCGAGTCGAGCTGGGAGGGGAGGCCTACGATAATGCGGGGGAACTACCCCAGCCTTATTAACGATAGTATTCCAAGGCCGTGGCCCAGCCATGCTTGCAGTTGGCCTTGGGCCTTGAGGGCTTAGGCCACTAAAGAGGTTGGCTCCTGCTCCCATTACAGCTTACCGTAATCGACGGCCTTGATGCCGTCAATATTTATAACAGCCTCTGGCTTGACCTTCTCTACTTCTTGAGCCATAACACCTACCTCAGTCTTTGGACTCCACGGGAAGTTATATTTGTATATCCCTATACCAAGCCCTTTGTGAGTTCCTATCTTCTCTACGTTCTCTTTAAGCCTTGCGTCAGATAGGGAGGCTAGGGTTCCCATCATACCTACAGCACTAGAAAGGTTCTGCATCCCCGTTGGGCCGGGGACAGTTTGGGTAGACTGTCCACCGTAGTTGCCCTGTACCATATTCATGTAGTTAGCCAGTGCCTGTTGTGGGGCGGTAGACTCGTACTGATAACGGGCCATATTCCTATCTATACCTGACTGAGTCATTGCCCTTCTAGCTGAGCCAACATCGCCTAACGCTCTGTACATGGATAACGGGGCTTGCATAGTTGTTGGGTATTGCTGTTGTCCAAACTGCTGCTGGCCTATACCTAGCTGAGCAGTAGGTAATCGCATTCCCTGCGCTGTTTGATAGGCATCTCCATACATCTCTGCCAGAGGTTGTGTAAGACCGCTCTTAACAGCGGACGCTATTGCTTTATTCTGGACAAGGTTGCCACGGGAACTGCCTCCGGGCTGGTATGTTGTCATCTGCTGCCTAATTCCGGGGAGTATGTTCCCTTTTAGATTACCCATAACCCCCTGCGTCAAGGCGTTTTCCATTGCACCATAAGGTGTACCGGGACCAGTTCTTACATTCCCTGCCATAAGGTCTGATGTCTGTCCGGGCGTAAACCCAGTGTACCCGCCCAAAGACCTAGTAAGTGCGCTTTCTGCCCCTTGCTGCATCCCAAGCGCTCTGTTGCCTGTTGTATAGCCTTGAATAGCGTTCTGAGCCATTGTCTGAGTAGGATCGAACCCAGCAAGAGTTTCATCAGGATAGTACTCAGGCATCTTGTTGAACATGTTCTCCGCTTTATCGAAACCCTTCAGCAGATACTTCTGCTGGCCCTTCCACGGAGCGCTCTTAGTTGTGCTTGTTTGTGTTCCACCACCCATAGTCTTATCTCCGCTTAGCGTTAAGGATTGCTAGTATCATTTGGCGCCCCCTCGTAATCATCCTCGTCATCATCATCGTCATCGTCGTCTTCGTCTTCTTCGTCCTCACCCATATCCAACAAGTCTTCCCAGTCCTCAGGGAGTTCTAGGAGGCCATAAGGATTATCTATGTATTGAGGATGCTCTAGAGTGAGTTCAGGTGCCATGTAAGAACGGGCATCCATAGGTACATTTGCCATCCCCTCAGCTGTCCAAGGCATATATTCTGATCCGATAGTTTGTCCTGTCCACGGATTGGTTACTGCGGAGTAGCTTGGGATAGTGTAGTCTGACTGTAGTAGGGGGAAGTTAAGGTTGTCAGACCATGCTTGGTCTAAAAGACCGTCACTACTAGCGTTGTTAGTAGTGTCATTAGTAGTGTCATTAGTAGTTCCAGTATTGCGCCAATCAGCGCCAGAAGAACCAGTCAGGAACCTGTCATAACGGCTCTTGCCAGCCGAATCAAAAAGGGCATTCCAGTCTGCGTTCCCCTGCTTGTAACCGGTAGAACCCATGTAGTTCCCTGATTGAAGTGCAGCATCCTCCGCCGCATGCGCCCTTCCAAACGCTTCCTTTGACGATGCGCCACGCTTTATCCAATACTGACTGTCTGGATGGTCTGGGTCGCTCTGAATCCTGTTCCAAGCGTCTGTTAAATCCTTATGCCCGTCTACGTACTTACTAAACTTAGCGTCAGGTTTGTACTTTGAGTAGGCTCCCGCATAATCATGCGTCTTTCCACCGAATAATCCTCCAACACTCATTATTGCATCCTCTGTTTTATATCCTTGGTGAACACGATGTAGCTATCTTTCCAGTCTGGGAGTAGTTTCTTCCACCCCTTCCTACCCCATAACTCCATCGAGGAGCATCCCGCTCGTATTGCAAACGCCTCTACTATATCGTTAAATCGAGCATGCAACTCCTTAAACTCAGTGCCCGCAATAGCGATCACTCGTAACACTTTCTTCTGTGGGTAAGGCACAACTTGGGTTACCATAGCAGTATGAACAGACCCCTGATCCACTGCCAACCATAGCTGCATTTCCCCGTGTGTCAGCGGCTCTAGGAAATCATCTGGCTCCATTTCGCCTTCTGTATGCTGTGTAACCCTAGCTAATAAAGGCGCGACATTTCCCCATACACTAGCAACGTCTGCTGGGGCTAGTAGGTGTGCGCTAATCACAACTTATTCCAAGTATTATTAAAGTATGCGTAAATCCCTTCTCCAGTACCGCCCGGATTCCAATTAGTTCCATCAGCGTACCTCACATCCCCGCCCCTCGACTTAGATGGCTCTACATTAGTCTGCTCAAGCCTAAAGGTATCCAGATTAAATAGTATGTCGCTAAGCCTATTTAGCTCGTTAAAAAGGTAATCCGGCAGCTCTTCCGGGTTCACTGGGGCCGGGTTAGGTGACCACCTGTTTACTGACTTGAAATCTTTGGGGCTATATGCCATTACATACTCCGGCTACCACGATTTCCCCTTGGTTCAGCCTCAAACGACACACCATGAAGTTTCCAATCCAAATCACCAGTAGATTCAAACTTAACAGCAAAAAACTTTCCGCTAACCCTGCATGATACCTTTGATTGTGTATTAGGATTAAAAGCTATCGGCGCTCCCCAATTAACTCCCTCCTCTGTACTCATCTGGGAACCAACGTATACGTTTATAGTATTACCCGTACCAGACACTTCCATCTTGGGCCAGACAGCTCTAACATATTTTACAATGGATGGGTCACCAAGATCATAGCCAGTTCTCTCTATTGAGGCTACCATATCAGTTGTATCATTCTGATTTCCAGCGTCATCCCTGTATAACTTTGGCTTCTCAACAAACCCACCTGAACTATATGCTGTGTAACCAGAACCATCTACTGATGAGGCTAACGTAACATCAGAATAAAGAGCGAATGTAGTATCTGTATACCCTGTTCGTTTAGCGTAATATACATTCCCGTTTAATTGAACCATCCCCACAACCTTCTCTATGGTAATCTTATCCCCATCAGCCAGCCCATGCGTTGTGGATGTTATAACAACCGGGTTGGCTTGGGTGGCCCCACTTATGGTGGCCTTTATTCCCGGTTCGGCAAACACAAGATTCTGTAAAACACCCTCGTAGTTCTTTGTCCCCCATGCACCGCTCTGGGCATCCCACAGAGTATTCAATTGGTTTACCGTAATGCTATTATCGTGGGCATACGGCGTTGTCGCCCTAGTTATATTTGTAAACTGAGTTCCTGTTACTCCAGTGTACGTTATGACCTCATTTGCGTTTGTCCCAGCCTTTCCCTGCAACAAAAGAGAACCAGTAGAAGTAAAGGTAGGGGTTGCGGTGGTAGTGACAACAGTTAGGTTGCCACCTGTTGCAGGCGAGCTAGTCGTCATAGCCGCCTCATTCAATACAGCCTGTGCGCCCCATTTTGTACCTACAGTTATCTCAGCAATACCCGAATTTATGTGGGCTAAGTTTGGTATATCCCTAAGAGAAAATGTGTTATCTTTCCAGTTCCAGATTAAAGCCCTATCACAAAACGTAGATGAGCCAGATGGAAAACAAGCAAGCATTTCATTCTTAATATAATCAGCCGCCACAAAGGATTTGTAATACTCATCACCATTGATATTATCAAACATCTCCCTGCGTAGTCTTTTGGGAAGCAGTGGAGTTATCTGTTGCCCATTATTCAAATAGCAATCAGAATTACCGATGAAGAAATGACCTCCCTCAAACTCTTTCACAGAGTTTTTAGTAAGGATTCCAATTGTTGGGGATAGTGTCTTAAAAGAAAAGATATATGGAGTTCCCACATAGTTCATAATGTAGGAGGAATCTTCCTTGTATATAATAAAAGAGTCACCCAACGGACGCCCATCCAAAATATCACCCGCAGTTTCGGTGAGTTCATACTCTCCAGCATCTAGCGTATTATCTGTTTCCAGCCATGTATAAGGCGCGTGAAAAGATGCTGCCTCAGTAGACCACTTTACAAGTCTAGGGTACTCCACAGATGCTTTACTCCAGTTCAGACCCACAAGAAAGGTGCGAAAAGCTGAAATAGACTTGCAATAGTATGTGGAGGTAGCGGCACTCTCGGACTGCCAGTTCTGTAACTCCCTAAAAGGAACAGTGGTTTGTGGAACACCAGCACTGTTAAGAGGCCACATCTGCGCTGGATCGTAACCGTTGGTGGCGACAAGTAACCCGCCGAGTTTGGTTACAGACCAGTTCTCATTTGCGGTAGCTTGGTAAGGGTTGTCCGTAGTTGCGGTAGTTCCTATTGGTGTGACAATCGCTCCGTCACTATGCGGGGCTGGGTCTGTCGCTCCTGAGTCGCCGTCCACCCCCCTCGTACAGCCAGTTAGATCGTTGCTAGATTTGCCGCTGTATGATATTTGCTCATAACCGTCAAGAACACCGTCTGCAATAGCCTTGGACCCCAAGATAACTGACCCACTTGCGGGGAAAGAACTGGCATCCGTTAGTGTTATAGTGGTTACAGAGTCGTTTATTGACCCGTTCAAATCATTAGTTGTCTGCCGGGTTAAATCAACCCAAGTCCCGCCAGTGTAAACAGCTATAGCCTCCAACCCGAACGCCAGCCAGTAATAATTAGTCCCGGCTTTATAGGGAACAACGTAGTAGGGGGCAAATGGACAGGTGGCAAATACCTCTGCGTAACCAGAACACTTCTTTACGCCCCCATCTAAGAATCTGACATTGTTACCACCCGACCATGCGTTGGGTGGGAGAGCGTAAGGAGGAGTATCCTTTATTATCCCTATCTGACCTAGATTATCTATAGGAACGAGGGGCATTACGATTTCATTATGTACGCAAGCGCGTAGAACTTAGGCATGTTATCTTGGGATGCACCAGTAAATGTACTCCCAACGTGGGTGTGCGTAGCTCCACCGCCAGCCCCACCGCCAGAAAATGAATGTAAGCCGACATTATCACTGGTTGAGGCTAACCCAGTACTCGCTCCCCCGACCACCGTAACACCCGTCACAAGGCTAGATGTATGACTATGAACTGCCAACTCAGACGTTGTAATACTGTGAGTTCCTACATTACTATTCGTTCCAGCCGGGGTTATAGTATTTGCGCCACCCGTATCATTTCTATCCCTAGTGCCACCAGAATCAGCATCTGCGTGGATTATAAATCTATCTGTTAAGTCGGGGGTGCTATTGTTGCCGTCACACAAATACCAATCAGGTGCTAACCCAGCAATAGCTGCGATTGTCCCAGACCATATTATGATTCCCCCGGTAGGAATACCTGTTCCGATTGTGTTCAAGGTGGTCTGTGTTGCTGTTACCGCCCCTGTTATGTTCGGGAAAGTATCCAGTATAACTTTTTTGATTAACCTTATGTGGTCGTCGCCTTGTGATATAGCATCAGAGCCTGTGGGATTCGTATCAACTAATCCGTCAATGTATGTCGCTGTTTCTAATGCCATAGTATTATTCCTTTGGGTGGGAGGCTTTTACTCTCTCCCTTATTGCTTGTAAGTCGTTAGCAGAATCAGGCCGACCCTCCACTAATTTCTCCCAAGCTGCCACAGTCAAATCCTCTAAACTCACTCCGGCTGCATTGTAAGCATCTCTACGTCGATCAACGTAGGTCTTAGCTGCTTCCCTATCTGCAATCGCTTGGGCCAACTCATCCGCCAGCCTGACCTCTTCCGCATTATACTCATCAACAAGATATTGATAAGGGGTAAAGTCTGATATGTCCTCGTTCCTGTCTCCCCACTCTATCTCTCCATGATCTGAATACCATTGAAGTGCGTGGAATACAGGGTCTACTGTATAACTAAACCAAAGGGGCTTTTGGTCAACCATTACAAGGTTGTCAGAAGGTATAATTGTTACTCTTGCCATGTCTATTTGTACTCCACATGATAGGGATCAGGAGTTGCATCTGGTGCAACAGGCCATCCCCAGTATGTTTTATCTACTATCCGGTTGTGGTTTTTTGTTTCGGGGCCGATAGTTTCATTCCCCTCTGCATCGTAGGTTGATTCGTACCGCACCTCTACAACTGCATGGTTCTGGAAG
>TARA_R110000824_G_scaffold389607_1_pt1 | contig 12181 bp, 15 predicted proteins | sample TARA_R110000824 | Tara Oceans TARA_R110000824 (sample SAMEA4397747) | marine metagenome | biome: Polar Biome; feature: [MES] marine water layer (ENVO:01000295) within the mesopelagic zone...; material: water (ENVO:00002006), including particulate matter (ENVO:01000060) such... | reverse complement strand
CTCTTGACGGATATGTTGGTAATGAGGCAGTTATTAGTAAGGTACAGTTATATATTAAAAGCGGAGATGTACCTCATTTGTTATTTTATGGACAAGCAGGAACTGGTAAAACTACGTTAGCAAAAATTATTGCAAATAACGTAGATGCCGATATCATGTATATAAATGCATCTGATGAAAATAATGTTGATACAGTTAGAACTAAAGTAAAGAATTTTGCAAGTACAATTGGATTTAAACAATGGAAAATTGTTATATTAGATGAAGCAGATTATATGACTCCAAATGGTCAAGCTGCATTAAGAAATCTAATGGAAACATTCTCTAAAACAACTAGATTCATTCTAACATGTAATTATGTTGAAAAGATCATTGATCCAATTCAATCTAGATGTCAAGTATTTGGTATTACTCCACCTAATAAGAAAGAAGTAGCTAAAAGGATTGTTGAAATCTTAAAAGATGAAAAAGTAGAATTTCAGATGAGTGATCTAGCAACTTTAATTAACAGTGGATATCCAGATATTAGAAGGATATTAAATTCAGCTCAACGACAGGTAATTGATGGTAAATTGGAAATAGATAAACAAAGTTTAGTACAAGCAAATTATATGACTAAACTTTTAGATATCTTACAAAATGAAAATGATAAAAAATCTTGTTTTCAAAATATAAGAAAGCTAATTAATGATAGTAAAGTAAAAGATTTTACGGCATTATATAAATTTCTATTTGATGAAATAGATAACTATGGTAAAGGACATATTGCATCTATTATATTAGTTTTAGCAGAATCTCAATATCAAGATGCATTTGCAGTTGATAAAGAAATACATATAATGGCAACAATGATAAAAATAATTAACGAATTAAAATAAAAGTAAAAATATGGGAAAAATAATAGGAATGGGTGGAAATGACCAACCTAAAGCACAAATTAAAATAAACGCATCAGATCTTGAAGATATCTTATGTGAAAATTGTGAAGGAAAAGTATTCAAAGAGGCATCAATGTTTAAAAAATTATCCGCATTAATATCACCGACTGGAAAGGAACAAATTGTTCCAATACCAGTATTTAGATGTGACGATTGTGGACATATTAATAAAGAATTTTTACCTAAATTAGAGAAAAAAAATAAATAAACTATGGCAAAAAAATTAGCATTCGGGCATGACGCACGTATAGAATTATTATCAGGTGTAGAACAATTAGCAAAAGCTGTTTCATCTACATTAGGACCTAAAGGTCGAACAGTTGTATTAGAAAGTCAATATGGTGGTAATCATATTACAAAGGATGGAGTAACAGTTGCAAAAGAAATTGATTTAGAAGATCCAGTTCAAAATGCAGGAGCTCAAATGGTTAAAGAAGCCGCATCAAAAACAAATGAAGAAGCTGGTGATGGAACAACTACTGCAACTATATTAGCACATACAATTCTTAAGGAAGGATTTAAGAAAATTGCAAATGGTGCAAATCCAATTGAATTAAAACGAGGTATTGATAAAACAGTAGAACAAGTAGTATATTATCTTAAAGCAAATGCAAAACCTATTAGTGGTAACGAAGAAATTGCTCAAGTAGGAACTATATCAGCAAATAATGATATCGGAATTGGATCTCTTATTGCAAAAGCAATGGAAGAAGTTGGTAATGATGGAGTAATTACAATTGAAGAAGGAAAAACTGCAACAACTGAATTAGAACTCGTAGAAGGAATGCAATTTGATAGAGGATACCTATCTCCATACTTTGTTACAGATTCAAATAAAATGGAAACAGAATTATCTGATGTATATTTATTAATTGTAGATAAAAAAATATCTAATATGAAAGACTTATTACCAATATTAGAACAGACAGTACAGGCAGATAAACCAGTTGTAATTATTGCAGAAGATATTGATGGTGATGCATTATCAACATTGGTAGTAAATAAACTTAGAGGAAGTCTTAAGATAGCAGCAGTAAAAGCACCTGGATATGGAGAAAAACGAAAAGAGTATCTAAATGATATTGCAATAATATCTGGAGGAACTGTTATATCAGAAGAGATGGGACATGACTTAGAATCTGCAACTCTAGAATTATTAGGTACAGCTAGTAAAGTTGTTATTACTAAAGACACTACTACTATAGTAGATGGACAAGGAGTTAAAGATGATATTAATGACCGTATAGAACAAATTAAGAATCAAATAGAAACTTGTACATCAAATTACGAAAAAGAAAAATTACAAGAAAGGTTAGCTAAATTAGCTGGAGGAGTAGCTGTAATTAGGATCGGAGCAGAATCTGAAATTGAAATGAAAGAAAAGAAAGATAGAGTAGATGATGCACTTAATGCAACAAAAGCAGCAGTAGAAGAAGGTATTATTCCAGGAGGAGGAATTGTATTAAGAAGATATGATGGAGAAGATGAAGATATTTTTGATAATGTTGATCAATGTTTAGGTATGGATATTGTTATTAAAGCATGTCATGCTCCATTTAATACCATTATGGAAAATGCAGGACTTAATGCAGATGTTATTTATAATAAATTAGATGAATTCTTGAAAGATGGGTATGATGCAAGAACAGATAAAGTAGTTGATATGATAGAAGCAGGAATTATTGACCCAGTTAAGGTAACAAGAATTGCTTTAGAAAAGGCAGCTTCAGTTGCAGGAACAATGTTAACTACAGAATGTGTTGTTACTAATATACCAAAAGATGAACCAGAATCACAAGGACAAATGCCAGGCATGATGTAATATGAAAAAACCAGCTACTATATTTGATCATATTAATCAGTTAACTCATAAAAAGAAAGCTTGGGAAAAGTTATCAGAGACAGATCAAAAATCTTTTACTCCATATATCATTAATAGATGGTTATCAATGCATCCTGACTTAATTGAAACAATTGATATGTTTCAGCAATATACAATAGGACCATTAAGTAAAAAACATGTATACCAATTATATTATGAGATATTACCTAATGCAAATGTTAGAGCTAAATATATTAAAGGTAAAAAACAAGATAAGTATAATAAAGATCTTGTAACCTTTGTTAAAGATCATTATGTAACTAGTAAACGGGAAGCAGAAGACATGATTGATGTGTTAATATTAACTAATAAAGGATTACAGTCATTAGTTGATGCAATGAAGATATATGGTAAAACAGAAAAAGAAATAAAAAAGTTATTAAAATGAAAGCAATAAAAGATAGACCAAGAGTAGATTTTCAAGAAATAGATAATACAGCTGCTAACCACCATGCAGTAAATTATTGTGAAGAACATTATCCAGAAACAACTAAGATGTATAAAGATATAATGCAAGAACAATATGAATTGTTTTGTAAGAAACAAAAGAATTACGGACCTGGTAATATATCAGTAGGAAGTAATTTAGAAACAAATGATGAAGTTAAATTATCATTAACTGGGTTATGGTTTAGAATGAATGATAAGATACAAAGATTAAAGCAATTAATTATACTAGGTCATAACGATGAGGTTGGAGAATCAGAGCAAGACACATTCCAAGATTTATCAGTATACGGTATTATTGCACAGATAGTTACTGCAAAGAAATGGGGTAAATAATTAGGAATTACGAACTTTTTTACTTATATTTAATATATGAATAAATTCCTGAAATACAACCAAAGAGACCCCAAACCATCCGAACGAAGAATATCATATTCTCAATTTGCGATGTATTCAACTTGTCCTAAACATTGGGAGTTGGGATATGTAAAGAATTTAAGAACATTTTCTCAAAGTATTCATACAATATTTGGAACAGCCTTCCATGAAACATTACAAAATTATTTAACTGTAATGTTTGAACAATCAGTTGTAAAGGCTAATGAAATTGATATTAATAAATACTTAGCAGATCAAATGCATTCTTTATATAAAGAAGCAGTCGAAAAAATGGGAACTCATTTTTCTACTCAAAGAGAAATGAATGAATTTTATTCAGATGGAGTTGCTATTTTAGATTATTTCAAAAAGAAAAGAGGCCAATATTTTTCAGCTAAAAATGAAGAATTATTAGGAATTGAAACCCCAATTTATCATCCAGTTAATGATAATAATGATACGGTGATGATGTTAGGTTATTTAGATATAGTTGTAAGAGATAAACGGGATAATAAAATAACTATTATTGATATTAAGACTAGTACAAGAGGATGGAATAAATATCAAAAAGCAGATAAAACGAAAACATCTCAATTAGTATTATATAAAAAATATTTTGCAGAACAATATGGATTTGATGTTGAGAATATGGATATCAAATATATGATTGTGAAACGAAAGCTAATAGATGGTGCTATGTTTCCACAAAAACGGATAACAGAGTTTATGCCTGCATCAGGTAAGCCAACAAGAAACAAATTAACTCAATCTATAAAATCATTTGTAGATCTAAACTTTAATTCCGATGGTTCATATATTGCAGATAAACAATATGTAGCCGCAGCAGGAAAAAATAATAAAAATTGTAAATGGTGTGAATTTAAAGATCAACCAACTTTATGTCCACCACATAAAAGAATTAAGGAATGAAAGTAGCAATAATAGGTAGTCGAATGTATGAAAATATACGTAAGATTAAAGACACGTTATTTCAACTGAAACAAAAATTCGGCGATGATCTTATTATTGTATCAGGAGGAGCAAAAGATGGCGCCGATAAAATTGCAAGGAAGTATGCATTAGAGTTTGGAATTAAATATAAAGAATTTAATCCAGCACATACAACTAAAAATTTATATTCAGCAATGACAGAAAATTATTATGAAAAACCATATCATGTATCACAATTCCATCATAGAAATATGTTAATAGCAAGAGATTGTGATGTAATGATGGCATTTATACCAAACGGCGGTGATTCAAATGGTAGTATGAGTGCAATTAAGAACGCTAAAAAATTAAATAAACCAGTAACAATAATATCATGAAAAAGTATTTAACATACCACGCAAAATGGCAATTAGGAATAATTGTCTCATGGCCATGCATGTATCTGTTCTCAGATATATTAGGATGGTCAAATTTAGAAACAGTAATTGGATTTCAATTTGTAGGAGCTATAATTTTCTGGCCAATCGACAAATTTATCTTCAGGAAAATGAAAGGTTAAAGCAGGCAGAAGCATATTTATATTAAATTAAAAGAACGGTTATAGGAGAATTATATGAAACAAATAAAGTTACCAACTTTAAGAAAAGTTGACCCAAACAAGCCAAAGAAGAAAAAAATATTATTATTATCAGATGACTTAAGAATGCATTCTGGAATAGCAAATGTATCAAGAGATTTTGTACTAGGTACAATTGATAAATATGATTGGGTACAATTAGGCGCAGCAGTCAAACATCCACAAGATAATCAAGTTTTTGATTTATCTAAGGATACAGCAACAAAAACAGGAATAGAAGATGCATATCTGAAAATATATACATCATCAGGTTATGGAAACTCTCATAAGTTACTTACAATACTAAAAGAGGAAAAACCAGACGCAATTCTACATTTTACAGATCCAAGATTTTGGGGATGGTTATACCAAATGGAACATCAATTAAGACAAGAAGTACCACTCATGTATTATAATATATGGGATGATTTGCCTTATCCATTTTGGAATGAACCATTTTATGAATCTTGTGATTTAATAATGAATATATCAAGACAAACTAATAATATTGTAAAGAATGTTATAAGACAGTATCCAAAACCAGATTGGGCAGTTCAATGGGTTCCGCATGGAATTAATGAAGAAGAATTTTTTGAAATAGAAACGTTAGATTCTGGATACGCAAAATATAAAGACTTTGAAGCATCATTCAAACGTAAATATGATGTAGAATTTATAGTATTCTGGAATAATAGAAATATTAGAAGAAAACAACCAGCTGATCTAATTTTAGCATATAAACAATTTTGTGATAAATTACCAAAAGAAAAAGCTAATAAATGTATGTTATTAATGAATACACAGGAAAGAGATGACAATGGAACAGATTTAATTGCATGCCAAAAAACACTTTGTCCAGAATATAAAATTCATATAACAAATGGAAATGTAGATTTAACTAAATTGAATCATTTTTATAATATGGCTGATGTAACAGTAAATATAGCATCTAATGAAGGATTTGGATTATCAGGTATAGAATCATTAATGTGCGGAACTCCTATCATAAACAATGTAACAGGAGGATTACAAGATCATTGTAGATTTGAAGATGAGGACGGCAAATGGATTGAATTTTCAACAGAATTTCCAAGTAATCATAATAAAACATATGAGACATGTGGTGCATGGGCAAAACCAGTATTTCCAACTAATAGGTCAATACAAGGTTCTCCAATGACGCCTTTTATATTCGATGATAGATGTGATTTTACAGATGTAGCAGATGCAATTAAATATTGGTATGATATGCCTAAAGAAGATAGAGACCATAAAGGAGAACTAGGAAAAGAATGGGCAAAAGGTGATGAATCAAATATGTCAGCAAAAAGAATGTCATCAAGAATGTCTGAATGTATAGAGGAGTGTTTTGAAAAATGGACTCCAAGAAAAAGATTTACATTATATAAATCAAAACAAATAGAAAATGTTAAACAACCAGGAGTTATAATATGATAAAACCACTAATAGTAGTACAAGGACCAGTCGCAACAAGATCAGGGTATGGAAACCATACAAGAGATATCGTAAGAAGTTTAATTGCAATGGATAAGTATGAAGTAAAAATAATATCTTTACCATGGGGTCATTGTCCAATGAATGCATTGAATATACAAGACCCGAATGATAAACCGATAATAGATCGTTTCTTAAAACAACAACTAAACAAACAACCAGAGATTTTTATACAAATTTCAGTTCCAAACGAATTTTGTATGGCACCAGATGGAAAGACTCCTATCAAACCTGGAAAATTTAATATAGGTGTTACAGCAGGAGTAGAATCTAATATATTACCTCATAGTTGTTTAGAAGGTATTAATAGAATGGATTTAGTTATTGCAACATCAAAACACACTGCAGATATAATTAAGCGTACGGTATTTGATAAAATGAATAATAAGACAAATAAGAAAGAAGGTGAATTGAAATGTGAAACACCACTTGAAGTATTATTTGAAGGAGCCGATCTAGGTATATATCATAAAACAGATACAATAGATAAAACAGTTGTTGACGAGTTATCACAAATCCCAGAGAAGTTTTGCTTTTTAGTATGTGGTCATTGGATTAAGGGAGATTTAGGACAAGATAGAAAAGATATTGGAATGACGATTAAGACTTTTTGTGAATCCTTTAAGGGAATATCAAAACAAAATAAGCCTGCATTGATTTTAAAGTCTAGTGGAGCTGGATTTTCTATTATGGACAGAACATCAATAATGGATAAGGTTAACTCAATAACAAGTGAATACGGAGATAGGGCCCCAAATGTTTATTTATTACACGGAGATTTATCAGATAATGAAATGAATTCATTATATAATCATCCAAAGATAAAGGCTATGGTATCATTTACAAAAGGTGAAGGATTTGGACGTCCATTATTAGAATTTAGTTTAACAGGCAAACCTATAATAGTAAGTAATTGGTCAGGACATTTAGATTTTTTACATCCAGAGCATAGTGTATTATTACCAGGAAATTTAACTCAAGTACATCCATCAGCTGCTGATAACTTTATACTTAAGGATGCAAAATGGTTTACTGTTAATTATCAATTTGCAAGTAAAGTACTTAAAGATGTTGAGAAAAATTATAAAAGATATTTAGAAAAATCACGTAAACATCCGGAACATAGTCGTAAGAATTTTAGTCTAGAAAAAATGACAGAAGCATTTTCTGAAATACTAACTAAATATGTACCAGAACAACAGGAATTAAAATTACCAAAATTAAAAAAGGTATCTAATGTTCCTGAATTAAAATTACCAAAATTAAAAAAGGTTAAAATATGAAAACAGAAGAAAACAAAGAAAAAATTGAAAACAACAATTCAAAAATAAAATTAGAGTATGATGATATATCACCATTTACTGGAAATAAATGTGTATTAATAGAAGCAGATTCATCCAATGATGTTGAATCACGTATATGTATGGAATCAGGTTACACTACAAGTGATAAATTTACAGTAGGAAGTCCTGAAATATTAGTATATGAACAAATGATACCACAGTTATATAAAGATACTAAATTTGTTGATCAAACAATAAATCAAGTTTGGTATTTATCAACTATGAGAACTCCATTAGGATGTTTATATGCAGACGGCCAAACTAAAGATGACTTTGTATGGAAATTAGCAAAAGTTGAAGTATTAACACCAGAAGAAAGAAAAGAATTTCCTGTAGAAGATAAAGAAGGTGAATATCATACACATAGGATTGATATTGATAATGCAGAAGAATTTCCTAAAAATGACTTCAAAGCTGCTATAGATAAATTTTATGAACTATTAGGACAATCAAATGAAAATTAGTTATGCAATTACAGTATGTAATGAACACAAAGAAATAGAAAAATTATTAACATTTCTGTTTGAACATAAAAGAAAAGAAGACCAAGTTGTAGTCCAAATGGACACAGCAGCAACTAAAGAAGTTTGGAATGCATGTGAAAAATTCGAAAATAGACCATTTGATGAATATAAACTTATTGAATGTGCATTAAACAAAAACTTTGCAGCTTACAAAAATAATTTGAATAAAAATTGTGATGGTGATTGGATATTCCAAATAGATGCAGATGAAATACCAAATGAATATTTAATTGAAGCTCTTCCATTTATATTAGAAGCAAATAATGATACAGAAGCATTTTGGGTACCAAGGGTAAATACAGTCGCAGGTATTACAGATGAACATATTACCAAATGGGGTTGGAAAGTAAATGAAGATGGATGGGTAAACTTTCCAGATTGGCAAATGAGAATCTATAGAAATAAAGAAGATATATATTGGATAAAACCAGTACACGAACAATTAAAAGGTTATACTAAATTCGCAAACCTTCCTGCAGAAGAGAAGTTTTGTTTATACCATCCAAAAGATATTGGCAGACAAGAAAAGCAAAATGCATTCTACGAGACAATATGATAAAAATAAAAATACTTAATCCCGATAAAGGACGTAATGAACCAACCTTCAGGCCACTAAGGTTGGTACAACAATTATTACATGATTATAGTATAGAACTAACAGAATCAGATGATTATGATTTTTTATTCATAGGAATGGCTGATTTTATTAATAAAAAGGTTTCGTTACAACAATCAATTGATGATGGATTAGATCTCTTATCTAATATATCAGGTGATTATTTTCTATTTGATGGTTCTGATTCTCATTCATTAATGGGGTCATATGAAGTCTTTACTCAAAGTAATGCTATCTATTTATTCAAACAACAAATGCATCGAGAGAAGCATCGATATGCAATTCCAAAAGCATTTAATAAATGGTTTATGGGTTCTGGGTCCGGATTAGATTTATCATATGATATTCCTAATGATATATGGAATAAAATAAAATTAACAGGTTGGAATTTTGGACATAACATACCATCTCATAAGAATTTCGAAAAGATCAATAAAAATAAATCTATAGATATTTGTGGAATATTCGATCTTGGAGGAAAGGAAGGATTTGATCATGCTGTAAGAAATGATATGTATTATACAGATCATCGTACCCAGATATGTAATGTAATAGATAAACTTTCAGATAAATATAATATTGTAACTAGTCGTGTACGTATACCATGGCAAGAATATATGCAAAAGTTATATAATTCAAAGATATTAATATCGCCATTTGGTATGGGAGAGATACGACAAGGAGATGGTGAGGCTATGCAAATGGGTACTATTGTATGTAAAGAAGACATGTCTGAATATGATTTTGGTGCTAATATCTGGAAAGAAAATGAAACATATATACCATTCAAATATGACTGTACAGACTTAGAAGAATCATTAGTAAATGTACTTGATAATTATGAGTCTCATGAAAATCTAATAGAAAATATGAGAAAAGAGTATATGCAACAATATGATCCACATACATTATGCCGTCATTGGTATAATATTTTTAATAATCTAGAATCAATAAAAGAGATATAATGAAAAAAGAATTTTTAGACTTAGGTAAACAACCGATAGCAAATGGCTTCTTGTATAAAGATGGCATAGATGACGAATACTTTTTTAATTTAGGTGTAGCGTTTGATGAAGAAACTAAATTAGTAACACAAACAGAATATGTCGATCCTAAATTAATGTTTAATGATGAGTATGTATATCGTGGCTCAATGTCAAAAACAATGAGAGATCATTTTGAGATATTAGCTAATAAAATCAATCCTGATTGTAAAATACTGGAGATAGGAAGTAATGATGGTGTATTCATTAAACATTTTGATACTAAAAATGCAATATCAGTAGAACCTTGTGGTAACTTTGCTAAAGAAACACAAAAGATGGGATATACAACGTATGATGAATTTTGGACACAAGATTTAGCAAATCTAATAGAGTTCAAACACGGTAAACAAGATATTATATTTGCAGCCAATTGTATATGTCATATTCCAGATTTAGATCAAACATTTAAAGCCGTTGAATCTTTACTATCAGATACCGGTACTTTTATATTTGAAGACCCATCTCTTGCAGAGGTAATAAATAATAATTCATACGATCAGATTTATGATGAACATCCACATATATTTTCAGTAATAGCTTTAGATAATCTATTAAAACGAAATGGACTACAAATTACTAGAGTAGAGAATTTATCAGTCCATGGTGGTTCTAATAGAATCTTTGCAAGCCGTATAGGTAACGCAGCAGATGAAACAGTTGAGCAGAATAAAGTATATGAAAGGATTATAGGATTAGATGATTATATTAGATTTAAAAGATTTGCAGTTAGAGTTAATCAATCAAAAGATGACTTAGTACGATTATTAACTAATTGTAAGAATGAAGGAAAAAAAGTAATCTCATATGGTGCTACTTCAAAATCAACCACAATATTTAATTACTGTGGTATTGGACCAGATCTAATTCAGTACATTACAGATACAACTCCAGAGAAACAAGGTAAACTATCACCAGGAATGCATATACCAGTAATAAGTCCAGAGCAAGGGTTTCATGAAAATGTTGATTATGCATATTTAGGAGCTTGGAATTTTATAAATGAAATTAAAGAAAAAGAATCGGAATGGATAAAGGGAGGTGGAAAATTTATATCACATGTTCCGATAGTAAGATTTGTTTAAGATGAAATATACATTTAAAGATATACCATATAACGAAGATGATAGAGCTCAAAGATATCTAGACGTTTTTGCAGATCTAGGGAAAGGACAGATTAATATATCATATGTTAATTCAACAGACCATATTGTTGCTTGGCATAAACATAATATACAAACTGATTATTGGGTATGTATAAAGGGGTCATTTAAGGTAGGATTAGCAACTCATGATGAAGGAGCTCAATTTGAATATCTATCTGATAAAAACCCAAGAGTATTAAAAATACCACCTGGGATATATCATGGATATAAAGCATTAGAACCTGGATCAATACTAATGTATTATTTAACAGAGAAGTATAACCCAGAAGATGAGTATAGAGCTTTACCTGGGGAATTTAACGAAAATTGGAAAAGAGAGAATAAATAGATGCAAAAGTTACCAACAATAAATGATGTAAAATTTTTCAATACTAAAACTATGATAGAACCGGATGGAAATCTAGTTCCTATAGAAGGAGGTACAGATATCCCATTTAATATCGAACGTATATTTTATGTTTATGGCGTCAGAGATCAAAATGATAGAGGGAAACATTCACATTACGAAACAGAACAAGTATTAATATGTGTATCAGGAAAGATAGAAGTATTAGTAGATGATACAAAAAATAAGAAACGATTCTTATTAGAATCACCTCAACAAGCTTTATATATTCCAAATATGATATGGGATGAACAATCATATTTAACTGAAGAGTCTGTATTATTATCTATATGTAATACAAAGTATAGTGAAGATGATTATATACATGATTATACTCATTTCAAAGAATTAAGAAAGAATCAAGATTAACAATGGCC
>TARA_R110000824_G_scaffold301518_3_pt1 | contig 12192 bp, 4 predicted proteins | sample TARA_R110000824 | Tara Oceans TARA_R110000824 (sample SAMEA4397747) | marine metagenome | biome: Polar Biome; feature: [MES] marine water layer (ENVO:01000295) within the mesopelagic zone...; material: water (ENVO:00002006), including particulate matter (ENVO:01000060) such as...... | reverse complement strand
CAGCGGACTTTAAGTAACTGTATGCGCCTTGAGTAGCACCACGCACAGCCTTTGTTCTTCCACCACTCTTCGCCGTAATGAAGTTTGTCGGTCGAGATGGCGAAACTTTACCAATAATCGGATGCATATCTACCCAGGACAAGAATGCTTTAGAGGTGCCTTCGCTACCCCACCCTCTTCCAAAGCCACTGAAGCCTCTGAGTATTCCAGAAATCTCCTTACCATTCATTCCGTTACGTCGCTCGTTTTGAGCCATCATTGCAGTTAACTTATCTATGTCGTCACTGCCAGGAATGTTTACTGTCCTCATCATCTTTGCAGCCTGGGTGTCCAGACCGACAGACCGCAACTTCTGAACCTTCAGCCAGGTGCGCACCAAGTTAAACTCGCGCTGTTCATTAGAAGGTTGGTTTCTGTAGTCCTCGTGAACCTTCTGTAGCTCACCCAATGCCTCGCGCATAGGATCAATCTTACCTGTTTTGGTGTCAATAAACTCTTGTAGTCTTTCTACTTCATCTAGGTCGCGGCTAATTCTGTTGATAGCTACAGCTACTGTTGCCTCGGCGTCACCTTCTAGCAGTGCAAGGTCTTGCTCCAGAGCTTTTACTCTAGCGCGAGCATTCTCTAGCTCGTCAACAACGTCAACCTCTGCGCCTTCTTCTATCTCTTGCCGCAACTTGGCAGCCTTCTTCTCTAGCTGCTTTGCTTTCTTGCCAGAAGTTTCCAGCCTACCCTGATCGGTTGACTTCCATTCTTTACGCAGCAAACTATTCTGTTCACGCAGTCTCTCTATCTTTGCGTTTAATTCTGCTGCTTCGGCTGCCTCATCAACTGTTAACTCAACGTCTTTAACGTCTTCTATCTTTTGGGATGTCCTGGTTTTCTCAGCCCAGGCAGCTTTGTAGTCGGCTCGTGCTTTACGCAGCTTACCTATTGGTGTCTCGTCGAAGGTCTTCTGTAGTTCAGCCAACTCTTGTTTAGCTATAGCCAACCCAGACTCAAGATCCTCCACCAACCTTGCCGCGTCGGCAGCTTCTTCTGGTGACAGCTCTCGCAGTGCAGTTAACTCATCTTCTAGTTCCTGGATTGTCTTAGTCTTAGCTTTGACTTTCTTCTCAACCGCTTCAACATCGATGCCAGCCTCAGCTTTCTTTTGTTTCTTCAGAGCCTTTAGCTCTTTATCTAGTTCCTCTAGCTGCTGCAACAAAGCATACACACCCTCATCGTCTAACTCTAAAGCACCGCTGCCTCTCAAGTCATTATAGATAGAGGTAATGCCTCCGTCCTTGAGAGCTTTCAGTTCTGTCTTTGTTAGCTCCCTTGTAGTTCTGGCAGCCTCAAGTATTCCATCTGCAATATCGGATGGGACATTGTCTAGCCACTTCCTAAACTTACGCACCTGTTTTAACACATCACGTTGATGGCGTAACAGACTAGCGCTTTCCAATACGGTTGCTTCACGCTCCAGCTTCTCAATCTTCTTCTCGTTCTTCTCGACAGTTGCTTCTGCAGTACGCGCTTTGCGGCGAGCCTTGACGCCTTCTTTGTGCAGCCCTTCTGCTTCTGCCCCTAACTTGTCGAGGCGCTTATTAAGTTTAGCTGTCTTCTTCTCTTCCTTCTTGGATTCTTTATCAGCTTTCTTCGCTGACGACTCCTTTGCAGCAGCCTCTGATTGAGACTTCTTCTTCTCAAGCTTTTCTATCTTTGCTTTTAGTGCAGCTACCTCTTTCTCCGAGCCGCTGCCGTCCTTAACTTCTTTCTTTAAAGCTCTAATCTCACCTTGAAGATCAACGACCTTACTCTCCGCTGTTGCGGTTGCTTGCTCATGCAGTGCCACTCTGTAGTCAAAGTTTTTCCTAGCCGTCCTCGCCTCTTCCGCACTTTCTCTTAGGAACTTAATAAGATCCATTATGGTGTCGCTCTCTGCAAGCTCATGGTACATCCCAGGCTGCAAGTTCGTCAAGCTAGTTAGTCTGGCATGAAGGTCTGCTCGTCTATTCTCCAACAGATTGCGCTCGCCCGAAAGGTCTTCCTTAGAGAAAACATCCGCTAACGTACCTGGTTCAGCTCCTGTATCTTCGGCTGATTTTAGGTTGGCTGTCGCCTCATCAAACTCACGACTCAGTCTAATAAGTTCATTAATTTCATCTGTTACTTCAACGCCTAATTCTTGTACCTTTTCAAGTGTCTTGTCAATATGCTTTACGACGCTTGGTGGTAGGTCAAGATACGGATCAAGTTTAGCGCCATCAATCTCACCAAGCTTACCCTTCATTCTTGCTATCTCTTCCGTCAGGACAGCAACTTCTTCCTTGGACGCAGCACCAGATTTGCTCATGGTGTCAATGTCACTCTCCAAGGATAGGATTCTATCGCGGATAGGTAGGTTACGGTGACGATCTCCTACCCCAGCCATTCCTTCGTAAGACTCAATAATCGATTCAAGCTTAGAGATTTCTGCCTTAAGGTCGTCCTCTATCACCATCAACCAGTCACCTCTACCTTCGACCTCCATACTGCGTTGGCTTAGTTCTTCTATGCGCTTGTTAGCAGCAGCAAGCTCCGTCTGTACTCGTGTAATTTCCGCAGACTCTAGTACCGCTACTTCCGCATCGGTCAGCTCCTTCCCTTCTTTTATCTTCTTGGCAATCTCATCTTCGCCACTTTCTTTCTGTGCTTCAAGGATACGATCGCGCTCGTTGACCTTGTCTTCAATAGCTATGCGCTCGTTCTCTGGCAACTTAGCGTCATACCCTTCGCCTTCAATCCATCGCTGGATAGAACCATCGCCCTCCAGTGGCATATCCATTACGTCCAATGCCTCATCAGACTCCTGGTAGATAGACATTCTTTGCTTCTTAGCTTTCGAGAACATAGCGCGTTGGTGTGCCTTCAGATTCTCAAGTTCCTCTGGCGCCATGTTGCCACCTTCTTCTTTTATCCTTCTGGCGAAGCGTATAGAACCCAAGTGGTTACCCAGCCATGCCTTCACCTTCTTGTAGAGCATTGTCTTGTCAGCGCTTGTCTCGAACAAACCCTCCTGGTCATCAAAGAATTCAGTGTCCGCTACCTCTGCTTCTTCCTTAGCAGTTGTATTCTCTAGGTCTTCCTTGAGGTTTGATTTGCCTTCAACAGCTTTAACGTGTGCTTCTGCATCCGCGCTGCTAGTTATCAGCTCATGCTCTGGGAACAGTGATTGCTGACGACTCTCTCTAACTAGTTCCTCGTGTACCTTGCCGCGAAGAGCTTCTGTCTGAGAACCCTTGGAAGTAAAGCCATGCTTCTTTGCAAAGTCACGGATAGCTTTTATTCCTTTAAGATTTTCCAACTCTTTAATCAAGTCGTTGAGTGGAAGCCCAGCGTGCATATAGCTTATGTCTTCTGGCTTAGGCCTAGAAGTAAACCACCCTGATACCCAGGAGTCTTCGTCGGTGTTCATCTTGACTTCACCCATAGACTCGAAGAACTTCTGCCCCTCCTCACCCAACATAAGTAGAGGAACGTCTTTACTGTCAGTTCCTGCATAAGCCTCCCACATTTTCTTACCATGACCCTGGCGCTGAAACTTCTCTCTAATCCACATATGGAAAACCCCATCAGAGTGATTGGTAATGAATCCTATATTCTCTCCAGTGGTAGGGTCGTTGTATAGTAGTTTGTCCCCTTCGCCACCTGTCATGTAAGTTTCGCTTAAAGCCATGTCCTCTAGCTCCTCAGCAGTCCAGCCCTTGTTCTGTAGTACTCCAAGGAATCTACCTTCCTCTTCCCAGTCTAGGTAAGGATACCGCTCCTCGAATATCTGCTGACCATCTGGCAATTCATACAGTTCATCCATCTCCTTATCGATGCCTTCCTCTAGCTTGCCAGCGTCTTCAAGAGTAATCTCGTCAGCCTTTGCTTTAGAAGCTTCAGCTTTTTCAGCGCCAGCCATGCTCTCAACAGTCTCATCAATCTGCTTCAGAATCCTTTCTCTGCCTAGCATATCACTAGGCTTAAGGGCAACAAGCGCCTTTGTTAAGTCCTTGAACTTCTTGAATGCATCGCCGAACATATCTGGATGCAGACCAGCGTAGAACTTAAAGATGTTGTCTGGCGTTGGTGTGCCATCTGGGTTGCTGCGCTTATGGATGTCTTCAAGGTTGCTCACCATGTTGTCCCAGAAGTCTTGTACACCTTTAACGGACGGTATGCCGAAGCCACCATGCATCTCTGTTACATCAATGTTCGGCTCATCCATCTCATCAATGATTTCAATGAGGCGGTCTGGTGGGTCGGTCGGATCCATGTCCCCTACAATGTCGGCAACTTCATCTGCCTTGTCGCCGAACAAATCCTTTAGCTGTTCTTTTGACCACACATCTCTGAAGTTCTTAGCGCCAGTCTTGACAGCTCCAGGAACCTTTAGCAGACCTTTAAATACTGGTGGTAAGACAGCTCCGAGCAGTTCAACAGCAAGGCCAATAGCTGCACCTTCTTGGGTTTCTTTTGTGGCTGCTTCTTTAGCAGTGTCTTCTGCTGTGATAGCAAAGTGCTTGCCTATCGTTTGAGCGTAAGCCGAGTCGCCCCAGTAATGCCCAATTAAATTATGAAGATTGCCTTCACCTTGCCGAGACACCATGCGGTCTGTGGCCATGCCAGCAAACATACTCATAACAATATTCTTTCCTCTTGACCAACCTTGTGCTTTACCAGTCCACCCCATTACCATAGATGGGTATGCATACACCGCGCCTTCGCCAATAAATGCAGAGACTGCTGGCTCGTAGCGTAGGCGCTCTAAATGGTTGATACCCAATGCTGCCGATGATCGCCTTGTCGCAGCGCCGCCAAAACCAAGAACGTGTTGGGCGGATTTGCTTGGGCTATACCAGGGAAGGGCATCATAGTCCTCCTCCGTCATGCCTCTAAGGTTTTCATGCAGAGTACCTACATCATTCAGATACACATGGTCTTCGTATAACTTGTCAAGGTCGCTGTTGGGCGCAAAGATTCTGTCGTTCTCAACGGCATTCATGGCAGTAAACCCATACGCGATGTCGCTATAGACATCGTAGGTTTCTTCTTCAATGAGCTTTCTTAGCTCTGGGTCAACTGGTATGCCCCCCTCGTCAAGACTGTAATACGGAGTGTTAACATCTTTGCCCATAGCTTTACGCGCCTCAATGTAGGCTGCAGCTGTAACGACTAAACGTAATTCAGCTTCAGTTTTAGCTTTAGTCCCATGATCTATTGAGTCGTGATGTGACTGGGGAAGCGAGCCCTGGACTAGTTCTTCCACGAAAGACTCTACTGATCCTGGATGCATCGTGCCCAGCTCGTCATAGGTATGACCAGGCGCATCGCCAATTTGAGTTAACCCAAAAATGGTACCTCCTGACTGACCTTTGCCATCACGAAGAGTGCGCTCCATCGCCCTGACCTCGTGGGGTATGTTGTCGAAATCCTCTAAGTCACGACCGCCCTCGTTGAAAAGTATATTTTTACTTCGCGTGTTAAACTCCGACGGATCGATTTCCTTCTGCTCAATATCGCTACCTCGTGAGCCAAGGCCAAACGATGCGCCTTGAAAGGATGCTGGCATAGTTTCCTCAAAGGTCAGGTCGGTAATGTCCCTTGTACCAGTGCTACCTAGCTGCGGTTCTTGAGCTACCTCGGCAACGCGCCAAACTCCTGACTCGTCCTGTTCGTAGCCATACCATTTCTCAGGTGTCGTCGCGTCTACTTGAAGAAGCTTTTTAGGATCCAGGAAAGCCCCCCAATCGCCCTGTATCTCTGGCATATTGTATTCATCAAAGTATTCTTGCCGTTCCTTTAAACCGTTATAGCCGCCATTGATAAGGCGCGTTATCTTTTTGGTGTCGGAGAAGTCGGTTATATGAGGTTTAACCCTGGTGTCCCAGTACCACCTAGCGGCAGCCTTCTGGTGTTCCTCGTCCTCGGACATCACCGAGGGGTTGTTTGTTATCGTGCCTGGCTCTAGCCCAGCCCAGGTTTCATAAGCCTCGTAGTTCTCTTTATGCGTTAGCTGTATTAAGCCGCGTCCAGTGTAGTCGGTTCCACCACCATAACCTTGCTGTGCTGGCGTGTAGCTGCCGTCCCTGTTTATTAGTTCTCGGTTCCATTTGTAATCCCCTGTCTCGTGACGAATCTGCGCCATGAAAGCAGAGCGCTCTACGTCACCCATACCTTTGGATGCTTCGAGCGCTAAGTCGTAGTAAGACTTCTTTTCTTTAGTATCTTGGGGGTCTTGCATTACTTGGAGTCGCTAGGGTTTTGAGCCTTTAAATAGTCGTTGAATAATCCTAGGGTATCTTCCTGGAATTCTAATGCCGTATACGCGGTTTGCTGTACTTCAACCGCTTGCATAGCAGAATATACTGCACCTAAAGTCTCGACATACTGTGCCGCTTTCGCATTACGAGACAGGTAATTATCTTCACTCAAAGCACCTTCGCCAAACTCAATAGGCATACTTAGAAACATCTCGTATGACTTGTATGCAGCTGCCCCAATCTTACGTTTAATAGCGGCGACGATCGCCATGTCCTCAACGGTGCCAGTAGCCAGTGCCTTAAGAGGATTCAGGTAATCGTTTGGTGTAAATGTTCCACCTTTCTTTGCATCCCTATGCAAGTCTTGAGCAACGCCATTTACCACAGTTACAGCGAATATAGCTGGACGCTGCTTGTCTACGTCTGAGGTTCCTGGCGTCGCGTTTAAGAAATCATTCAGCTGGTTCTTCATTAACTTGCCAGTGTTTCCGATGTCTGCCATCCAGGAGATGTTCTTCTCATGTCTTGCTGTGGTCACCGCAAGCGCAGAGGCTGCTTTCTTTGCAATCTTATCGTTCAGAGTCTTGCGCATAGACGTATCAATCTTCTTCTCTTTCCAGAGCTGATTTACTTCTGTGCGCAAAACATTAGCACCATCAACTGTATCTATCCCCACCACCCTGTTAAGGTGATCGTCTAAATCGAAGACTCCGTCGTCTTCCAGGTTCAACCGTTTCTCGGTCTTCTCGAACCAGTCATCAAACTGTGTCGTGACTGTGTTGAATTCGTAGTATTCCTCGTCTCGGCCGTACTCTTTAATCAACCTGTATATCTCCTTCTTCACCTCTGGGTCTCTTTTATCTAAGCCCTCTTCCTCAGCAGCATCCAGTAAGTTCCAGCCATACGCTAACACCATATCTTTCTTATCTGGCTGTTCGATGTCTAGGTCTTCTAATCGTTTTGCTAAACGTGTGTTCACAGTGTTCTTAAGCTTCTCTAGATTTAAATGGTTCTCTGTTCCAGAAGATGCAAAAGGTACAGGCTGGCCATCAGCATCACGCAAAGATAAATCATCTTGCATCTGGTTAATCAAAGAGGTGACTGCTTCGCGTGGGTCGTCACCCATTAAACCTATGTCTTCTTTGTAGACCGTTAACAGGTCAGTGGTCGCTGTAAAAACCAGGGCGTTTATATTCTCGACCCCTGAGTTCCATGCGATGTCAGAGATTTCGCGTAGCTGGTCTAACCGCATTTTAGTTAGGAGTTCTAGCTCGGCAGAAGCATTTTGCCCCTTACCTGGAATACCCATTGTTGGCGTAGGATTGAGCAGAACATCTTCTATTATGGAAGAGAAATCATTACTGAACCGTGTGGTCGATGCCTCTATAGAGCGCTGCTGCTTCTTAACATCTATTGCGGCTCTAGTAGCCATCTCAAGACCTGACCTTTGCCGAGCAAAGTGAGCTAATTCCATAGGAGACATCTCACGCAAGTCAAAGGTTACTATGTTGCCCTGACTGTCGGTAGCCGTCGAACCCAGCAGATGCTCTAGAGCGAGAGCTTCTTCCTCCTCGTAAGTCGAGGCGAAATCCACACTGGGGTTAGTGAGTCTCGGCAAAGCCAGGGTTAACCTATCGCCAAGCATCTTCGCCCTACTGGTCGCTCGTTCCTTATCAACAGCACTTATTGTCCCCCAATTTTCGTATGCACGAATTGCGCCTTCTCTCTGGGCTTTGCCGTTTGCTTCGCGTTCAATTTTAGCGTAGTCTTCTTCTGTGAAGTTCTTGCCATCGACTAAGCTATGAATCTGTGACAACTGCTCCTTCCAGACTCCCTCAGCCTCAGCCTCTTTGCGGGAGTAATCTTTGTAGACTGCGAGGGTATCCATAGCACTAGCCATTGTCTTGGACAAGCCAGCAAGAATTTTAGAGCCATCTGCAGTGGTTATGTCGAGACTGACTTGACTTCCCCCGACTGGTATGTTCGTCGATTCTACTGCCAACGGTGGTATTAGATAGTCATTTTCCATTTTAGGCCATTAAAAAGTTTAAGTATTGTTGGTAAGCCCCCAAGCCAATGTCGGCGCCACCAGCAAGCATATAGACACCTGTATCTTCCATGTAACTGCCAGCTTTCCCAACTTCGTATCCAGCTATCGCAGCCTGGCGCTGATCCATCGCCGCGCCCCTTCTGTACATTTGAGCGACATTAAACTTATTCAAGTTAGATGCTACTACTTGTTGGAAGGCATGGTGACTTGCGGATAAAGTTTGATGAGTATCCTGACGCGACTGTCCCTCCATTCCTCTCTCTGCCTGATGGACTTGAAGCTCGGCTTGCTTTGCGCGATAGGCCTTGTCCTCCGTCATCATTTGTTGAGTGGCCTTTTCTTTCGCGTCTTCGTTCGCTTGGAAGATGCTAGTCATCTGCCTTTGATACGCGGCCTTTCCTAAGATTTCATTCATCTCGCGTTCCTCATTGCGGATGGTCATCATGAAGTTTCGCCGCTTAGAAGCCTCCTTTGCAGCTCGCATACCGAAATACGTTTGAGCGATGCCTAAAACCCCAGCCGCCATATTCATGCCCCCGCCCCCGCCAGATTCTGCGGGCGATGCATCGCCTTGAGTGTAAATAGGCTCTTCGCCGCCTTGACCAAAAGACATGAAGCCTCCTGGACTACCGTCGCCTCCTGTGCTATTCAAGTAGTCTGGGATTTGTGTCTGCCCCCCGCCAAAAAAAGATTGCCACCAGCTTGGCTCCATTACTCAGCCTCCTTCATGCGGTCAATTATTGTTGTGATGTCTTTCTGCATAAGTTTAATGTTCGTGTTGTTCTCGACCATCATATCGTCCATGCGTTCCATACGCTCTTCAAGACGGTTAATCTCAAAAGCGTTGCTAAGGATGCGCTCGGTATTGTGTTCCGTCGCTGACTTCAACGAGAAGAAGAAGCCTATCGCTGCGATGAACGGCACAGCAATGCTCATGGCTAACTTAGCGTTAGTAAGGACGAATGATGTCTGGTCGTTAGGATTGTTCATAGTATATTTTGTTAAGACCTTTAGTTGTCACCATCTCGTAAACATTGTATGAGATAGATGTTTCTGGAACGGACACTACCTGGCCAGAAGGAGTCATGCCTAATGCTACTGGGAACCGCAGATGCTGTGGGTTATCTGCCAAGGCTAGTGTTATCAGCTTATCGTACAATCCACCATACTCGTCCATTAGTTTTCGCATTACCTTAATGAAGGCGATAGGGCATTTTTTCACTTCGTTCGTACTCATTGACCATAAAACCCCTGTGCCTTCTTCGACCGCGTGGTCTACAATGCCGACCAAAGCGATAGGCTCGCCGTCGTCAGTATTTATCGTTCCGACATAAGCTGAAGTTTTAATCCCCTCTAAGCAGATGTCTGCTGGGGAGAACCCGATTGCATCCTCCAAGACCTTTTCTTCGGCCTGGCAGCGGTCACCCACGATTGCCGCCTCTAAGTAAGAAGGGTTTGGGTTTATTGAAAGCTCCATTAGTTCGTCCTCGACAATCGAGAAGTGTGCATAAGCTCGAAAGATGCACCTGTTATTGTTGCTGTTTCGTGCGTACTTGACTCGATCGTAATCGTCGGGACGTTGTTCTTTGCCCCAACGTGTATACGAAGAAGGTCGCTCTCGCTTTCGCGGTTGCCGAGAACGGCGCCACCAGCCACTGTGCCAGCAAAAGTCTTGGCGCTGTCTGACTTGTTCAGCCCACTATCAAAAGTTACTTTTGCATCTAAGCGTTGAGTATTAGTTAAGTAAAACTCTGCCCATTTAACCGTAGTCCTTCCGTCAGTAATCGCAATCTCTTTGCCGTCTTTACTACCACGCTTTAGGTATTGGTCGCTAAACGTATATTTTGATACATAATTGAAGCCAACAGTAATCGTGCTTCCGCTTGCTGTGCCATAATTTGTTTTAAGATCGCCAGCGATTGCCACCTTGTTATCCGCCATACCAGTTGTTGCTGAGTGAGGGGTTTGCACCACCCCAAGCTGGTTGAAAACAGTTAAGGGCAGTAGGGCTGTGTAGCCCCTACCCCTCATGAAGAATGGCAACGTAATTTTTGTGTATCCGTCACTAGCGTCATACGAGACAGCACTATCAAGTATGGTGTAATAGAAATCTGCTGCGTGAGTAAGGGGGTCAGTATTATCAAAACGCATTTGCGTCATGTATGGCGCTGCATTATGCGTAGGGTCTTCAGCCCCTGTACCATTGTTGCCTGTTTGCGTAACCAACTTTAATACATCGCCTACAAAGACAACGCCCTTGATTTGATCAACAGCAAGCTCATAGCGCGACCATGATGAAACAACCCTGTCTCTGCCTTTGTCATAATACTTGTAGACATATAACGAGTTGTCGCCGACATCAGTCTGAATTACAACTGCACCAGCGAGTGATGAGGCGTCTATGTTGATAATGTCGCCAGAGATGTACCCACTAAGCTGTTCGGATATTTCTTTAGCCTCGAAGGAAAGTGCGGTTGTTCCTGTTGGATACATCTCATACACAGAAGATGTCCTAGATAATGATTGAGCAAACACAATAGAGCTGTTGTTCACCACTGGGCGCGCCCTATCGCTGCAATCATATCGACCAATCAGGTCTACAGAAGCACTCATGGGGGTTAGCCCTTGAGTCCCATAGTTTACCAAGAACTGTGTTCGGTCAGAGAAAATAAGTAGTTGGTTGGAAAACGGTACAGCAAAGTTAAACCTCGTTATTTCGTTTACCGATGAGGAAATGTCTATTCGGTCAGTAGCCAAGACTTGGGTCGTTGTGGTTCTCCAAAAGTTATATGGATTGTCTAGCTCGCTCATTATTACTGATTCGCCAGCCAAGAACCCTAGCCTACTCTTAAAGAAGAATAAGTCTCGGATACGCTCCCCTATGAAGGAAGGGTGTGGGTCTAAAACCTTATCGCCCACCTGTTTATCGTCCCAGTCCGCGACACCGAACTTGTAAGTTCCATCCGTCTGCTTTACGAGCGTGTGAGGCATAGTCTCAGCGTCTATTTGATACTTAGAGCCACTAGCTAAACTTTCCTCCCAGGAACCTTTTGCCATGTGGTTCTGCCCTGTGGTCGGGTTGTCTGGCACGAAGCGCACATAGTAGTCATCTGCCAAGGATTCTGGCGCACCCTCTATCTTTATAAGGAAATCATTCGGCGCGACGACTGGTAACCCAGCGAACGTCTCAGTCTCTGAAGCAAAACTAGATGTCATGGTGTCACCATAACTGTCCTCCAACTCTACTAATACTGACGAAGCTTTAGCTTCAGCCTCCGTGCCGAAGAACGCATACCAAGCTATGGTTGATCCCTTGCGCTGAAAGCGGATTCTGCTGTCCACCCCAGAAGTGTTAGCGCCGTCAGTTCTTGAGGTGCCAACAGGCAAGACATTAGTGACATTGAACGTGCCGAAGACGAAGTGGTTAGTGGCGGTCTGGTTCTTTATCAAAACAATTATTGGAGTGCTAGTCCCCTCATCATAGTCAACGTGGGCATGATAACCATAATCTACGTTAGGAACATTCACTAGGACACTGTTCATTGCATCAACCAAGTTTTGCGCTGTCTCGTGGACATGGGCGCCAATCGCAACTGCTATTGTTGCGCCCAATCCAGCCTGTCCACTCGCGCCAATATCAGTATCGAAGTCAGTTCCTAGCACCCCAAACTGGAAATACCATGGATTGACATTCGCCAGCGCATTAAACATAACAAAATAGTTATATTCATTACCGCCAACATCCCTAAACGTAGGCTGTGCTAACATGGAGATTGTCGCCTTCTCTACGTCACTACCGTTCGACGCTGAGTTACAGACATACGTTGTGCTGTCATCCTTCCAAGACACTAGTATGTCGGTGTTCTCCTC
>TARA_R110000824_G_scaffold395113_3_pt1 | contig 12198 bp, 3 predicted proteins | sample TARA_R110000824 | Tara Oceans TARA_R110000824 (sample SAMEA4397747) | marine metagenome | biome: Polar Biome; feature: [MES] marine water layer (ENVO:01000295) within the mesopelagic zone...; material: water (ENVO:00002006), including particulate matter (ENVO:01000060) such as...... | reverse complement strand
TCAGGAAGTCCACAGATTTGGGACCCTACCTATCCTAGAACTTAATTTTCTCTACTTGCTATATATTCAGCTAATGTAGGTGGTTTTCTATTGATGTTCAAATTAAAACTAAAGGAAGAGGGAGAGAAGTCAATCGACTTACCTATCACTCTAAAATTACCAGCATACTCTGGGTCATCAGTATTTACTTTAATAACATCATTCTCTTGTAAGTAAGCACCATCTAAAACCTTTATATCATATTCATATTGTATCTTAAGATTAGCTTCAAATAACTTCGTTGCAAAATCCTTACAGGATGCTGGTGAAGCTTTGAGTGTATTATCTACTTCTAAATAATTTCTATCTAATGCAGCTAACGCTCCATCATGTGTGAATGTACCTGAACTATTATTACTACCATTTACAATAACTATAGTGGGTACCTTCTTACGTATTATGTTTATATCTTTTATGTTATACTCCTCAGTAAATGTAAACTTAGGAATAGTAGCTTCTATATCTTGTTCTATCTCTATTATAAATTGAGCATTAGTTCCGTCGTCAATTACTCTTCCTATGTTAGGTCGTGGTAATGTAATTGTATTATCAATAGCTCTACCAATTAATTCTTTAATAACATCTAGTACAACAACAGTACCTCTAAAGGGGACTCCAGTAGGTAAAACGGGGTTAGTATCTCCCACCATATCTGTCTTAAGCTTTGTATCTAATTTACTTCTAGAAAGTATGTCTTGAATAGCAGCTCCCACTGTCAGTCCATCTATATTGTCGTAATCTGTTAATACTACTTTAGCATTACCCTTGTCACCTGATTTAACTAAATATCCCAAAGCATCTTCAGCATATATTTCTATATTATTATAATCATCATTAACTCTTCTAATCCAACCACGAAATATTGGAGTGCCATCTTGTTTGTTAAGAAATAAAGTCACCTCTTTATTCCATAATTTTTTAGTTCCTCCAAACATTTGTGTTATAGTAAACGTTAAAGTAGCTGCTGTTAGATTACCACTCGATTTATAAGCACCCTTTATATAATCTACTTCTCGACCATCAATACAAATCCTAGGTGTAAGTTCTATCATCCACAACTCCTCCTATAGGAAATACATCAGTCATAAATTCACCATCTATATCCATAAGAGCTATCTCTTCTATAGTCATACTAAAATTATAACTTAATATTGCACGAGAACCACCAGTACCATGTGTTTCAGAGATATTCTTTATAATACCCCAGAACCTAACATATGTACTATCTTTTTGTATTTCATCCCAATACACTCTTACGTCATTGGATTGTAAATCTCTGACTCTATGTAAATGTCCGTATAGACTTGAGCCCGCACTTGATGTACTGAATGCAGTAGTAGATGAAGAGTCACCTAATCCAACACTGGAGAAATCTAAATTTTGAACGGGAGTACCAGTACGTGCTATAAACACTTTACCCTTCTTTGAAACGGCAGTATAATAGTTACCAGCACGAGTAATACCAATCTCACTCGTTAAAGGTATAGAATTTAAATTGTAAGCGCTGTCATCTACTTGTTTGACAATCGCAGTGTTATTTTCAGTAGCATCAAAAACATTCCACATCTCAGGTTTAGGTACAACAGGCGCATCACCCGAACCACTAATAGTTATCTTAAGTGCGTACATGTCTGTGGTTTCCCAAGCTGACTTTATTGCTGCACCTACACCGGAACCAGTCTGAGCTATAACAAAATTATTATTCCAAATAACAGCACTACCTGAGCCTGCTGAATCTACAGGAGGTAAAGCAGTTGCACTAGCACCTTTATAAACTTTAGAAGGTCCATCTATCACATCATAAACATTGATACGTCTAATAATCCATGACTTTGCTCCACTCAATCCTTCTACATTATAGTTACTAGCGTTATTAGCTCCATAATTAAAGTATAGTGTATCATCATCCCAACCATTACCGGCACCATTACCTAACCATAAAGGCATATTACTAGTTCCACTAGGGAAAGCTATATATCTATATGCTCCTACCTCTGCACCAGAATTAAAATGAGTTTCCATCTGGTCACTTATAGTTGCACCAGTAACTACTAAAACTTTACCATAAGTACTATTAGTAGTATTACCAGAGACAGTTCCACCAGTTATTCTAACACTTAAACTACCTGTTGCAGTTTGGTCTGCACTATCAAAATACCCTCCACATAAATTATCTAAGGATATAGAATCCCAATCATCTGGAGTGTCAAACCCTATATATCCAGATTTAGCAAAGGATACTTCTTTAGTTACGTACGAACCAGATAAAGAATCTGCATTTGTTGTATTAGGAAACGTCTTAGATATACTTGTTGTATCTTCAAACTCAATAGCTTGCCATTCAGCGTTCTGATTAATATTACCTGAATTAGATACCTTTAAATAATATAAACCAGCAATAGATATACCTGAAGCGGCAGACCAATTAGACATCATTTCCTGAGCATAGTTGGTCATATTAAAGAAAGCCCTGTTAGTTTTCTTAGGGAATAAAAGTAAAAAGTATTCATTAGCGGTTCGAGCATTGTTAGCTATGTTCAGAAATGTAGAATCATTCATATTATCAAAACTTACTTCATTGGAACTACCATTGTTAAATGCTTTACTTGTATAATCAGCAGTATAATTTTCATCTGCGCCAGCACCATCTATCTTAGTAGCAGACTGTCTTACATCAGAAGAACCTGTCCAGTTTGTAGGAGGTGTGATTCTAAACACGTAAGGTTTATTATCTATTAAAGAGCTGACAGTCGTTCCGGTTGCATTAGCAGATGTAGTAGGTTGCATTGAATCTCTAACCATATGATACTGGTCGTAGAATCTTCCAAAGTCATCTAGACCAAATTGGTCCATAATATAAGGAGTAGTTGCACCAGAGACCCACGGATATGCACTCCCAGAACCAAATGCTAGTGTCCCAGTAGTAGTACTACTATAAGTAGAACTACCTCTTAGACCATCCGGCCGAGGCATATAAGTAAGGTCTACTCTTTTAGTATCAGCAACCTGCCTTGTTGTATCATTGAAATAGTTAGTTCCAGTTATAGCCCATTGGAACATAGGGTTGAAAAATACCTTTCCATTATCATAACGGTATTTCGAATTAGATACATTAGCAGCTTTAGCTCTACTTTGAGAAAAGTCTAACGTAATATATCTATATAAATCATCGACTGATTTAATAGGACTACCTGATGTAACATAAGTAAGAGGATAATACGTACCATCACTCGATAATGTAGTTAAGAATACTTTCAATCTATTAAATACTTCATTATGTGTATAATCGCTAGCATAGGTGCCTGTTATTTTAGGGTTTCTATATTCTACCTTTAATATCTGAGTTATAGCAGCTCCATCTATCGCAGCCGCATTTCCAGATATATCCACAGCATTATCTAATATATTATAAGGTGTTGTCAGAGAACCATCACTCATAGAATAGGTACCAAGCTCTATATAGATTTTCTTAACTCGGCGAGAGCCCCCTACCACCACTGCTTCGTTAGAACTAGAATCCCTAATTGAGTCAACTAGTACCGCAGTTACGCCTAGCTTAATTTTGCTTGGTAAATAATTAGTTTCTGTAGCATTTAATATAGGTGGTACTTGTGCGTATACCTGTCTTGGTCCATCGAGCTCAAAGATACTATTATCTATGCCAGACTTAACAGTTCTGTTTTCTAATTTCATAATAGCGGTTGCTTCGCCATCTGAAGTTACCATACGCTCTATTCTTTTACTTTGCTCAAAGGGATAAACATCTGCACCTATTGCGCCAGAACAATAATACTTAGACGCTAATCCATCCTGAGTTATAGTCTGCACACATATATCATAATTTCCCGTAGCAGTATAGATGTGAGGTACTATCGCTTCTTGAACGGCCTGAGGAAACTGCACCCATTGATAGTTAGCTTCATCTGGTTTTCTTCCCGGACCATCACCCCAATCTATATATAATGCAGAGATATTTCGCTTATTGAAAATAAACTTAACATATCTAGTATCAAATACTGTGCTAGTAGCAGTAGCGCTAGTTGCTCCACTATCTGAATACCATAATGCAGAGCTCATACTCCAGTCACCTTCCATTGTAGAGGAGTAGTTGCAGCTACTTCGTCAGTACCCTTTCCTCTAATATTAGTATAATCGTAAAGGAATAATCTTGCGTTATAATTCTTTTCTATACCTGAAGTACCAGTTGCACTATAATCAGGTAGTGTGTTAGTTTCTAAAATAAACTCATTAGCATTAGGAGCCATATAAACTTCATAAGGATATAGAATAATTTCTTCTATCGAACCATGGAAACCATTTATTCTATTATCATATTTGGTTGGTGCGAAGCTTTCACTAGCGCTACCTATTTCAGCAGTTATGTTTCCTATATGAGGAGGAACTCCAACAGTGTTACCATCAGCAGTATCAAATGCCCCTATCACAAACTGAGACCAGTTAGCTCTACTAAATCCACCAACACCTTCGCAGGTCGTACCCGGAGGGAAGCTACTACCACCATCCATATAAGTACCTCGTGTTGCTGAAGTACTATCCTCAAGCTGACCATTAATATACATTCTAAACTGGTCATCAGAGCGCACGGTAGTAGAACTAGACGCTGAAGAAGTAGGATTATTTTTACCTTGCCATACTAATGTTATAGACATAGGTTCTGTACCGTCTAATGGGTATGAGGTTGAAGAAGATAACAATAGAACTTCATAATCTAAAGCTTTAAAAGGTGCCCAATCGCCCGTGGGTGCCTCGGCGGGTTGAGCTAAAAATTCAAGATTGTAATGACAATATACTTTATTATCTTTTACATATACATGTAACACATCAAGACCACCCTGACCACCAGCGAAACTAGCACCATAGGTCCAAGCGCTCCATGTCAAACTACCACTAGCGTAATTACCATCAGATACACCACTTGGTGCGAAAACTCGACATGTTGGAGTTGCTCCTCCACTACTTCCAGAATTAGCAGCGTTTTGATACATAGCCACTCCACACACAGTCATTCCTTGCGTTTTTGTAGAAGGAGCTGCATCTTGATTATTAGGATTACAGTGAACCACTAAAGTCCAAGCATTCTGCCAAGGATTATCTATAGATGTACCTTGTACAGCTGGAGACATATCATAAAGCATTGAATACTTAGCCTCTACACCATATGTAGAAGAACCAGTTGTTGTTACTGTAGAACCTGAATCTGTAAACTGTAATGATTTTATATTTGAGTTTTTCCACAAAGCATACCCCTGTATACCATCTACTGTAGGGTGATATTGTGTAACGGGTATTCCACCTTGAGGGGCGTTTAAGGTTTTCTTTGACGCACCAGAAGTGTGGGTAGTGTAATAGCTAGCTGGTACTTGTTCACCAGCCACATAAGAAATATTAGGTTCATTTAAAGGAGCCCAGAAACTACAGTTGTGATATTTATTTTCTATAGCACCACTTGGGCTAACTATTAGATGTCTGTACCATATATCCTCTGCCGTTTCATTCCATGTTAATTTTAAATTGTTAATGGGTTGTTTAGTTAGGTCATAAAGATTTACATCGGGACTCAATAAATCAAAAGCAGAATTTAGTTTGAAATCGGTGACTTCAGGAAGGGCATCGTGATATTCCCACACATACTGAGGTCTATAATATGTTGAACCACTCAAATCTAAAGTAGTATCATCTGCTACTATAGTGAATGCCTTGTTAGTTATATCACTACTTAAATTTAAGACCATAGAGCATTCAGAGTTTGGAGCTAACTTAGCAGCTTCAACCACACCACTGAAATCTAAAGATAAATGTTTATTTAATATAGGTACTTCTTTACCTACCTCACCACCTTTATTTTTTTCATCATCATAAGAACCAAAACCGTAATCTTGATTCGATATAACAGCAGTGGCTTCCTCACCCGGGTCAAAAATCCACGGGTTTTCAGGCATAGCCGCTAAACCTTTAGTAGATATACTTCCTGTATTATATGTGTAAAGAGCTTCATTGAATGTGGTTCCCAACTGAGTGCTTATATTACCTGTAGCTGGTACCTCATCGACTAAATTAATACTTTCATATTTACGAGGATAATCCCATTCCTCACCACCAAACAACATATTAAACCATATTCTCTTTGGTGATATATATAATTGAGATAGATGTTTTTTCACGCAAAGTATCGTAGATAAGTCATCTGCCCACTTAATACCAGCACCAACTTCATCACCACTACTGTCAGTAACTATCAGACCTACTAAATCATTTTTCTTATCTAGTTCGTAAACTTTAACAGTCTGTCGATATCCTAAAGCATTATCAGAATAAGGAGAGCCACCCATTATAGTACCTGAAACATTATATTCCCCAGCTCTGTATATAATATATTCATCATCGGCATCTTGCATAAATAAATCTATTTCATCTACTTTAATAACATTCTTTGTAAGTGTGAAATCGTCATCATAACCATTCGCCTCTATAGATAATATCTTAGCTGAGCATAAAGGATTCTCTCTTGCAACTCCATGCTGTGTCGAATTAGAATTGCCACTACTTAATGTTAGTTTAGCAAATCCTTTTTGAGTTAAACCATCTGTAGATAGGAAATCTCCTGCCCCTGCGTATCCGAAAGACATATAGGGTTGCTCCTCATATACTTCAGTATGGTCATTAGAATAATAAGCCCTATTAAAGGGTGTACCTGTAGCAGGTGTTATGGATGCTCCAGTCTGTATAAACATAGTTTGATATTGACCTTGAGTTGCTTTAACATCTGCGTTTGTAGAAGTAACTATTTGACCAGCCATCTGCCATCCTGAGGTATTAATTGTACTTCCCTTGGAATAACTACCGGTTCCAGCCACAGACCACCAACCTGCGGTAGGGGCGTAGCGAGTTAACTCTCCGAATTTAGTAGTAGAAAAATTATTATAAAGCATATAAGAAGTATTAGCTCCAAGACCGGTACCTCCAGCTGGAGCGACTTCTACATGTTGTTGAACCCAGTCTTTGTGTTTTACACCTAATGTTAAAATTTGACCGGCAGGTATTTCTTGTAAATGTCCATCGACTGCAAAGTTCCTACCCGGAAGTTCACCAGCCCCTTTATCGACTGTTTTAGTAGGTGAATTTATTCCCGTATTATTACTACTAATGAATTTTCTAAGGTCTCCCGCCATAGGACTATGTTGAGATACAGTTCCTGCACCCCAGTTTTTAAATTTAATACTATCAATGAATACTTCAGCTTCGATACTGGCCGGACCAGTCCACGACCCGTCACTATCTAGTGGGAAAGCATAATCATCAGACACCCAATAAGTATCATCAAACCAACTGGCAGTACTATTCCAATACGTAGGAGTAGAACCAGAAGCGGGTGCCATACCACAATTAGATACCCATATAGTCATATGTTTAGGAAATAAGAAATTACCACCTCTTCTCTTGGCAACATCCTTCGCAGAAATTCTATCACCCCATACATCCATATCACACATATACTGATGATAATTAGTTTGGTCGTATGTAGGTAAACCTACGTTAATATAAGGTATTTTTTCATCGTCATACTCAGGTAGGTTAGTAGATGTACTAACTGAACTACCCTGACGAGGAGGTGAAATAGAATCAAAATAAGCACGTATAGGCACTCCACCCACTAATTCGGGAGGGTCCTGCCCTTGTGCAGATGATGGAAAAGTATATTGGTCATTATCTGTGTCAGTGTCATCCATATACCAGCCGTAATCAGAACCTTTCCACCACGGTTGCTGTACATCAAACACTACTTTCATATTAAATATTTCATTCTGTGGTATTTCTACATAAGGTCGTCCTTGTTTAGATGAACCAGTTAAGTTACCAAAAACAGGTCTGTGCATCATAGTATTATCAGGATTCATACTTGCACTACCACCCGTACAACGTACCATACCATATTGTATATCATACGCACCGGAATCAGCTCCCGAGCCACTGGCATAAGTGGGGCCAACCGGTAAAGAATAAGCATAAACACTGTTAGGATTAATTTCAGAACCATCACCATCTAAATTACTTACGTTACCTGTATCGGTACTGTAGAAGGATTCAAACACTACTCCACAAACAACCTTAGGGCCTATTTGATTATTAGCGAATACTGATTTACCACTTCCAGTGGCAGGAGTACTGCCAGTAATTAGACCATAAGCTTGGTCCATGCCGTAATGTAAAAATTGGTCTAATGTCGTAGCATCAGCTTCATCGGGAGTATAATTAGAAAAGGTCACTACAACACTTCTCCAAAATGTTTTATTGATAGAGAGTAAATCTGCGTCACCACTATTGGTAGCTCTCTGAGATGTACCCTGTACACCGCTACTACCACTTTGATTACCGTAACATATAAGATTAGTGCCCATGATTGAAGTTCCCGGGTCTAAAGCGGGGGCGGGCATAAGTTTAGCTATATTCATAGCTATGTTAATTTCAGGAAAGGCTATACGTTGGTCGCCGACAACTGCTGCACCTGATGTGAGGTCTGTCTGAGCTAGAGCTCCCACATTATTTGGTAGAGGGTATGGAATATTATATAATGAAGCATAATCAGTCTGAACTGATACGCTATTAGTTACTTTCATCTGTCTCCAGTAATTCCAATTATTTTTAGGGACGCTCTCACTCACGTTCCAACTATGGTACATCCTTAAAGCCTGTCCAGTACCACCTTGAGAAGAAGTTAACTCCATCTTACTTTCCATATTAGGACCGCTAGAACCATAACTTAAAGCATTTCCGTACGATTTAGTTCTAAATAAAGTATCAAATACAGTATTGTTTGTAGTAACATCAGGTAATGCATCTTCGTTGTTTGTGGCTGCGTCTCTATTTTCAAAATTTAAAATACCTCTTAGAGTATTCCATTTCCAATAAGGAGCATATATCTGCCATTTCTGTTTATCATCTCGGTAATCATCTACAGCAGTCCATAGACCTTCCATGCGGTTCTTTTTTACAGGCCTAACATATACTTTGCTTCTACTTCCACCGGGACCACCCTGTGAAAAATATTTAGCTAAATTACTTTCAGCATCATTACTAGCTCCTCCACCAAAGAAAGCATCACCACCCATGAATAAAATTTCAGCACCAGCCTTAGGGCTTACATAAGCATCAGCAAGAGATAATGTAGCACTAGCAGATTGTGTCATTAAAGCACTACCTAAACTTTTGTCAGCGCCATCGAAATTTTCTTCAAGCCAAATATTTTCTGCATCTATATAGGAAGTAGACACCCACATCTTATCTCCTATAACACCAGTAGTTCCTCCACCTATAGTGGTAGAGCCATCAGCCATAGATAAACCTCCTTCTGTAATAGGGAACCCATCTTGAAATTTATAACCACTCAAAACAGGAAGCATAGCACCTCCGCTAACACTCATACCTGTAACGAATGCTTGTAAATATCCTCCTACTAATTTAGATTGACCGGGAAATGGGGTTTCTGATGTTTGGCCAGAAATTACATATCTAGTTGCACCCAAGCCACCTTTAAATTCGAAAGTGGTCTCTGTAGAACTAGTCATATCTTTAAATTGTGGATAAATACCTACTGCATTACTAATGATTTCTTTAGTATAAAAATGGTTTCTCTTTATTGGTATCATTTCATATTCCTCCTGCAAACGAGTCTATGCCTATTCGACTCTTTCCAAGTGTAGCTTCCTTTACAGTGAGCTGTGACACTTGTATAACAGAGGCTTGTATTAACCCAGCCGTCTTATCTACATCAGAGCTACTTGTGAACGCTGTTTGTAACATATTATGAACGCGCTGAGTATTTAAGTCTTTGTTTGGAATTATTTTACCAGCTTGTTGTGGCATGAAAACTTCAGGCCCTCGTTCTCCTACTAGATAAGGTCCACCTTTAGATGCTTGTCCTCCTGCTGCCATGGGTTGGAGATACCCTCCATTCGCATAACCGAGGTAGTCCATAACTCTACCTATGGTTGAGCTACCAAGATATTCCACAGCACCAACAATGCTATCAAGGAAACCCCCTATTTGTGAAACTAGGTTTTTTACTGGTTGTAATGCAGTCATTAAAAGACTACCTAACATTTCAAACGGTCCTGCTAGTCCTTCTATTTTAGCTTTAATTCCACTTATCATACTAATGACAGGTTCTACCACCCTTTCGTATATGAAGGTTCCTATTTTTGTCAAACCATCGACAAGAGGTGTGATGAATACATCCATAATAAGTCCACCTACGTATGTGAAATAGAAAGCTAACATTTTAAATAGATGACTAAAGAATAAACCTAGTTTGAATAGAGGACCCTCAAGTACCCCATATACTCCATCATAAATAGCTTTAAACATATTAAAGAATAATTTACCACCCCATGCAACCATTCCGAATATACTACCTATTACCATTTTCATTCTTCCCCATAAATCTAACTGTTCGTTAATTTTTATAGCAAATACTACCATAAGAACCACTACAATAGCTATTCCAATACCAATTAAGACTATAGGATTGGCATATAAAGATGCATTCCATGCCCATGTTGCAGCAGTCATAAGCCAAGTTCCTATTGTACTGATGTTTTGGGCTATAGTATACACTATGAGCGCGGCTGCGGCTGTATATCCAACCACTACTGACCAAGCCTTTGATTTTGTGTTGGCCGCAGTAGCTGCTGTGCTAATCTGAATAGAGAGAGTCTCGGCTATTTTAACTAACACTCCGTAAGCTCTTACTACATTTTCCCAAATCATAGTAGCTATAGTCACAGTTCTTGCCCAAATATCTTTAGCTTTCCGTATTATGAAAGCTTTAGTGTCTATTAAAAAGGTTCTTATTTTTATTAATAATAATTTCTCTCCCCACAGTGCTTCCCAAGCCCTAACCCTATTAGTTTGAAGAGTAAGTACTAACCATGCAAATTTCAAATTTAGAGATAAACTATCCCACACGAGTTTTGCCTTTTGTGCAGCTATAGTCTTAATGGTTATCCAATATTGAGTCCACATATAACGTACTGAAAGTAAACCTGCGTTAGTATTAGTCGAAGTAGCTAGTGTATCGAGTTTGGTTGCGGTTGTGTTTGCATTTATTGTACCTACGAGTAACCATTCTACAGCCATTCTAATTTTCTTTACTGCTATGGAATATAAAGTTATTGCTGCCTGCTTAATTAATGTTAACGTGCTCGTGTGTTCGGCGTATTGTAGAGCATAAGTAGCAGTCACATTATTTAATGTTGCAACTGCATTTAGATTCAATATAGTCACTAAAAATCTCTTTAGGTTAATTAGTCTAATAGTCATTAGTGAAGCTAATACTGCCGCTATCACACCTTTTTGTTCAGCCGCAGTTTCGAATTGTTTTGCAGTAATATAGAACCCGGTTGCACGTGTCTTAGCAAACGTCATTTGTAGGTATGCAGCTTCTAACACTAGCGTAATAGGTAAAACCTTGTTAATCATATAGAAAGAAATTAACAGTTTAGTTAATGTAGGGCCCATCATCTGTACTACGCTTGCCAACATTTTGAATGGTATTAAATATACTTTTAATATTCCTACTCCAGCTTGTGAAACGGATATAAATTCCTCTATGAAGGGTATAATGTTTGAAAACTCCTTTTGTAGGGCCTGAACACCTTCTACTGCTACCTTTTGTATTTGTAAACCAAAAGCAGTGAGAACCATTTCTCCATCCTTTTGAACTACAAGTAGTTCTCTCATATCCTCCACAGTTAATACTATAGCTTCGTGGAATGCATTTAAGAAGCGAGTTCCCTCATAGGCAGAATCTCTATACATGAACATCATATCTACATTGTTTTTCAAAATTTGTATTTGAGCAGAAATAGATTCGTTTTGAACTTTAACCATTTCATCTAATTCACCACCAGCACTCGCTGTAGCTTCCACTGCCGCAGTAAATTCTTCAGAAGATTGTACCAAGTGAACGAAGGCGGTTGCACCTCTAACATTCAAATCTTGAATTAAAGTAGTAAGAAGTTCAGTATCGTTAATAACTCCGTCATCCAATACTTCATGAAAATTAGCCGCTATTTCGGTTAATTGAAGCATATTTCCTTGGTTATCAACTACCTCTACTCCCATCTGTTTAAAGTTAGCTGT
>TARA_R110000824_G_scaffold22240_3_pt1 | contig 12203 bp, 5 predicted proteins | sample TARA_R110000824 | Tara Oceans TARA_R110000824 (sample SAMEA4397747) | marine metagenome | biome: Polar Biome; feature: [MES] marine water layer (ENVO:01000295) within the mesopelagic zone...; material: water (ENVO:00002006), including particulate matter (ENVO:01000060) such as...... | reverse complement strand
TCAGAATGCTTGAAAATTAAGAGGGAGGCTGAGAGGAATTTGGCAGATAACCGTACCAATAGAATTAGATATGCATGTGGCTTTGTTACAGCAGAACTTAAAGAAGATGCCGAAGGTAATCTAAAGATATATAAAATAATTAAAGATAAGTACAGTAATTGAAATGAAGGACTCAATTAAAATATTAACAGACATGACTAGAAGGGATGCAGATATGAAACTAACCAGCAAGAAAATAGTTTATCGTAAAAACAAAAGTAATCCTGTAGCTAAAATGTTAAAGGATCCAGAGTTCAGGCAAAAGAAAGTTGCCGATAAAAAAATCTACAAAAGAAAGGTGGATAATGCAGGGCTTCTTAAAATGCTGGAAACTATTTAATCTTTCTTAGTATACTTTTCCATTATTTCTGGGTAATTTTTAGCGTCAAATTTTGTTCTTATTATACTATCTTCTAGATTATTGCCATAGTCTATAACACTTTCTACGGCTTCATCTAAGTACTCACTCTTAACTTTATAATCATTTTTCATTAGATTCTTTATAAATCTTTTAGCATTTTCTCCAGTTTGTTCATCACCATATTTCACATCCATAACGCGAGTAAATATCTCTTCACTTATTTCACTTTGTTTTATTAAGCTATGCGCAATAGGATCATGTTCAAATTCAAAAGCTTTGTGCCTCATCTCATGAAGTAAGGTTCCTAAACCTTGATCTGTATTCCATTGGTCATATTGAGCTATTACATCTTTAGCACCTAGGGTCCCCTTTAAAAGATCTGGTCTATATTTTTTTAGATCTTCAAAAACTAAAGATATACCTTGCTCGTCTGTATAATCTTTAAAAACTTTATTCAGTTTTGTTGTATCATGTACAATATCTTTCTTTCTATTTTTTTTTAGTGGAAAAATTAAATCTGCCAAGTGTGGGGCATATTGGCCATAGCCTGTCCACTTGCTTTTATCTTTTTTAATAGGATTGGTTATATCTCTTGATAAATCTTCATCCATTAATTGATATACATTATCCACACTGTAACTCTCTTTAGCAAAAGGATCTAACTCTTTCATCTTAAATAATTTATTAAGAAACTCATAGTTTCTTTCATCTGATAACTCATGAATAGGTGGCCCACTCGCATCCTTTAGCTGAATAGGTTTAGGTGGTTTTGTTTTATCTACTTTGTATTTATCTTCTGCCATATTAATCCAATCCCAAAGCCATTCGTATCTGCATCTTCTCCCCAATTAATTTTTTATTTGTAGCCCCTATTCTATACTCTGGATGCACAGCTTTCAAGGCTTCTTGAAATAAACTTCCAAGATCGGGAACATAAATTAAATGCGGCGGCTGATTGGCGTTGTATTCCATTACATCAATTATGATATCAGCTATTTTTTGTTCACCTTCATTAATCATGCTCGCGTCATATTTCATTCCACCCATTATTATATCACGGTAAGCATTAGTTATTTGTGCATTCTTTCTTTGCCTAAATAAATTCATACCCTTATCTAATTTTCTTTCTTGGAATAAAGCTTCTCTTTCCTTGGCAATTGAAGCAGGTGCAAATCCAAATGCTTGCATAATTAATTCATATCCTTTTATATCATCTGTCAATACCTGTCCGTAACCTGTACTTGCAAATCCGTTTCCATAAGGAGAATATCTTACAGCTTTTAAAACATTACGTATGGCAGTAGGCAAAGTTTGCTCTAAAGCCTCACCCCATTGTTGTTCTCTTACTCCTCGTTCCATTAATCCTCTAATGGCATCAATATAAACAGAGCCTGGAGCTCCTAAAAATTCTTCCGCTTTAGCTCCTGTGGGTATACCCATCATGTTTAATCCAGCTCTTACTTGTTGAGACCAAGGTAATACACCAAAGCCTACCCTTCGTTGGATATCCCATCCAAGAGTGGAATTAATTAAACCATTCTCCATTGCATTAATCAAGCCAGGTCCCCAACCTGCTTCATATAACATGTTGCGAAACTCTGTTCTTACATCAGAGTCTACACCTGTAAACATTTTCTTAATTAAATCATATGTATCTTCTGCATCTTCACCGCCAGGTAATCCCATTACACCACCAGTCACAAGCATCATTAACATAATTCTGGCAAATGCTTTTCGTCCTATTTTATTTTGCGCCGCAGTTTTTGTAGGATCAGCTAAACCTACAGTAAATCCACCGCTTGCTTTTCTTTTTAACACAGGTGGATTTAACATACGATACATTAGTCCAACCATTTGTGTCATGTAAGTCATGAACAATGCAGCAAGTGAACCTATGCCCCGACCAAGTGCTTGTCTATTCTCTTTACCATACACCCCGAAAGTTTCATCCGTCATGAAACGTGCAAGTGCTTCTGGGGATCTTCCAAATTGTTCCATGGTATATTGATAGTCCATGTCATTACCGTATAATAAATCCGCTTTATCTAAAACTGAAGGATCATTCGCCGCTAAGTTATAAGTTGCTATGAAAGCCGTGATACGAGAGGCTGCCTCAAAAGTATTGAACGCTCCTCCTACAACTACATTTTCAAAAGTTCTAATAGCTTTATGTCTTGCTTGTTGACTACCAACTAAATCTCCACCCATGCCTGGCATAATACCAGCCTCAAGTAAAGCCTGCCCCTGTTTAATTGTACCATCTGCAATAGCTCTCATTAAAGCTTCCTTGATTGGGCCATCAGGTAATCTTTCAAAATCAAGAAATGCATCTTGATACTGATTTTTGCCAGCAACTCCATGAACTACCATACCACTTGCATGGGCAAAAGCCTTAGCTAATTCTCTAGTTACTTTAAATTGAAAACCTTTACCAGCTAATTGTGATAGTATAGGTCCTGTAAACTGTACCATACTCATTACTTGCAGAAAAGCTGATGATAAGTTACCACCAAGATACCACCAGAATCCTATGCGTCTATAGAAAGCAAATTCCTGAACAGGATCTTCTACATAGTTATAATAATTTTCTGTAAATTTTAATAGATTTTTATTACCCTTATCAAGTGCGTACTTTCTGGTTTCATCATAGTATTTATTTTTATCCTTGGCATATCTATTACGTGCGATAGTACCACTAGCCACACTTAAGTATTGGAATATCGCACGAGGGAAATCAGAGCTATAACCTGGTACACCCTCAGCTCCAACTGATTTATCTCTTTGTATGTAGAATCTATTGATGCCCAATACATCTTTATCCAAACCTTTTTTGGCAAGAGTTTCTCTTAACGCTTTTAATATCTCTTGATAATTTTGTGCATTGGTATCCGCCATAAACTGTGCTAAGTATTCTAAATTTCTAAATCCTCTTCCTTCCCTTATCATTTCTCTTAATTTTTCTATTGACATTTCTGCAGGTTTGCTTATTTCTCCGTCAGGAAATTTCAAACGAATGTCATTCATAGCTGCTTGGGCTTCACCCATACTTTCAAACTGTTGATACCATACCAACTTATCCACTTCAACTTCTTTGCCTGTCTTGTCTTCTTCCACAACTGTTTGATGTACACTAATAAAATAATTACCGAAACGCATTAACGGTACATACATTTTTCTATTCAATGTTTCAATATTGCCCGCTATATCCAACAACGCGTTAAGACCTGTGTCTTTGTTACCTAATAATCTATTTATCTGATCAGCTACATCACCTTGCATAGATGTTCTCATGATCATTATGTTTTCCAAATTAGTTTTTATAAATTTAATTTGTGTGTAATCCAGTTCTTCCAATCTATTTGATATTTCTGGTTGACTTAAACCTTCAAAATTAAATAGTGTTTTAAGTTCAGGCATGCCAGGAAAATATCTTCTTAGTATGTTAAGAGCCATAATTAAATTAGGTATATGATCCCTAGCAATTTCCGCTTTTAAAAATTCCTTGTTTACGTCTTGGAAAGTTTTATGAACATCCATAAAGGCTTTTGCCACGTCACCTTCAAGGACAATTATATCACCTTTCTTAACTTCCAAGTCAGCTGAGCCACCATCTTTTTCTGCTACAAATATCAAACGCTCCTGTCCATCAACTTTCATTTCCATAGTATCATTAACCTGTGCAATGATCATAGCCTTCGCCAATAGCTCCCTCATCGCAGGATCTTTTATTACTTGAAGATACCTTTGTGATAACAGCCTAGAGAATTGTTGTTGCAATGAACGAGTCTTACGTGTCATGTCCATGATGGCATTATACAGTAAAGTAAACGGAGTATTCATTTTAGCTACTGATCTTGCATGCCCCATTATCCTTTGCCATGTAGACATATTATCTGGGGTTGCCTTGCCCCCTGGCTTAGCGAAAGCTTCCGAACTTTTATTTATTAACTCTTCTATCTTTTTATTTGCTTGATTTAAATCCTGACGATTCATTTCAAACTTCGTATCGTTGTATGGATTGCCACCCACCTCAGTCGAAGTGTTGGGCCCGTTGTAGTTTATGTATTGATTGGTGAATTGAAGATCGCCGCCTGGTGTTTGATCAAATGATTCATACACAGCAGAGATAATTTGTTTAGTTGATATGCTACTAGATTCAAATTTCATTCTTTCTCTAACATTAAAAGGATCTCTTGTTTCGTCTAATGCTCCTGCATCTGTCGTAGGATCTTCTCTAAATACTTCTCTATCCATGCCCGTTAACAACCCATCATTAATAAAGTTAGATATTATTTTTTTATTAACAGGATCTTTTCTTTTATCATTTCTTGTTATGTTGCCAGATTTAAAATCATCTCTTTCATTTATAATTTGAACAGCCACTGGCATATTAGATTGTGGGCCGTTTATCTTTTTAGCTGTAGCGGCTCTATGTCTGCCTTCTTGCCCTACTACTTTACCAATTTTTCCATCCTCTTTTACTTCAATTATTAAGTATGGCATTCCAAATTCTTTTTTATCCACAACACCTTGCGCCATAAATTTTAAAGCATTTTTATCATACTCAGTATTTTGTAATTGCATAGTTAAATCTAAATATTGATCAGGGGTCATGTAAGTATATAAGCTATTTCCTATATCTGTAATACCACTGGCCAATCCTATAGCACCTCCTGTTAAGTTGGTCAACTTATAAGTCCATCTTATCTTACTGGGATCAGTAGAAAATTTCATTTCATAAAGTGTATCCTGTCCTATTGCTACTCTTCCAGCAACTATACGTCTATCCATAGCCCAACGATTTATTTTATTTTGCATTACCAGATAGTTATTGAAATTCTCTTCTGTTTTTTCTGTAAGAAGATTTTCTTCTGGGCCAATGTTAGACTCCTTATGCTCTTCAGAAAAAATTTTATACAAACGTTTTGCTTCAAACTGCATGCCCTCTATTGTAGTTAAAGGGGGCACCACGGGACCTTCCCTAGTTCCCTGCCTTCTATTGCCCGCCGCATCTATAACAATAACAGTGCTTATTACTTCAGGTACTCCTGCTGTATAGCCTGCTTTTCTTAACGCGTCCATAACGGGTTTGCGAATTAGCTTTTCGCCCAACGTCATTTCCAACCATGCATGTTGGATGTCTCTGTTTTCATTGGTATCTTTGAAGTTATGGCTTATGACTACAGTACCCCGCGGATTTGTCATCATCATATTGTCTATGTTTTTACTGTTGTAAATCTCAGCGGTTTCATTTGCCACTCGCATTCTTGTAGCAACCAATCCTGCTTCAATTTTATTAAAGATACTTTCAGGTGTATGAAATCCAGCTCCTTGTAATCCGTTAACAAAAGCTATTAGAAAAGATTTGATCCTTTGGAATATAGTTTTTATATTATCATTAGGTAATCTTCTTTCCATTGCATAGTTGCCAAAGGCATTGGCGATAGCTTCCTCTCTCCATATTTTTTGATTGCCTGCAGGGTATTTCGTTTTAATGTCGTATTGCTTTATCCAAATGTTATCAGCTTCTTTCTCAAGCATTGTCCATTCTTTATTGGTAAATAATCCTAATGCTTTTAAAGCGTGTATACCTTCATGATGTATGGTATTAATGGCAACGGCAATCATGTAATTTTTCAGCGCCCAATCCTGCTTTTTTAATTTTGGGTTTGCATAATTATCTCTTTCTAATCTATCATTTATAGATTGGTATGTATCTAAATCAAATGCTACCTGCATTAGTCCATAAGGCAATTCAGGAAGAGATGATGTGCTATAAGCACCTGAGGCATTTCCTTCCATGTTAAGTAGAATCTTATCTATGATTGCCATATCCACTTTGGATAAGCCTAATTTATCTAACACTATTCTCATAGTTTCAGCAATCAGCGGCGCATTTTCATCAGCTTCCAAAAGAACAGAAGGCTGACTTGCATAATTTATATTTTTCTTTAATTTGTTTTTGCCGATACTTATTATATATTGAGCTAAAGATTGGCTTTCATCCAGTATAGCATCTCCTTCTTCTTGGGTTTCCACCCATGTAACACCTGCGGTAATTGGTCGTTTTTTAACTTCCGTTTCTGTTTGATTTATTTGTTTTCTTAATTTAGTTATCTGACGTTTAACTTTGGCAAGCGTCATGGTTTCCCAATTAAGTATTGGTTCTATGCTTAGTGACTGCAGTAATTGATTCAGTTGTTTTCTAGATCGATAAGCGCTTTGAATTAAATTTTCATATGCTGTAACTTCTGCTTCCAAAGGAGCTCGAATAGAATGTTCTTTTGAATGATAACGTGAATCTCTTTTCAGAGTATATATTTGTTTCTCCGCAATTCGTATAGCTTTGGGTGAGAGAATTTGCCATAATCTAAATGCTTCCTTGATATCACCCATACGGTGATCAGCTCTCATGATATGTTCACCTGTGTTATTAAAATCTTTTAGTTCTTGTTTAGCTTCTTTGTAACTGTCACTTAACATTCCGAATTGAGAACGGGCAGCGTTGATTTTATTTTGTATTTCTTCTCTTACTTCATTCCATTGCTCAAAGTATTTTCTTTTTACTCCTGTTGAATCTAGTGCATCAGCTAACTGCAATATCATACGCATGCGTTCGTTAGCAGGTATATCATGCAGATCCTCAAAACGAAGTTCTTCCTTAAACATAGCTGAATGATATCTCATGATAGGGATTAATTTATCCCCTGTTAGACTTGCTTTTTGTGCTGCAGTTAAAGGTGTAGTTACAATTTCCTTTTCACCTACAACTATTTTTTCCGTAACAGGTCCACCATATAAAGGAGCAAGTGAACTGAAAGGTGCATTGTTTTTTATTATATTATCTAATGCCTGCTTACCTTCCGTGCTTTTTTTATTTTTAGTTGGCGTAGTATTGCCAACAAGCTTATCTATATAAGCCCTGCCTCTTGGCCCGCTTTGATAACCCAGTTTTTGAAAACGTTCCTGATCTTCTTTGCTTACAAAATTCTCTTGCGCATCGGTAAAAGACCTATCTATTAAAGCCAAATCTCTCCAGTACGTATAATCTTTTGTAACTTCTTTCTTTAATGTATCTCCTGAAAACTTATCATACTTTTTATAGAGAGGATTGAGAGGAGTAACCATAGGGTCGTATCCATATTTCTCCTTAAACTCTTCCGCTTGTTCTGGTTTTAATGCTTGTTTCTTTTGTGCCGCTCTTTCACTTTCTATTGAATTTACTACGTTATTGATTACTTTTTCTTTGCCACCTAAAAAAGTATCAGTGGTGGTATCTTTTGCGTCAGGAATAAAACCTGTTTGCTTTAAAGCTTCCTTGCTTTGGGAATATTCTTTAGATAGATTTTTATCTGGAGTGCCTGGAATAGTTTCGCCGTCTTCCATTTCATCATAAACATATTCCTCACCTGGTGCTGCCCCTCCTTTTGGTGGGTCAACTTTATTAATCATGCCCGCTTGGGTAATAGGGATTGTTGCTATCGCGGCAGGTATATCTGTTTGTGATAAAATATATTGGCGAAGTCCATCTATCTCAGCTGTACCTACAACATTGAATTTAGGTTTCTTTCCGAACAGGGGAGTTTCTTTATTTTTAATATCAGGTAACATAATGTTATCCACTATAACAGTATCACCTATGCCAAATGTTTTGTCCGCAAAGAAAGGAGTTGAATCTTCTATCGAGTCAAGGTTAGATATAGCCGCGCCCCCCTTCATATCCACAGGGCCTGTGCCTTTGCCTAACATTTTAATTGTTCTTAAGGTAGGATTGATTGTACCAAATCCCCAACCACCAAAGAAACCAGCCGCCGCCGCTTCACCTAACTGTTTAGCAAAATCTTTATTGCCAAATAATTCATCGAAGTTAACACCAGTAGCTATTCCTCCTGCAGTTACATTTAATGTTTCTTGAATACCCTCCGCAAGACCTTCTTCCAATCCAGTTTTAAGTATTCCCCTACCATACATGCCAGGGATCTTACGTAAGTTTCCTTTTTGTCCGTTCTTAACTTGTTGTACTATGCCTTTTTGAAAAGCTTTTGCTGCTTCTTTAGGTCCTCCAAAAACTCTAACAGCGGCAGGTACTACCCCACCAATACCAATCATTTCAACCGCACCATAAGGTACGCCCAATGCCATGGATAAGTATACGTTAGGGTCTTCTACTCCCGCTTCTCTTTGAGCTAAATAAGTATCACCTAAACCAAATATCCAACCACTTAAAGCAGTTGCCCCCATAGATCCTGCCACAGCGCCTGGTGGTCCACCCACTAAAGCGCCGCCTACACCACCTATGATACCTGCAAGGATGGTAGGGATACTGGTTGCCGCCGCATTACCTGACGTAAATTTAAGATACTGAGTGAAAGCAGTCATTTGCTCTTCACTGTTCATGATATCTTCAATTGTATTTGGACGAGGCAAGAGCTTGCCTTCTTTATCTATTCTAAAAATGTGCGCTGATTGATCGAGCATGTATTGCTCGGCTGCTTTTAAAGCTTCTTCTTGATTCTCTTTTGCTCCCACGAAATCATAAAATCCTGCAAGTGAAGAACTTCCAATAGCTTTCAGGCTATCCCACCCAGATTTCCATGATGAATGAAAAGAACCATCGTCAAGGTTCTCCAACTCCAGCATGTCCACAGGTTGCAGACCGTACTTAAAGTTAAAGCCCTTCTCGAACATGGCGTTCTCGACGGCTCCCGTTTTTAAATATTCGTTTATTTGTTCTTGGGAAAAGTCCGCTGGAACAGCGAGCTTTGGTGCATTAGGAACTTTTTCAAATTCTACAAATTTTACGTTTTCTGCCATAGTCCTTACATTTAGTATTCAGGAGTAAACTCCTTAGGGTTATTTATTATTCAGGCATATAAGGAACAGTGTTACCTGTTGATCCTCCATCTAAGCCTTGAGTAACAAGTGCCATCAATTGTCCATTAAGTTGATCTATTGTCTTTTGTTGCTCTTTCTTTTTCTCAGGATCTATTATTGACATTAATGATTCTTGAGCGTCCTTAATAGATTTTGACAATAGTGCAGCACCTTCATTAATTCCTATCTGTGCTAATTGTTGCCCCATCCATCTCGCTCCATCAGCTGTATCAGGATCAATCCCTGCATTTACTGCTTCATATCTTAACTCTTTCATTTTAGAAGTAAAGTACTGCAAAGGATTTGCTTTCTGTGCCGCTTCTGATCTCTTCAATAACAGCTCAGTTTCTGCTAGTTTTCCCGCCGCATATTCTTTCTCACCTGCTTCCATTCCTCTAGACAATGTAGGAATTAAAGCTCCTGCTGCTTCTCCTCCAGGTTGAACTGGCTTAACTAATTCTTTTCCTACTGAACCAATGTAACTAAATAACTTATCACGCGCGTCTGCATTCTTGGAAAAGTATTCACCAATCTTTCCGAAAGGTCCGTCGTATGGCGTTTGTTTTTTATTCCCTCTATTAGCTATAGCTTTTGCTAATGAAATTTGCTGCTCAGTAGCCATGCCAGATTTTTTAGCTTCTTCACTTCCCCAAGGACCTCTATCAAATCTGTCATATTCATCTCCGATATATCCTTGATTTTCTAATTTTTTTGTAAGTTTTTCTTTATAAATCTGAGCGGCTTTATCTGCTTTTTTTTCAGAAGCTGGCACTCCATAAGTTAATACACTTTTATCTGTGTAATCATAATCACTTACTTTTTTAGTAATATCTTTTAACTCTTTTAAAATGTCACCAGGTTTAGATTTCTCTAATCCTTTTCGTGCTTCTTCAGTGTAATCAAATATTGTTAAATCTTCATCGTCAGGATTAATAGTTCCACCCGTAATAGTATAAGCATCATCACCATACAAATATTCTAATATATCTTTTTTTGCCATATCTTATCCTATGCTTTAGCTAAAGGGTTCCAACCAAGATTCGATGCCATGTCTAACCCTTGCATTCCCATTCCCAACATTTGTTGGAAAGGATTTGCTGGCTGTGCCTGTGGCATATGTCCTGTGCTTGTGGTTTTCATTGGGTATGGTGCCCCTCTTATAATGTTAGATACGAATCCAAGTTGTTCTTTTGGATAATCTCTTTCTTGTAAGAAATCAGTGTAACCAATATCAAGTCCTGTTTGTTCAATACCTCTACCTAATCCACCAATACCAAGTTGTTGTTGTACGTCTGCCATCTCTGTCATTTGAGCTTGTGATCCAAGTGTACCCATTGCCATACCTGATCTAAGCTTTTGTGCTTGATCTTGTTGTGATGCTTTGAGTGCTGTCTGATAGGCTGCTGCATTTGCTTTGGAGTATAAGTCACCAATTCCTCCTGTTAAATTCTTTTGTCTTTCTGCTTCTAGTATTGCAAACCTTGATGAATCTAATCCACCAGCTCCCGCAGCTTTTGCTGCTATATTTTGCTGTTCTATTGCAGATTGATCTTTCATTTTTTGTGCCGCAATATCTGCTACCTTCTGATTGTAGTCAGTCATGTAAGGAGATATTCCACCCAATGCTGGAGCTCCTGCCGCAGTTGCTGCCGCGTAAGCTTCCGAGCCACGAAGCGCGCCAATGCCACTCATTGCCTGAGCCTGTGCACCCGCATCTTGTTCTATTTGTGATAGTCCTGCAAGTCTTGGTCCACTATAAGGTATGTAACCTTCCTTGCCTACATCCATTGCCTCCCCAATAATATCAGCAGTTGGTCCCGCTATATATTGTGGTATCTCGCTTGTTGTAATGTTGCTAGTTTCCACTGGTGGTGGATTACTGCTACCAAATAAAAAATCAAATATTGCCATTATACTGTCTCACTACCGCTAAAAATTACGTTACCTTCTTCATCAAACCACTCATTAGGATCTTCACTTAAATGTTTTTTCCTTCTGTCTAAATAGTTTGAAAAAGATTCAAGTTGATTATATCCACCTTCGGTGGCATATTTATATATATCTTCTTTTGTCCTGTTCTTATCGCCTAAATATTTTCCGTATTTGTCAACCTGGAATCTTCTTCCAAGTGGTACATTCATTTCAGCACCTGCCGTTGCTATATCATCTGTGTAAGGCATGGTGCCCCCTAGATTCCATGAGCCCGCACCGCTTACGTTTGGTGTCATGCTTTCTACTACTTCTATTTCTTTTTCAGTTATTGGTCCAGCATATCCGCCACCTGCTTTTTGGTTTCCTTGCCCCCCATCTCGATCTTCTCTTAAACGTTTTCGCCCTTCTTCAATCATCATAGTATTAGCTCTGGTAAATCCGCCATCTTCTTTACCTTGCGCTCCTAGTTTACCTTGCGCTTGTGCTTGAGCTAATTCTTTAGCAGTAACTCCTTTGTCTTGCATCCGTTTCTGATACTCTGCAGAACTTTCCTTAATTATCTCTCCTTGCGCATTTTTTAAAGGCCCATAATATTCTTTAGGCTTATAATTTTTATCAAATTTTTTATTGCCTGTATATTTATCTACAAGAAATTGAAATTTATCTTCATCACTAGCTGCTTGAATAGGCATGCCATCAAGTTTCTCTCCTTCAAAAGCTTCATCAAATACATCACCACGTTCTGCAAACCAATTGCTTTTATCGTCAGAATTATTTTCTAATCTATACATTAAACTTCCCATGCCTGGGGCTGTGTCTTTAACCGATCCTTCTAAGAATTTTTTAACTCGTCCGTCTTCCCATTTTTCTACACCTGCAGCCATTTCATCCGCTATTTGTAGATAGTTTGGCCATTGAAATCCCCAATTATTTCCTTTTCCTTTACCGTCTCCACCAGTTTCTCCACCAGTTTCTACACTATCTCCACCTCCTGCAG
>TARA_R110000824_G_scaffold1991_1_pt1 | contig 12211 bp, 16 predicted proteins | sample TARA_R110000824 | Tara Oceans TARA_R110000824 (sample SAMEA4397747) | marine metagenome | biome: Polar Biome; feature: [MES] marine water layer (ENVO:01000295) within the mesopelagic zone...; material: water (ENVO:00002006), including particulate matter (ENVO:01000060) such as...... | reverse complement strand
AACAACGTGTCGGACCAAATTGAACGATGGTGCGACAGAAAGTTTGTTGCTACCACGTTCAAGGAATACATTTCGGCAAGAGGGGACCGAACAATTGCGGTGGACAACCCGCCGATCATCTCGATAGATGTGGTGGCCTTTGGGTCACAAGACGCCATCCGAGTATCGGGCAACGTCTCCACCGATCTCATGGCTACCGTGTCGGTCGAGGAGACTCAGGTGCGTTTGTATCGAGTTGCAACGAACGGAACCGCCACGACCAGCAACTTGACCTATGCGTCCTACCCCACCACAGGTACGCTGACAACCGCCATTGCTGCGGTCACAGGATACACGGCAAGTAAGGTGGTCGACGCTCCGAGCTTCATGCTCCACAGGTCAGGCGCTCGCGATGTAATCACAACCGAATTTGCTCTGACATATCCTGACGACGCAGAAAGCGAATACCGCATCGACTACGAACGCGGCCTTTTGCACATTCGCTCTGACGCCTTTCCTCGCGCGATCGTAGGCGAAAGGCGCAACAACAGATTCCCGGACTCGTTTGAGAGCGTCTTTGTTCAGTATTCCGGCGGGTACAGCACAATTCCGAATGCTCTGGTACAGGCGGCTTTTGAATTGTCCAGCGATGCGTACCAAGGCCGGGACCGAGATCGAAACATACAGAGCGAATCTATCGGAGACTACTCGTACTCTCTAGCCGACCCTGCAGGGTGGCCCGATCATGTACTTGTGCTCTTGGCTCCATTCCGGAGAATCCGGTGAGTCTACGCAGTCTCATACAAACACGTGGAGTTGCTGCTCGGCTCTACCGAGCAACCTATAAGACGGATTCAGTGGGTACTCGTAAGAAGATTTTCCGACCTAGACCAAGGATGAAGATGTACGTAGCGGCTCGTTCATCAGATGAGATGTGGGACGGGGATCGTCAAAAGGTGACCGAGCGCGTTACTCTGTATGTCGATGGTGGGTCTGACATTGAGGCCACTGACAGAGTCGTCTTGGATGATGTGGTTTTTGAAATTAAAGGCAAGAGAACCCCAGGCCATCGTACATCCGGGGACCGGCATTTCTACCACATACTCGACGCACAGAGTGACGATAGAATGAGCGTGTAGTCAAGGGAGACTTCTAGGATGTCTAAGTCCATACGGATAAGTTTCGACTTTCCAGATGAGAAGATTATTCAGAAGCTCTATGACGCGGTGAATGTTGGGGTTGATGCCACCGTAATAGAGACCCAAGCGCGACTTCTTGACATGTTGAGCCAACCGGGAACAAAGAGCGGCAAGTACTACAGCAGATACCGACCTTCAGCACCGGGACGACCGCCAACAGTACAATCCAACATGCTTCGTTTGTCATGGACTACCGGTATGCGTATAGGAAGAAAGACTGTACCGGGAATGGTCGCGGCTAAGTTGGAACAAGGAACCAATTTTGGTTCTGCCCTCAAATATGCGCCCATACTTGAGAATCCCAAGAAACTCAACCGCCCCTATATAGCGCCCACAATTAAAAAAATGATTAGGGACCAGGTGGCTCTCAACTTAGTAGCCCGATCTATTAAGAGCGCAATTCCCGAGATAAATGTGTTGGTAAACTAATGGCTATAACCATCGACGAATCTGTATATGAGAAGCTCACTGATGACAAAACGGGAGACTCTATCTACCAGAAGGTCGGTGGACGAATCTCGGCAGAGTATGCGGCGCAGAGTTCACAGTTCCCATACCTTGTTTTTGACAAAACGGCATCAACCACTCAAACGCTGAGCTTTGGGGTGAACCCGTCCATGATTCATGATTGCCGGTATACCATCCGAGTATTCGGCCAGTGGGAAGATGGTGTCGAGGAAATAACTGAGATAGGCGATCTGGTCGTAGCTCTTTTCCATAACTACAACGATTCATCTGTCACTTACTTCGATAACATCCATTTCCGCGTAATGTCGGGCACTACAGTAGAACGAGCCGATGATGTCCTAGTGGCTGGCGTTCAGTTACGGGCTTACGGCATACAAACTTCAGGACTATAAACATGGGTACAGTAATTCTTGGACACGAAGGGGCATGCGCCCTTCCCACTGGGCAAGACGCACTTTTTCAAACTTGGTCATGCACGTTTTCAAACCATGTGACTGAAGTGACGTCTTTCACAAACACAGGCCGTGTACGCAGTATTGGCATCGCTGACGCGCAAGGTTCTGCTGGGGGTTTTCTCAAAGACTCAAGTGACAACCCAGGCGTTGGTCATGGGCAGAATGCTGTCGGAGCATCTGGTGGTGCAATGACCTTGACGGCTGCGGCTGGCAACACTTTTGTATTCACTGCGGTGGTTGACCAAATTTCCATATCGACCGCTGTCAATGGTGACGCTACTGTCACGTTCAACTTTTTGATGTCTGATGCTGATGGAGTTGCGCAGACTTGGGGCTGATTACTAGCAGCAAACAATTGCTCACTGGTGACGATTGGTGTGTAACTTTTGCCATCGAGGGGGGCGGTACGAAGACCGTCTATGTTGAGCCAGAAGTCAACGAAAAACGAGCGGTCTGGGCTGCTATTTGTACCCTTCGCGCTTTGCAACTCAAAGGGGTAGACTATAAGGCGCGAAGGAGATACCAGATTGACCCACATTTCAATCGACCGGAATGGAAAGACCTTGCACGTTCCAGAGGCGACCGTGCAAGACTTGATGAGCCTGCTTGACGCTCGGTATGACCGGGAGCGTAGTTCCTTGTTGCAAGACCTTGAGGACATTGGAGCTAACTCCGACGAGAAGATCGAGCAACTCAAGGAGCTTCGAGCCACCAAGGGCCTGACCTCCTTGTTGATGCGTTCGGCCTTCGAGCTTTCCGGTGCGACGGAGATCATCAAGCATGTCGCAAATCCCAACGATGTGGAAGAGGTCTTGAGTGCTGCTCCCGATGACATCGTCTGGTTGGCGCTCAAGATTCTGGGGTATGAAGCGTCTGATCCTTCCGACGATGCAGAAGAATCGAGTGCTGAGGGAAACGAGAGCAGCCCAGAGACTTCTACGTAGAGTCGGCAATACTGGCTCAGCATATGCCTGGATTGGGGAATCCTCTCTTGTTAAGCTTGAGACAGTTTTCGGGTCTAGCTCGTGGGTGTGCCGATGTATTGGGAGGATCTTCATCGGGCAATTCAGAGGACCACCGCGAGCGCGTGGAACAGGAAATGGCGAAGCTAAATGGCCGGAGCCGGTAAACTTGAGATTGATATTGAGGTCCGCCTCGACAAACTAGATGAGGGTCTATCTAGTGTCGAGAAAAAGGTCACGGAAACCGGTCGTCGAGTGGAATCGGCTGGCGGCAAATTTGAATCCATGGCTAACACCATGGGTACCGTTACGAGAGCAGCCACAAAGATAGTAGCCGCGGTGGGCGTTATCGATGCGGGCATCAAGGGGGCGACAGCTCAAGCGCACGCACTCAAAGGTGCATGGGCTCTTGTTAAGGGGGACACCCAGGGGGCACTTAATGCACTAGAGGACTACGGAAATTCCATCCGAAGTCTTCCCATAGTAGGCGGTATCGTCGGAGGTATTGCGGATAGTTTGTACAACTTGGCGGACGCGATTGGGGGGATGTCTGAGCAACAGGCTAAGCTCGATAAGCAACTATCCAAAGAACGATCTGAAGAGTCGGCAGCTAGATCGGCTCGACAGATTCAGGCCGGAAACAAGCTACTTACTCAGCAAATTGCAATCCTTGAGGAGCGCAATGAGATCCAAAAAGCCGGGCTGACGTACGGTATGCAAGTCGTGCAACTGGACCAAAAGGAAAAAATTCTCAAGGCTGCGGTTACGGACTCCCTAAATAAAGGATCGAAGGCGCAAAAGACGGCACTTGACCAAATCGCCAAACAGATCGGGCTAGAGAAAGAAGTACTCCGGATCAAGCACGAGCAGGCGAAAGAAGAGACTCTTCTAGCTTTAGAACGAGATCACAACGCTAAAGCGGCGGAGAATGCCGCCAAATGGGCGCGAGGTGACAAGCAAGTTGAGATAGCGTCTCAGACGGTTGGGTCTCTTCGCGATCAGCTTCAAATTGCATCGGCACAAAGCGAGCAGGAAAAGCTACGTCTTACGTTCCTATCGAAAGCCCGAGACATCGCAATCGAGTTCCAGAACAATCAAGACGCCATTCTCAAGAACGATGATCTTAACGGAGACCAAAAGCGCAAACTGATCGATATCTTGAAAGAGGAAAAGTCGATCAAGACCGACCTGGTCGATCTAGCGATCGATGCGCAAGAGAAGGCGCTCCGTGAATCGGAGCAGCAAAAGAAGCGATCGGAAGAGCTGAAGAAGCAAACGGAGATCCTCAAGGAACAGGATGCGCTGGACAAGAAAAGAATGGGGCAACTGGGCAAGCGTCTCGGATTAGCGAGCAAGGTGGATGCCCCTACAAAGTCGGGATTTACCAGCACCGGAAACACCGCTATGGGTTCGTTTACCTTTGCCGATAATAATGCCGAGGACCAAATCAAAGCTCTTCAAAAAGAGCAAGTTGATATACAAAAACAGATGGACCTGAGATTGCAGGCCATCGAAGGTTTTGCCAAACAGTTGGTAGCAAATATGGGTTTTTAAATCATGGCTTCAGTCAAAGAATCCCTCAATACAAGAAGCCTCTCTGTGGGCGATGGTGCGGCATCCCTTCGGAAATCCTACGTTTTTGAAGGCTATGCCAATGAGCGCGCGGTTCTAAACACATTTGGAACTGTGGTTGTAAATCCAGACCTAAGCACTACGGCGGTTCCGTATGTGCGTTGTAGGCATACGCAGGTCGATACCCACGGGTGGTCTTTTCTCTTTTGTCATCAGTTTGAACTGGCCAAGCAACCGGGAACGAGTGACCTATGGCGATGTGACTTCGACTTTCGCTCCATACAACCCGCCCCATTAACGTCGAACAAAAACTCAGCCAGCCAGGGTCCGGAAGAGATAGGTTTCGAGGAACTATCCGGAAGATGTACCGGCGGGTTCGATCTTTTGTATCGAGCCAATCCAGCCATCTTTGACGGCACGGGGAAAGATGGCGACATAGGGGGCACACCGGTGGATGTCGCTGGACAACCGACCAGCGTCTTTCGTTCAAAGTACGAGATCGCCCTATCGAGAACCTCCTATCAGCAGTTTAGCCGTGAGATTAGTGACTACGGATCTCAAGTAGGTACCCGTACGTCTCGTGAGATTTTCGGTATACCAGGCGGCTTCCTTTTATACCGCGGCGCAAATATCGTGCGTATCACGCACAACTCGTATAGAGTTTCTCATACGTGGGCGTTCGACGAGTTTGCTCACATCATCCAAACACCCGAGTACACCGCTGACGGAAATTGTCCGCTGGATGAAAATGGTAAAGTTCTCACGGTCTTTGGTGTTCAACCCTTTCCCGAAGGCGGGTCACATAGCTTTGCGAAATAACCGCAAGGGGAAAAATAAGACATGGCAAATGAACTGACGATCTCAGCTTCGGCTTCGTACGAAAAGAACAACCACGAACTGAGCTTCAGCCCCCCGGCAATTCAAGTAACAGTGGCGGGCGATCAATCGTCTGGCGCAGTTGTTGAAGCCACGACAACCCCCGCTGGGGTTGCTATTGACGTTACCGAACTCGGCGCGGCAGCCCAGGGTTGGGCGTGGTTCCGAAACATTGGAACGGACAGCGCAACGCACATTGCAGTCGGCCCGCGTGATGGCAGTGGCAACTTCATCGAGTGCTTCCATCTATTGGGAGGCGAGTTTGCAATCATGCGGGTCGGTGACCAGCAGTTGTACTGCAAGTCCAGCTCAGGTACGCTCAACTTGCAATACAATGTTCTTGAGGCCTAAGGAGTGATAGATGGTCCATCTACCAAGAGGTCGAGTCGGTAAACTTAGAGCCGACCAAATCAATGAACTGTCTGACAAATCAGGACGTTCGTCCGACTTTGGAGAGTCGCAAACTCCACCCCCTTCTGCACAAAGACCGCGACCTACTAACTTCCCCATCTTTGCGCGCTTGGGTAGTTTGATCTCCGAGAACGACAAAGAAGACCCAGACAGGGACAAAGGGTCAGGAGATGGAGGAAAAGGTGGAGGCGACGAGGGGGATGGGTGGGAACCATTATTTGGAGGCTATGAGTGGACGGAAGTAAGCTATGACATGACCGAGCGCGTCTGGTTTGACTCGCACGCACCTCGCAAGTACACCTCAGAATCGCGCAACGCGGCGTATGCCATTGGCGTGGGATACTCGGGACAAAGTTCTGCGCCGGATTATGAAAACCAATACGCCATGTTATTCCCATCGAACGACAAACGAGGAAGAGCTATGCTTGTCTTCGAGCCTCCCGGAGGCGGGTCGTCGGGTGGTGGCTTCCTCACTGCACAGATAGTTGGTTCCTCTGGCTCAGAGTGTTCTTTGGGTCCGTCGCTCACCTACCAGGTTTCTATAACGGAAATAACAGATTGGGACGTACACGACAACCCCCTCTTTGAAACGACCAGCGGAAACACATTCCCCGCTATAAACTTGTTGGAACTGACGGGGAGCGACTTGGGCGGTACTGTGGGGAATACTGACCCAAACTGTACGGTGGATATAGACCCGACACCCATACCAAACGGTACGAACGTTCTTGTCAGCAAGATAGGAGTCACAAGAGGTACGGATGTTCAGTCTCTTTTGGGCTTTGTCATACCCAACGATGTGTGTGTAGACTGTTGCAATGAGGGCCTAACATCAAGAGATCAGAAGATACCAAGCGTACGTGCCCCAAATGACATTTTGTCCGCCATGCTCGTGGACTAGGAGAGTCTCTCATGTCCGTTGTCGACCGGCTTTTTCAATACCAATCCACGTCCGCCGTCACAGACCTGACCGTTGCCGAATTGGTATATACGGCTGGATACGGCGGAGCTACCATGGTTACTGCGATATGGTTTGCCGCAAGCTCTGGCGCAACGAATAACGTGGCACGTCTGCATCACTGCAAAGCATCGGAAGACGTCGCGGCGTCCAATATGTTGTTCCGTGCAACGTCGTCAGAAGAGGCCTCGTTGGATACGCAATACAGGGCGTGCCGAATCATTCTTCTGCCCGGAGACCGGTTGTATTCTCAGTTGCATTCGGGATCTGGATTCACACTAACCGCGTACGGTTTGACACCGACAGCCGCGGACAGCATCCAACCACCGGACAGAATTGAAAGAACGTCATTGTCACCGTTAGATAATCCTGACGGTGCGCTACCAGGAACTCAATCCCAAATTCCAAGTCTTGGATACTAGAGTATGGTGAATCGACGCGCTGCATCTTGTTGTTGTGCTCCTCCGGGACCATGTGAGAAAGAATGTTATTACGAGGGCAGTTCGGAAGCCTGTTGTGGTCCTGAACGAGAGTACTGCTATATAGGGTGGGACGGGGAAATCAATTGTCAAGATACACAGTGGTATCAGTTCGCTATGGCTGCAAATGCCTCGTCGGATGGCGAATATGTTCACTGGCCAGGAAGCGATTTGCAATACCGCTGTTATACCGCGGGACCCGATGAGTCAGGCTGGTTTGCTTTTGCAAATGGGGCGCGTCCAGCCGGTGGCTGGGGCACTGGCTTAGTGCGGCCTGGCGGTGGGGTGGTGGGATGGTCAGGCGCTCAATTGGGGGACATGATGGGTGCCTATGATAAACAGGAAGCCTTTATCAACGAACAGCAAACCGGCGGCTTTTCGGGGGGGTCCATGGTTCGTCTGCAGACGCAAGATGGCCACTGCCCGTTCATGGGAGACGACTACACGTGGTGTGATTGTGGAAACCAAGCAATCTATCCCCAGCCTATGGCAGTGGAGGCCCTGCCCGCGTACTCTGCTCGTTGGACTATAAGTCATTCTGAAACCTGCGTTAATGGAGCCTGCGCAAGTGCTTCTGTAGATTTTATGTATGGTCCAAAACTAAACGCATACGGCGGACGCGATCCAAGAGCAATCGTCAACATGACCATTCACGTAGCTGGTTGCTCGGATTGCTACCCGGACCATGATGGTGAGGAGTGTGTCACGGACTTATGGTGCCCTGAAGGCGCAAGCTATCAAGGGCACGACGAGAGCGCCCATCTGAATCCGTATGGAATCCTGCCCGGCTGTTGCGCGGACTATAAGTATTCCGACATTTGTGCGATAATGTGCGAAAATTGTTCTTGTCTATGTACGTCTCGCTTCGGAGGCCTTGAGGTATGCGAGTCCGGTCCGGGTTGTGATGAGTATAGTGATAGTGGGTTTAGAATTAAGCCCGAATGTATCTCGTACCCTAATCCTTTGCCATCAGCAGGCGGTTGGATTGGACCAGGTTGATGACTCATAGATGTAGGCATCAAGTGTATGTGCCCGATATACAACAAGACGTATGTGGTTTGTCAGTTTGCCACCTGGCTACGTTGTCGGAGTGTTGCCCGACGTGCGAACACTACGACGGTCCGAATCGTGGTTTGGGAGACCGACTCAAACACCTCACCGACAAGGTGGGAATTCAACCGTGTGGGGGCTGTCAAAAACGTCGGACTGCATTGAATAGACTAACGGGCAAACTCTACCCGACTAGGGAACGCACAACATGACGATCAATTTAACCACCGCCAAAACCGGACTCTTTGCTCGTTGGGGGAAGATTTTCGGCATATGGAAGCGTACGGAACAATTCCAGGCGGATATTATCGACAACGCGGGCCAATCGTTTCAGGAAGCCATCAACGAATACGTCAACACGCTCGGAGCCACGTCTAATACGGATTTAAAGATGGCGACGTCGTTGATGGCGGACCCCGATGGTGTTCGCAACTCGGCTGGCGCTGCAATCTGGAATCGCCTATTGATAGCCGTGCAACGAACCTTGATCGAGATGGCCGATGCGGACGCGAATATCCCAATCCTAACCGTTACAGAAGCTCTGCTAGAACTACGTAACCAAATGGACGCGGCACCTGCGACCCTTGATGGGACGACTATTTCAATAGGCAGCGCAACCGTGGCAGGAACCGGAACGGGAACCGTCATCCTTGATGTAACTCCAGACAAAACGTTCCATTCAAAAATTGCACAGTTCCCGACGGCTCGCTCGGAGACCATTGTCTTTCGTTGCATGAAAGACCAATCCGCACATGGTGTCATATCGGGGAGCGAGATTTTCAATCTTGAAGGAGAGCGGTCGTTTCCTGCAACAGACCATCGATGGCCTGGCGGTTCTGGAATACGAAAAGGCGTTCCTTGTACATCAGACAAACTTGCCGACGGTCGAGTGCCTTGTCGTAATGTGTTGCGAAATTCTAATTTCGATTCGTGGACATCGAACACGCCAAACAACTGGCGCGTAGCTACGGGTTCTGCCGGAAGCACGGTCAAGGAAGGCGGACATCCAACCGTTCAAGTGCGCGGCAGTTCATCGTTGCACTTTGACAACGACGGCAGCACTTTGTTGCGTGTGGATCAGAAGCTAAACTCATCAAGCACTTCCGGAACTCCCGTCAAGGTGGAAGCGGATCAGCTATACGCTATTTCGTTTCTCGTAAAAAAGGCAGGCACGGTGAGCGGGGGCTCTCTCCGCGTTGGACTTTCTGAGGAAGACGGATCGGTCGTCAGTGGGAGCACCTTCAACACTGCGCATGGATCGATTGGTACTTCGTGGACTCAGTTGACGCATAGTTTCCGTGCCGGAAGCACTACGGGCACCATTCCAGATCCGGCGTATTTCATGATCCAGGAAAGCACCGCGTTCACAAGCGGAAGCGATCTGTATATAGGTGGCGTGGTGCTGACGAGGATGTACGCTACTGCGAAGGGAGGCGTGCATTGCGCGATCGTTCCAGGAACTACGGATTGGGTTCGCGGTGACACCATCACGGTTGCGGTCACGAACAACGGTGAAGGAGAATTCCAAAAGTATCTTGACCGGTACTTTGACCTGTACGGTAGCGGCGTGTTTTTTCCACAAGATACGGCTGGATCCGAATCAATTGCGGACTCGTTGATTGCGTGACCTTTTTAGTGTAGGCTTCCAGTCCCGGCTCTACTACCTCCAGAGCCGGGGCACGAAACACCGTGCATAGGTACTCCCCCCTATGCGCGGTCTTTTTTTTTTTACATTTACCAACAGCCCCAGAATGGGGGCCGGAGATCCCTTGTGCTGGGCCCCGGCATAAAAAGCGGGCCAGAGTACGTCTGTATTTGGACGCCTCAGAATGGATCCTAGTACGTCTGATGGTAATGCTCAATTTAGAGGCAATGAATCGCCCATATAAGGCTATAACGGGCTATTTAATAAGACCCCCAAAGTGCTCGCAATGTATTTCTCCTTGACACTTTGCCCGGAGTTTGTATGATGAATGAGCCAAACGGGCAGCGGCCTGCTTTGGAAAAAGCCTATCGGGCGAGTTGCGGCGGCTCTTCGGAGTAAAAACGGATCGTAGAGAGCAGGTAGGTCAGTACGGGCAGGTCGCTGTACCTATCTTTGAAAGGGGACAACATGATTATCACAACAATAGACACGCCGTCAGCATTGCGTAGCGAATTTGAATCGTATGGGCGGCATGACCAGTTTAGTTATTCAGCGTATGACGCTCTGCACGAATTTCTGTGGGAGCTTTCTGAAGGCATAGGCGAGCCGCTCCAGCTTGATGTGATTGGCTTGTGTTGCGACTGGTGTGAGTTCGACGAGATCCGCGAATTAGCAGAGGCTTACGGCATAACGCTTGAGTATGTGGGCATGACTGCTGCTGATGATGAGGATGACATTGAAACCGCGCTTGCGTCTGAGTTGCGCGAACGTGGCGAACTGCTCGCAGTTTCAACCGGCTCTTGGCTCTTCAGCGGATAGAAAGGGATGAACATGAATCGACTCGACACCCTCAAGCGTGACGCACACGCGCACAATTTACTTCGGAGCAAGACCTATGTTCTGTACTCGACTCCACACCTGTTCGGCAAACGCACCTTTATTGAACTCGTGCCAGAAGGAATTGGATCTGCTCGTCTGAAGGCGCACGAGTGGACGCTGGATAACGGAGATACCGATGGTGAGGGTAGGCGGGGTAGATGCGCGGAGTTTTGCCTTCTCGAAGACTGGTGCGTCAAAACGCACGGCAGCTTAGCCCCGCGTACCCAGGGCCGCAGCAAATAATTAGGGAGACCACCATGAACAAAAAGAAGCCATACATAGACACATCCAAGGCTACGTTCGTTGTGCACGACAGAACGACCGAAGTGGGTCGGGCTAAGTATGCCGACTTCAACCTTCGACGTCCAAAGCAAGCAACCGCCTCGCAATTGGAGCGTATCGAAGAACTGCGAAACGAGTGGCCTGGGCATACAGAATTTACAGGTGAACCCTATGTTGAGGAGGCCGGGCACATACTGTTCGAGGTCTGGGATGAAGATGTAAACGAGGTTGGTGACTGGGAGCCAGCAAACGGAAACACTTTACGCATTCACCCAGACGGCTCGTTGACTCGTTTTTGAGAACAACAAACGGCTGAACATCCTCCCACGAAAGGGGTTTGACATGACTACTCACAACACACTTTCTTCCTTCTCCTCCTCACGACTGGCTCTTGAGAATTGCCGGTTGACCGGAAGCACCGAATGGGAGGAGCGGCACGGTGAGCGTCTTCTTCAACTCATGGATTCGATCAGCGGTGCTGGCATAGCGGTCAACCTCTGCGACGACACAAGCGACATGCACGGTCCTGACGAAGACCCCGAAGTGCTTGTGTTCGATGTGCTTCATGCGTTGATGACCGAACACGGAATGGAAGATGGCTCATTTGAAATCTCTGTCATAGTTCGGCCTGGATTCCTCGCTCCGAACATAACGGTCGAATGCGACGAAGAAGAGTTCAAGCAGCGTTGGCCCGATCGGGACATCGACCTTGACAAGGACTATGTGGTCGAGATGCTCATGGCTCGTCTCGAAGAGCCTGCACCTAATCCGCTGGTCGGAAACTGATCTTCATACCCTTCAGCCTTCCACACCCCTTCGCGGGGTGTGGAGGGTTTTCTCTATTGGAGGACACCATGAACAAGAATGTGAACACATGAACCGACCAGTAAAAATACCGCTGACAAAAGTCCAGGAGGATGCGAAGATATTCAAATGTGACATGGATGCGATGCAGGTCGTCGACTTCATAGACGCTTTGTACGATCCAGAGTTCGT
>TARA_R110000824_G_scaffold349982_1_pt1 | contig 12232 bp, 26 predicted proteins | sample TARA_R110000824 | Tara Oceans TARA_R110000824 (sample SAMEA4397747) | marine metagenome | biome: Polar Biome; feature: [MES] marine water layer (ENVO:01000295) within the mesopelagic zone...; material: water (ENVO:00002006), including particulate matter (ENVO:01000060) such... | reverse complement strand
CTCGCTCTCTATAACCATTCGATTGCCGCTCCGGGCCAGTTCCAGCAGAACCAGGCGTAGTCAGTGGCGTCGGTGCCGCCTCCAGTGAAGCTAGGGCGCTTGCTGAGAACCCGGAGCTTGGGTGGGTCGCGGCGATCTTTCCACCAATCTTTCCGTTGCTGAGAAGCCAGGAAGTTTAGTCGGAGCAAGAACGCCTGCCGGATACCGGGGTAGGTCGCGAGACTGGTAGAGATAAATTTCTGCGCCAGGGTGAACGGAGGATTACAGACAATGAGTCCCACGTCATTGAAATGAGGCAGTGTGAGAAAATCATCTTCGATGACGCACGGTAATTGCCCACGAAGGAATTTCGCAAGAACTGGGTCACTCTCTACTGCAATCGTGAGTGGGTGTGGGTGGCCCCACCTCCGGTGAACCGCCTGAGACAGCGCTCCTTTTCCCGCCCCTGGTTCGAGTGCAACCATGGGGCGTTCAAGATCTTGCTCCATCAGCAGTGGATCGATCGCCCCTGGTGGCGTCTCATAGAAGTCCCCCGGATGCCGTTCGGTTCCGCGATTCGTAGCGCTCATTTCTTTTGTTTCTTCTTGGCCTTCGCTTGTCGCGCCTTGCAGCGCGGGCAGCGGCAATCGAGGATGAACTTCTGATCCTCACTCATGCGAGCCAGCCTTTCTCTTTCGACTCTGCAACGAATTGATGCACGTAATCATGACACCCCCCACACAGGTTGATGAGGTTGTCGGGATCGTTGGTGCCGCCCTGAGATTGGCGAATGACGTGGTGGAGAACTTCAGCAGGTCGCTCACAGCGTAGGCATGGAGGGATCCCTCCATACGCGGCCTCTCGGCGTTTCGCTTCAGTCTTACGCTCATTGATGTCGGCCTGTTTCTTGACGCTGCGAGTCTTCATCCGTTTGGGTGGCTTGAACTTAGGGCAGTCATATCTATGCGGCCAGCCTCGGCATAGGCACTTCACGCTTCACTACGCATGAAGACTTCAGCTTCGGCCCCAGAAAGACTCATGGCGTGGTGCCCTTCTCAGTCCATTACTTGAGGGGTGCGGGGGCGCGAGCTGTAAACCAAGTCGTTATTCCTGCTGAACCCCTCGTTCCAACCAGCGCTTTCGTTGGTGCTTTCAAAGTGCCGGATGGCTCCACATCCCCGCTTGGGGCTATTTCGGCGCTGCCGGGCATTACAGGAACTCTCAGGGGCGCAGGAGCAGCCGCAGACCCCTTGGGTGATTGGCCCGTTGGGGGCTTCGATCTTGTAGTGGTGAGAGCAGGGCTTCTTCATACCCGAGCGCGCTTTCCGTTGATCATCCCATACGCACGGGAGTGGTGGATGGAGTGATAGATCTCTTCAGAGTCATCCTGGGTTTGCTTCTGTGTGTGGTTGAGGCAGAGGTGAGACTTCAGCACGTCACCGCTCCACTCTTGCTCAATATGGAACAGTGGTGGGTGTGGGCACATCAGTTCCGTGCGTAGTTGTTCGACATGTATATCACTCCCGATCACGAACGCGTCTGATCCCTCGTCGACTTCCAGGGTGGCCTGCATGGCGACTTCGCCATCCACCTGCCCGGTGAGGCCAAGACGCCAATCGCACTGTTCAAGCTTGATGCGGTCGCAGCGATGGCACTTCATCTGATCTCCTCCGCAGGAAAAGCCTCCACTAGCTCACGGTATTGACTGTCCTCCCCTGGATAGGTGAGCGCGGTGTGAGGGTCTGCGTATCCAAAGGCTTCATGCTCGACCTCCGCTTGCCACCGCGCGCGCCCGGAGTGGATGGAATCACTTTGTGGGAGATTCCGAATCAGACAGAGTCCAATTTGCACATCACGACCAGAATGGGCCTGGTGTTCATCCCAGGGGTCATTGTGCCAATCTTCTTTCATCGTTCCCCTTGCCGATCTGTGCGCATCCACCACTTAGTGCCGGGCTTGGGAATGAATCGCGCGTCGTTCACCAAGATGGCAGACACGCGATCGACGGGCGCGCCAATCTCCTTGGCGAGTTCGCCGACACTGCCGCTCTTCCATACCCCCAGCACTTCGTAGATCATATCAGCGGGTGTCCGCTCAACCTCCTCCGCGAGCCCAGGGTAATCATCCACGCGAGCAGGCACCGCAGCAATGAGTCCGTATTGCAGGTCGAACTGTAAACGGACAGCCTGCATGGGCTGTGGGGGGAGGTCGTTTGCTTTCACGACTTGGAGCCCCACGCCCAGCTCTGTGTCACTCTTACGGTCTCCAAGGATGCGGATGTTCACGTCCGCTCCCGCCTCAAAGTGCATCGATCCGAAGATGTGTGAATCGTCTCCGCGTGGGGAGTGCGCAATACCCAGCCAAGCCGCGCCGGTCGAGTTGAGCCCGTCTACGATGGCATTGGCGGCGCGGTCTGAGTTCAGGTCTCCTGCGCCAGCGCGTGAGATGGAATCGAAGAAGATCACGTCAACCCCTAGTTTCTCCACGTCACGTTGCATTCCGCTGAGGATGTCGACCAAGGCGCGCCCCCGGGCCTGTCGCCACAGTAAAGGGCGACCACGGGCTAACCCAAGAGCCTGGTTCACCTGCCCGAGTCGCCGACTCATGGACTCCTTGGAACGCTCCAGATTGACATACAGCGCCTTGGCAGGGCGTTGCACCTGAAACACGGTGTCGAGTCCTTCGTCGATGCTGACGGCCATTAACTGCGCCATCCAGCTCTTGGCACGACTGGGGGGGCCGAAGAGGAAGGAGCCGCCACGTTCCAGAATGTAGGGGTGTAGGAGTGACGCAGGCTGTGAAGGATTCAAGTCGCCATGAATCGGTGACGCTTGATCATCCTGCTGCTTGAAGTCCCAGAGTCCACCACAAAAGAGATCGAATTCATGTTTCAGTTGGCTCTTACCCAAGCGCGCCTTGTCATCTTCAGTGAGGTGATCCTTGTAGGCGCTATTGACCAACCGCCCCCGGTCGGGATCGCGCCCGACATTGAACGTATCAAAAGCCACGGTCGTGCGATTGAAGAGGATGCTCACACGGGCGTGGATGCCGGTGTGCTCCCGCCGTACGTCATCAGCACGGAAGCCCACCGTGAACGGGGGGTCACCTGATTGGAAGGTGTGCCCGATGCTGCCATCGTTGTTCTTCTTCACTCAGTTCCCGCATCAAAGGCAATGCGCCGCATACGCCCAATGATCCCTGCCGCATCCTCAATGGGTGGGGCACTACTTGTTTTGACCATGTGTTGCCAAAACCCTGGAGCCTCGCGTGAAATCTCCATCCCCAGCGCGACCCCTACAGAGATAGAAACAGGGTCTAACTCGTATACCGCGCCGATGGTGGCAGCGGCTTCCACAATGGCAGCGTCCGTGTAATTGTGTTCCTCCATCACTCCTCCTGATACTGCGGGTCTTCATAGACCTTGTACGCCGGACGCGTCGCCTCCATACTGCGACGCCCCTGCTCTTGCTGTCGGCGCTGTTTCATCTGGGCGCGCTCCGTCTCTTCTTTAGTGGGGGGACCGCCACACCAGTGACGGTCCCCGGACATGAGGTCACACCAGTACACCCCTCGGTCATCGGTGCGAACCCAGACCAGCGCTCCACACTGATGGATGACCATGTCGAACCCCGCCGCATCGAGCGGGACGGGCTGAGTCATCGCCTCTTCTATCAAGAGGAGCGCGGCCTGTTCAGCGGTCATCACTCACGCACTGCGTCAATTTGATGCAATGCGATAGATCCAACGCGCAGCCCGCTAATTACAGGGAACGGTTCCCCCGTAAGCCATCGCAATGACTTGATGGTGCCGTTTCTCATATAGGCGTTCCAGCATTTGATGATCTCCGCCATCACCTGTGGAGGACGAATATGGCTTCCACGCCGTCGCCCCGCAATGCGATTCTGGATCAGGCGCTTCCGCGCCGCCGATCGTGGATCGGCACCCACCATCGTCTCGCCACCTTGCAAGATTCCACCGATAAAGAGATCGGCATCTTCGCGACTTGCGTTCGCGAACAGGAAATGGAGCGCACTCAAAACTGCGTCTTGACGTACGGATCCATCCGCGCGGTCTTTGACAAATTGCACACTACGCAAAAGGTCAGGGTTGACATCGACAAGCCCCTTGATGTCATGATTGGTGATCTTGAAAGTGCTCGAGACCCCATCCGTCAGGTATCGATACACCCACCGTGCTGACACAGCCATCATGCCGGGTTGCTCGATGCCGTTGACGTAGAGCGTGTCAGCCGCCGAGCGGGTTATCCCGGTGTCCAACACCGCGAACACGTCAGGATCTAGGCCGAAGACTACGCCAAGCACCATCGGTTGCCCAGTCACAACGATCGTATTGAGCCGATGTTGTCCGTTGGCTAAATTGTTGTTGGTGTCGAAGGCCAAAAAATCTGAGGTGACCCTCCACCCTCCTGACCAGTATTCCCTCACCAATGAGGAGACGTGGTGTGGGCGGATCTTCCGATTCCTGACGTTCAGGTCGAGCCAGGTTTTAGCTAGTTCCGGGGTGACCAAAACCCAAATAGGACTCGGAAGAGACAGGAACTCATTTTCCTCCTTGAGGCAATCCTCAGGAGGGCTCAAGCGCAAGGGAAGGGGTTCTGCGTCGGGTTGTGTTTTGGTCATCCGGGTCATCTGTTTTATCTGTTTCATCGCGCCATTCGTCCTCCGCAGGTGGTGGCCGAGATCATCCATAAGTTCATTCATTTTGAATGCTTCCTGTTCGCTTACTCGAAGGGAAGATCATTGGGATCTATCTCGCCGGTCATTTTGTCCACCCAGGACGGGTCTTCGTCACCCGCTGGATGTGGCGGATCGCCGCCGTCGCTATACTCCGGGGCGCGGGTCGCCACTTCGGGGGCAGCCACCGGCGCGAGCAACCCCTCGAGTCGCCGCCCTTGGGTGAAAAGAAGTTCAAAATCCGAATCATTGAGGTCACCCACCTTCTTGAACGTCGCCACACTGTAGGCAGTGTTGCCACTACCTTTGCGTTCCAGTCCCACAGACGTGATGATTCTGTCACGTCGCACAGCCTCGCTCGTGAGCTGGCCCATGAAGCCGCGCCACGCGGTCAAGGAACCAGGCGAGATGCGAATCACCACAGGGAGCCCATCCCCAGAGCGCTGCAAGAAGACGTTCTCATGTTCAGCGCACGCCTTCCCCTTCCCTCGCCCCCCGTTGGCCGTCTCGAACTGGTTCATCGGGCAGAGGGTGCAGTCCGTGATCCCTTGCACCCCAGGAAATCCGTACGATCCATCCTGAGATGAACACAGGGGGGGATCGTTGTTGTGCGGATCGTACGCCCCCTCGAAGTACGCGCGTGTCGTCTGCGTGTGAACGATCACGCCCTCGAGAACCTCAAGTTCCTGATCGCCCATTGAAGAAGCGACGGTCCAAGTCTGTTTCCCCCCAGAAGGAATGGTGATCCGCTTGAAGTCATCGAGGGTGATGGCGCGTCCGTGATTATTAACCGCTATGACCTCAAGGGCATCGTTAGGCGGAACGATGAAGTCGTCGACGGTGGTCAGATCTGTATCAGTCATGGTGTCCTTAGTGTCGGCCTACGCCGAGTGAAGTGGATTTGATGGCCTTGACGCCGGGGATATCGAAGTTGTCCTTGTCCTTTCGTGCCAGTGCCGTGAGCTTGGCTTGGTCGGGTTTAATGAGGTCCGATGCCTCCTCTTCGTTCTGATACACGTAACGGATCAGCGCACCAAGATCAGTCACTTGCGCCTTCCAACGCTGTGAGATCGTGGTGTTAGCCGCGCGACGCGGGGGCTCCCCATTGACAACAGACGTGTCGTAGTAGGCCGTGATGCGCGCACGCAGGTGGTTCTTCGCTTCATTGAGTAGTTCCAGGTCTCCTGCGTAGCGCGCCTTGATCTCATCGGCTTCACGAAGGACGGGGCGCAATTCCGCATCACGCTCTGCCTCGATCCGAGTGATGTCGCGCACCGTTTGGGCAATGGCATCTGCCGCATCGTCGTAGCTGCCCTGATTGGTGATCTTGAGACTCAGTACGTCTTCGGCGTAGAAGAGATCGTTCATGCGGGATCCGCAATAGCGAGGCCGATAAACCACAGGGACATGATGGCTGTAATGTTTTTCACTGCACCCGAACACGACGCTATCTTTTCTTCCCGCATTCCCGGGGTTGCCCCTTCCGCCCGCAGACGGTGTATAAGACGTGTTGGTGTCACAACTAATCCAAAGATCGCCCACGCCGTCTTACTCATACTCCGTGTCCTTTGTCCTGCGTCGCGTAGGCAATCGCCTCGTCTTCACTCACCGTGAACTGGATCACCTTGTCGTTTCGCCAGAGAGTGAAGGGTTGTTGCCGCGCGGGGTGCTTCACGATTCGATAGCGCCCTCCTTGCTGCCAGGTCATTTCGTTAGCTCTTTCTTTCTGCGTACATTGGCCGCTTTCATCACCAGACTCCATTTCTTTTTGCACTGCGTGCATCGACATCCCCAGTTGGTATAGGTCGATGAGGTGCCATGTTTGGCAAGCGTCGGGTCATCTTGAAGCCGCGTAACGCGGCGGTATTGCATCTCCCTGCACCGCTGCGAGTTCGCTGTCTTGCATGGACGACACCGGCATTGATAGTGCAGATAAGTCGAGGGGGATCCATGCGGTGGGGTGGCCTCTCCAGACTCGAGCTTGGCATGGCGGAGTGCTCGGTACTCCTGTTCCGTTTTCGTCATGAAACTACGTCATCTCCCGTGTCGGTGTCAATCGTGCTGTTCCTTTCGCTGCGCCACAGGCCATGACAAGATCTGCACAGGCCTGCGCGCTTCTCATCCATATGTTCCAATCGTCGTTCACAGGGTTCTCTCCAGCAGTGGTGGTGAAGTTCTGTGCCGGGGTTCTCCGCGAAATACACATCGATCATCTCTGGAGTCGTACCCGGCGGAAGATTACTCATATCAGCTCCACGGTGGTGGTCAGCCCTGTCGCTACCTTGTTCCATTTCTCAATACGCGATGTTGCATTCATCTAGTGTTTGCTCCTCTGTGGCGACAAACTTCCAGCGTGGCCTCCCATAGTGGTCCGCGATCGTCCGCTCCCAGTCCGGGTGGCAGCATCGCTGCGCGCTTTCCTCTTCCTCCCAGGCGTGCGCGCCGCTCTGGCAGCGAGGGTGCGCGACGACCTCTTCATCAGCCACGGCGTTTCTCCTTCTTGGTGCTGCTGTCCGCGATCACTCGGGTGTGAGGCCGACAGAGATACCCCCCGGGGGTAACACAGGTCTTAGCAGGTTTGGTGATAGGCATCCCTCCTCGGTTCTGGTCGTAGGTACGGTGCCCTCGATCGTCAAGCACGTAGGTACGGTGGATCAACGCGTCGTGGGTGGTGGGCTCCCGGCATGTGCCATAGTGGCACCGTGCGTCACCGGGCGTAGTCTTGTGTGAGCCCGGGATTCCTCTCCGCTGCGGTCAGCGAGGGGTGCGCCTCGTCGGCCTCGCTTTCGAGATTTTGCCTTTCCTCTTCCATCTCCCGGGCGGTGTCGAGGAGGGCACGCCATTTGGGCAGCCAGTACTGCCGAAAAGGTGCGCCTACTCGGTACTCACCCCAGTGCTCGGCCAGGTCCCGGATCTCCGCGTGTACGCTCTCTTCGGCAGAGTACATCAGATCCACAAGATCGTCGGCGGATTCAGGTGATGTGATGATTCCTGGTCGTATCTCAACGGTCTGTCCTGGCCCGCCGATGCTACGGCTATAGATCACACAAATGTCATCGAGCAAGTCAGTGCTGTTCATTGTGGCGAATCCCCGCTTTCTGTGGTGCCGGGACGGATCGACGCGCGCTCAGATTGGAACGACCCGCCCCGGCACGACGTAGACTAGGGCACGTCGTCGAAGCTTGTCAAGCGCTCTCCGTCTAGGGTAGTATCTAGGCGAATCAAAGGAGAATCTGCATGGCCCCAGCACCTGACCCTTCACGAATACTCCGCATACAAGCACTTCGCGAGGCGGGAACGACGCCGCGCCCTGGACCCTGGGATCTAGTCTTCGACCGTGTCCGAGGAGGCGCAGTGGAACTAGGCGATCCCATGACGCTGAAGGAGTTCAATCGGTTGGAACAGAGCATACGCACACGACGCAAGTACCCCGGCTGGGGCGGGCTCAGGGCTCGACGCACGAAGATCGGTGCGGATCAATACACCGTGATCGTGGAGCACCACGCAGAGCAGGAAGAGTAATGCACGGAGAACGGACGCCCTAATGAACTCAGCAAAAGAAGCACACGCCCGGGCCAACGACGCCACACGATCTGCTCTCCCCCGTCGCACGCGCAAGACTCCGGCACAGGACGGGATGCAGATCGTCCACATCCAGCTCCCCGTGGAGTTGGTGAAGCAGATCGATCACCTCGCCATCGATGCCGACGTGGACCGCCCGACCATGACCGCCGCGTTGATCCGAGTCGGACTGACACACGAACTGGAAGTGGGGACGGTATGAGCCAGAGCCACTGCCCGACCTGCGGCCAGCGATGGCTCCGGCCCCAACAGGCCACCCTGAACGAATTCCTGGCGGAGGACACTGTCCCGGCGGGCGTCCAGGGCACCTCGCGGGAGGCCTTCGCCAGCATCCAAAAGATCCGCGCGGGCGATGGTTACAAGATCCTCCGCAAACTCGAGCGGGAGGCATCCACCGGCGCGACGTGCGACGAGATGGAAACAGAGCTGGGCCTGAGCCACCAGACCGCCTCGGCTCGATGTCACGATCTGCTCCGCTTCGGAGCCATTGAACGCAGCGGCTTGCGACGGGCTACCCGCTCGGGTCGGTCGGCGCACGTCTACGTGCTGACCACCGTGGGCTGGGACAACGTAACCGCATAAAGCCAGCCCGAAGGTTCCCTCGCCCTGTTCCTTGGAGGCGAGCGCCACGAGAATTGGCAACACACCGTCAACGATGCTTGCCGTCGTGCCCGCCGCTCGGCCCGGTCCAAGGGGATGAGGGGAGGGCACAAGATGCGCATGGCCGGGGTGATACAGTCGGAGGAACGGAGGAACGGTATGAGCACACAGAGGCCGACGCAGGCGGAACTCGTGGAGGCGATCCGTGTGCAGTACAAGGTGTCGCTGGAAGAGGCGAGGCGACTCTTCCGAGAGTCCAAGCGCGTTGAGGGCAAGAGTAAATTCAAGGCGCTGGCGGAGCCGGAGCAGGATCGGGTGCGACGGAAGCTGAACTCGAGGCGACCGTCGGCGGTGCGGGTGACCCGGTCGATCGCCTCTCCGCCTTCCGGCACGTCAACGAGATCACCGATCGGCACCCGCTGGCGTTCGCGCGCTGCGAGTCACAGCGATTCCCCCCCCGGGCGGAATCCGCTCCTGCGTCGCGGAATCCGCCCCGCCCCACCCCGGACGTGACCACGCACTCCCAAGCGATCGGTGTGGAGGGTCTTTCCCGGAGGGCTCCCTCACTCACCCCCTGCGGGGGTTCGGTCGCCCGGATTGGGAGATCCCATGCCTATAACTCCGGCCCAAATAGCTGCACTTAGTTGCTCTGCCCCACCACCGCACTTTCAAACACCATCGTGCCCTGCTTGCCGACCGACGCGATCACGGCGTAGTCAAACACCGGATCGTAGACCTGGCGCATGGGCGTGTTCTTCCCGAGCGCGTGTTTCGCTTTGACAAAGCGCGTTGCTCCGTCACGTCCCTGGAAATAGGATTGCCACGGTTGTTCCTTGCGTGCCTTATTCGCACGGTCGTGGTGTCCAGTCTTCCGTAGACGGGCGTTGACGTGTTTCGCCTTCTGGGGATTCCCCGGAAGGTGCGTGGTGGCTTGGCGACGATCTCCATGACGGCGCATGAGGTCCCCGTTAGATCCACGGTAGAAGCCTGCCTTGTGGTTGGAGAGAATGGCGCGCTTGAGTCCCTCATCTTGGACATGGGAGAGCTTGACGTGCGTGGGGCCGAGTGAAACGGCGTGCCCATGCTTCTCATAGCGCTTCTGAGTGGAGCGGGGAACGCCGGTCAATTCTTCGACGCGCCGCCGGGTGACCGGGCGGGCGTCTGCGCCGGGGTCATATGCAACCGCCGCCATCAGCGCCGCGCGTCGTCGCGATCGTTTGCCGGTGAGATCCGCGAGTGGGATCTGCTGCGGGGTGGATACCCGTTCAATGTCGAGTTGTTTGGCAATGCCTGCTGGCCCCCGGACCCAAACGCGCTTATCGCCGAGCGTCCAGTAGGTGCCAGTCCCGTCGGTGATGATCTGTCGTGCTTGACGGCGTGAAACGCCGAGCGTGTGACTGAGAAGGGTGATGGTGTCCGCGAGGGGGAGATCGATATGGGAGGGGTTGTCGCGCTCGCGCTGGTCCGCCTTGAGTACCATCCAGGCGGCATACACACTGAGTCGCTTGGATTTCAGGGCGTGTGCGGTGATCTCGGGATAGGAATCAACGTAGACAGTCATGCGTGGCGACTGGGAACGTGCTTCCTGTATCACCTGTTTATCGTGGTCGGTGCCCGGTCGCTTGTAACTGGTCTTATGTGACACGCGGCTCCTGTCCCGGTTTCTCTTGCAGGACGAAGCGCATCGTGTATGATGAGTTCGTCTTTAATGCACCGGCATCCTAACAGATGTCACCGAGCCCCCGCAACGGCGTTCCTCCTTTCCGCCAGCGGGGGCTTTTGGTGTCTGGTTAATTCCGTCCCATCGCAATGCGATAGCAACTCCATCGTGTGGCGTAGCCCTCGGACCATTGTTTACCGGCCTCATAAGTGCTAGCCCAGGGACTGAAAGCGAACGCGTCGCTGATCTGTGGCTGGAACGTATCGGAGAATTGCCAGAGGCCGCGTGAGTGAGGGCGACCGAACTGGTCAAAGTCGCCGATCGCGAGTGGATCGTGACGGCTTTCGCACCATTGGGTCCACCCGAAAAGTTCCAGCAAGGTCAGCCACTCCCCACCACCAAGGCCGTCACCGGGAACGCGGGCGTGGAATTGCGCGACCACCTCATCTGGCTCAAGGCCGTGATAGGACAGGGCGCTTCGACAAGTCAAGGTCCACGCCCCGCATGGTTCTTCCTGGTTCCAGGTGGCCTGGGGCGTAGTCGCGGTCTCGATACCAAGGACTAAAAGAAGGTATAGCAGCAGGTGAATCACTGCGCCCTCCGCTTCGCCGCCTCGATCGCCACACCAAGCGCCACGATCTCTGTGCTCACCATCGTGGGATCCGCCTCGCGACGATATTTGAGCCCATCGATCGCCAACCGGATTAGGTTCATTCGTGCGGGCACCTCCTGATCGCTCTCCCAGCGAGCGACGGTGAACGGCGAGTAGCCGAGGGCGTCCGCCATGCTGTATTGGAAGAGCCCCAAGGCCTCGCGTTCTGCCCGCAACCAGAACTCCAATGACGGCGGCGCTTCGTCCGTCACAGCTGGCCAGTCGTTGAAGTGGTCGATGTCTGGGTGGAGATCGCAGTTCATGAGGCGCTCTCTTTCCGTTTCGCTTCTTTGGATTCATGTTCGGCTTCGTGTGTGTTGCAGAGTTCGTGCCACCAGAGGCTGACATGCACCCCGCTCGGCACCACATAGAACGCGTCGAGGTAGCGACACACGGCGCACTGGCAAGCACGGCACCGGCAGTCGTAATCGTCGGTGCAGGGTTGGACGGGATCGCCGTACGCGTCGTAAGCAATCCCGTCAATGACGAGATCAGGCATCAGCGTGGATCACCTCCATTCTCGGGGATATTCGGCGCAGTCATTGCAGTCGCCACAGGTGATAATCAATGGATCTTCGCCGTTCCCAAGGAGCGCCCAGGGGATACCGTCCTCCACCTCTTCGGGGAAGGTGTGGTCAGCGATCTGGCATCCACACCAGGGGCAGTACGGCGCATCGAAGAAGGCAGAGGCTAGTGGTAGTGAGTTTCTTCCAACAGTCCCACCACATTCGCCCGCCTGTTCGGATTCAGTAGCCATGGGCTTCCCTCCTCGTTCAAAATTGCTTGCATGGCATCTAGATCGCGCAACCCCGCCCGAATCGCCGCCCGCCGTGCGCGTCGCGACGCGTATGGGTTTGCGAGCACGCGACGAATCCAGGCGGGAAGCTGTGTTGATGGCGTCCAGTTGGGCCACTCCGTGATCACAATTTCCCTCATCGTTCAGTATCCAGCGACGTGATTGAGGTTCCACACGATGAAGGTGGCGAGGAGGATGGACGTGACGAGCATCGCGCCGATGAGGAGGGCGGTCATGAGTTTCTCCAGGTTATGGTTTTCAATGCCCCC
>TARA_R110000824_G_scaffold175566_1_pt1 | contig 12234 bp, 12 predicted proteins | sample TARA_R110000824 | Tara Oceans TARA_R110000824 (sample SAMEA4397747) | marine metagenome | biome: Polar Biome; feature: [MES] marine water layer (ENVO:01000295) within the mesopelagic zone...; material: water (ENVO:00002006), including particulate matter (ENVO:01000060) such... | reverse complement strand
GAGCTAGACAATTGCAGCGAGGCCTTACAAAAACAAGTAAGAGACTACTTCGCGCGCGTTTTAATTAAAAGTGTCAGCGACGAAGCATATATTAGAGATACAAGCTTAGATTTTTGTAAAAAGCAGAAGCTCAAAGAAGCTTTGATGCAGTCTGTGGACCTAATCCAAAACTCTTCGTATGAAGAAGTCAGAAAAGTAATTGATAATGCTTTAAATTTAGGCACAGATAACGATGTCGGCCACGAATTTCTTAAGGATTTTGAGCTAAGATACGAGATCAAAGCTAGAAATCCTATTTCTACTGGCTGGGACAAGATTGATGCTCTCACCAATAAAGGTTTAGGGGCCGGCGAGCTTGGAGTCGTTGTCGCACCAACAGGCGCCGGCAAATCTATGGTGCTTACCCACCTCGGCGCCTGCGCCGTCAAATCTGGCAAAAATATCGTACATTACACATTAGAATTGTCGGAAGCTGCTACGGGCCAAAGGTATGACAGCTGTATCAGTGGTGTGCCGCTAGGCACGCTCTTCCAGCGAAAAGAAGAAGTATTAGAGAGTATTAGCGACGTCGAAGGGAACTTGATTATCAAGGAATACCCAACAAAAACAGCCTCGCCAAATACTATACGAGCACATTTAGAAAAATTAAAAAAACGAAGCCATAAAATTGATATGATTCTAGTAGATTACGCCGATTTGCTAAGGCCAGTAACAAATTATAAAGAGAAGCGCAATGAATTAGAATCTATTTATGAAGACCTACGAGCGATTGCTCAGGAAAATAAATGTCCCTTATGGACAGCATCCCAGACAAACCGTACGGGTCTAAACGCAGAAGTGGTAACTATGGAATCAATTTCAGAGGCTTTCAACAAATGTTTTGTTTCAGATTTTATCTTTTCTATCTCAAGAACGATTAAAGATAAAAATGCAAACACTGGCAGACTTTTTGTTGCTAAGAATAGAAATGGGCCCGACGGCCTAGTTTTTCCTCTCTTCATGGATACCAGCAATGTTAACATTAAAGTGTTAGACAAGGTCGATGGACCAATAATCTCTTCAGCAGCCAACCCAAATGAACTGGCTGATTCGTTAAGAGAGAAATATAAACAGTTCCGAAACCTTAATAAAGCAAAATTATAAAAACACTAGGAGGGCAAAAAAAATGGATTTAGCTAGCAAAATTTTATCTGATATTACGGTGCATATGAAGTACGCAAAGTATATTCCTGAACTAGAAAGGCGGGAGACCTGGGAAGAACTAGTTACTAGAAACAAAAATATGCATATCAAGAAATATCCTCAATTAACAAACAAAATTGAGGAGGCCTATACTTATGTTTATGAAAAAAAAGTTCTCCCATCAATGCGTTCCATGCAGTTCGGAGGCAAGCCCATTAAAGTGGCACCTAACCGGATATACAACTGCGCTTTTATGCCTATCGATCATATCGCTTCTTTTTCTGAGTGCATGTTTCTCCTTCTTGGGGGCACTGGCGTTGGATATTCTGTCCAAGGGCATCATGTTGATAAGCTTCCCGAAATTCAGAAGCCAAATTCGAAACGGAATAAAAGATTTCTTATCGGAGATTCGATCGAAGGGTGGTCCGATGCAGTAAGAGTTTTGATGCAATCTTATTTTAAAGGCGGCTCAAAAATAAAATTTGACTTTTCTGATATCCGTCCGAAGGGCAGCAGACTAGTTACAAGTGGAGGTAAAGCTCCCGGCCCTCAACCGCTAAAGGAGTGTCTTCTGAAAGTGCAGGGGATACTTGACGAGAAGGATAATGGAGACAAACTTGAGCCTATCGAAGTACACGACATTATTTGCTATATTGCTGATGCTGTTCTTGCCGGGGGGATTCGCCGGGCTGCTCTTATTTCACTTTTTTCCGCAGACGATGAAGAAATGCTCGCCGCGAAAACAGGCAATTGGTGGGAAACAAATCCTCAACGAGGAAGATCAAACAATTCTGTAGTCTTGATGCGCCACTTGATCACCAAAGAATACTTTATGAATATTTGGGATCGGGTCAAAGAGTCAGGAGCCGGCGAACCCGGTTTTTACTTTTCGAATGACAAGGATTGGGGCACCAACCCATGTTGCGAAATTGCTCTACGACCTTACCAGTTTTGTAACTTAACAGAGATCAACTCTTCTGATTTATCAGGACAAGAGGACTATGAGGCCCGGGCCCGCGTCGCCTCTTTTATCGGAACGCTACAGGCTGGCTATACTGATTTTCATTATTTAAGAGACATATGGCGAAAAACTACAGAAAAAGATGCGCTCATCGGGGTTTCTATGACAGGCATCGCATCTGGTAAAGTTTTAAATTTAGATATGAAAGCAGCTGCCAAAATTGTCAGAGAGGAAAACAAAAGCGTCGCCGCAGCCATTGGGATCAGAGCAGCCGCACGAACAACTTGTGTTAAGCCGGCCGGCACAACTTCCTTGGCTTTAGGCACTTCTTCTGGTATCCACGCATGGCACAATGACTATTATATTCGCCGGTTAAGAGTTGGAAAGAACGAGGCTATCTATACTCATCTGCAGATTCATCATCCTGAACTGCTACAAGATGAGTTCTTCCGCCCTCATGACACTGCAGTAATTGAAGTACCACAGAAGGCCCCAGCCGGCTCCATCACACGGCAAGAGCCGAGCACCGATCTGCTTGACCGCGTCAGAAAAGTATATTCAGAATGGGTGCACCCCGGCCATTCCAGGGGTCAAAATACCCACAACGTTTCTGCGACGATAACGGTCAAAAACGACGAATGGGATGATGTTGCTATATGGATGTGGGAGAACAAGAAACATTATAACGGCCTTTCTGTTCTACCTTATTCTGAACATACTTACAGGCAAGCGCCATTTGAAGATTGCAGCGAGACAGAATATTTTAGAAAATTAAAATTACTATCTGAGCTTGATGTTTCAAAAATTATTGAGATTGAAGATAACACAGACCTAAAAGGCGAATTAGCATGCGCCGGCGGGGCCTGCGAAATAATTTAACAAAATTATAATTGTTACTATAATATATATAACTCACAGGAGGTAAAGATGAGTGATTTGACTACAAAAGAGTACGTTGTTGAGTATGTTAAGGCTGTTAGAGCTGTCGAGATTGAAATGGAACCTTATAAGGAACACAAACGAGATCTACGCAAAAATTATGCTCAAAATGGCTGGCTCACAAAAGACGAGATGAGACAAGCAATGCGCGCATACCGTATGGTCGCCAAAGGCGACGACTTAGACCAGTTCACAGAATTTTTTGATCAGATTTCGAAAAAGGTCGGAGCTTAGTGGCATGCTTATACCCCTAAACAAATATTTGACTGTCGAGCTTTTAGAAGAAGCTCAAACAGATTCAGGTGTGCTAATCCCGGAAGGCGTGGAAATTAATAAACAAAATTTTAAAGTTGCAAATATTATAGAAGCTAACGCGGGGTCCCTGCTACAGTCAGGAACACAGGTAGTCATTCCTTCACATATGGTAGAAGAGGTTACCTTTTTCGGAGAAACATACTATTTAGTACTTGAGAGCCATGTAATAGGATATATTAAGGAAAATGCTGTTCCAGCATAAACAAAGTTATGAGTAGTTACATATTAAGTTTAGTAATTTTAACCAGTTCGGCCCTCGTTACAAATGTAGGGTTAACTGGTTTTGTGAAACCGATTAAGAAGGTTGTGAATCAAGGCGTAACATATGAGGAGCTTCATGATGAGGCTCTTTTTAATTGTCCTTTTTCTAAGCCCAGCGCTGAAAGGGAGGCTATAATCAATACGTTGATCAACGTAGAGAAGAAGTTTAATTTACCGCCTTCTTTAAGAGGTATGCTGTTATCTGCTGCTTGCCACGAATCCGGGTTTAACCCCGATGCTCGCGGTGATCACAAATTTTCAAAGAACAAAAAAGCAATGGCTATAGGTTTATTCCAAATGTGGCCATGGTGGGAAAAACATTATAAAATAGACCGTGCCGACCCGATACAGGCGGCTTCTGCTTATCTGTCTCACGTCAAGTCAAAGCTCAATAAAGTAAAAAATATGTGTAGATTAAGAACTCCAGAGCGCACGTGGGTTGTTGCCTGGGTCACCGCCATCAGAGCACCCAAAGACGGCGGCCGGTGCAAAGAAAAGCCTAAGTTCTATAGAATCTTAAAAAGATGGCACACCAGTATCAAATTAGCTAGAGAGGTAAGAGAGGGTTGTGAAGACCAAGTCTGCGGTTGCTGATTATGACTGGCAAAATGTTGTTGTTGGTTCAGATTTAAAAGCAGTTAGATTTGCTTATAAAAACAACTACCCAATAATTAAAAACCACTTGCCTAGACACCACTCTTATGAGGGCATCGAACTTATTTGGGCAAAAATGTCTTATGAGCTTTATACAAAGGGCTTAAGCCCTTTTTTAGATAGAGTAACTGCCGTTAAGGTCATACCCGACAATATTATTAAGGTGGTCACTGAACATAATATTTTTACTATTAAATATCAGAACCTGCATATCTATGATGATACTAACGTATCCGGCTTCGTTTTAAAACGCGAACTACTTTGTTACCGGGTTGTTGATTGGTTCGACTGTCGCGGCCTTTATGATCTGCAGTTCAACAATATTATAACTGACGACAAATTTGTGAATATTATTAAGCTTTTTAAGTCTAAGCGCATCGATGGCGACCAGAAGTACTTAGATCTGCTGTGCGAGTCATTTTTAACCGATAAACAGATAAAAAGCTTTGAATACAGCGATACAATGGCTAGATTTAAAGTGGAAGATCTTCTTAAAGAGCACGGAGTAGCTAATCCTAGGATGTCCCTGTGGAAAAGAGACATATTCCCAGTATACAAAACTATTTAATATTATGCAGAAACTATTTGAAAATTGGCGAGAGTTTGCCGGGGCCCCGATTACCGAGGCCGCCGGCGACCGCGCAACACAACTACCGAGCGCGCCCGCTCGGCCTCCGCTCAGAGAGCCCACCGAGCGTGCTCCTCAGCGGAGCGAGCCGATCGCTCGACCGAACACCTCTCAGCGTCAAGATCTAGAGTGGTGGCGCTCCATCTCAGGGCCTGAACAAACAGAGATTGACCGCGCGGTCAAGTGGAGAAACGCGCAAGAAGCTAAGTATGGCAAGAATTTAAAAGGCGCGCCAGACTGGGTCTTAAAAGATCCCCGTTGGGTGTCTCCAGGCGAGCTGCCATATGGCCAACCGCTCCCATGGCCTAACGACCAGTCGTTTATTAAACGACGCCCGGGCAAGCCACAAAAACCAGCGACGGGCGCGCCTAGTACACCGCTTTCAAGCCGCTCGCCATCAGGCAGAGTGGTTGATTACCCAGCGCCCCACATTGATCCGCTGACTGGCAAAGCGGTACCCCCACCTGGCTTCAAAGAGCCGTACCCAGTAAGAAAAACACCCGGTATGACGTCTAAGGCTCTTGCTGCTTTTGGAGTGGCAGAACTCTCCGTGCACGCTGTTGATTCGCTTGGCGGAGATCTTCTCAGGCGAGGATTAGCGAAACTTATTGGCGCAGATCCAGAATATATTAAAAGCATACCAATTCTTACCCTCAAACAAAGGCTTAAGAAATTAGCTAGTCCAGTTACTGGTTTAATTGATCTTGGGAAAGTGGGCGCTAGTGAATTAAGTTTAGCTCTAGGTGTGAGAAACCCGTCTGAGCAAGAGGCTCGCAAAGCAGCATATACAAAAAGGATAGGCGATTCAGAAGCGGCGGCCCGAGCCGCTGCGAGATCTGGCTATAAAGTAAACCCAAAAGGCTTCATACCTGGCCAACGCGCAGGCGCCACTATTGCCAACCCTATTAGAGAAGATAAAGCAAGAGGCAAAATTGAAAAAACATCTTGCGGGAATAATACCCGCATCAGGATTAAAATCAGACTTTAATATGCCATGGCATGAAAGCCTTATGCCAATTGCTCCCAACTACCTTGCAGTCGAACGGTCAGTACTCGAATGTGCGTACGCAGGTTGCAACACAATATGGATTGTATGCAGCGATAACGTCACACCACTGATCAGGTATCAAGTTGGCGAGATGATACAAGATCCTGTGTATAATTACAGGCATTTTGAGCACAACAAGCAAGAAACAAAAAGACCAATAAGAATATATTATGTTCCGATAAATATAAGAGATATAAACAAGAGAGACAATCTTGCATGGTCTGCCATCCATGGCGCGCTGTCAGCCAACAAGCTTTTGTCAGATATTAGCTCGCACTTAAAGCCGGATAAGTTTTGGATATCCTGGCCATATGGTTACTACAGGCCTTCTTTGTTACGAGATCACAGAAAAGATATCTTAGATAACAATGTGATGCTGAGCTATAAAAACAAAACCGTAAAAGAAAATTTGTATCTTGGGCTATCACTTGACATAGAACAGATCAGGCAGCTGCAAATAGAATCAAAGACAAGGTCAACAGGTTTATGGCAAGATCCAGAAACAAGAGAAGAGAAATACAGTTTGGAAGAGAGATTCTCATATAGGAATTTTGATTTAAAAAAAGTATTTGAAACGATAGAAGCCTCTAATTATAATACAGTTGACATATCGGGTTATCATCCGTTAGACAGCTGGGGGAGCTATTGTGATTTTTTATCACAAGGCTTAAAACTTCAAAGACCGAAACTGCTCCGATCCAAGGAGTGGAACGAGATTGGATATGATGAGGAAAACGAAAATGATTAGCCACTTAAAAACAAAAAAGCTTTCTTACACGCAGCACTTCCTGCTTGCATTCGGGGTAGCGTTTAAGCTATCGTTGTCATCACTGTTTTTTACAGTACACGCACTATTGCCTTTTGTTCCAATACCTTATAGCTTAAACTTAGAATCTATGGCTTTGTACTTGTTCGAAAGAAATAATGATTTAGAAAACTAGTTTACTCACTAGGCAATGTTTTTATTCTTTAAGTGTTACACAGGAGGTCTTGTGACACCAGAAGAAAAATATGCTCTTCACTATCGCGAGATGGCTAAGATATGTTCCGAGCAGGGTTGGGGAGACCCTTTTAGTTACGCCCGTTCTAAAGAGATTTTGGCTGCAAATAAACTTGGTCATACAATCGCCGCTACGCTTTCAGGCGCTGATGCTTTCAACGAAAAAGGTCAGCCTGTGGAATACAAGTCAACAATCCAAGATAAGTGCAAAGGGGCTTATACTGGCATATCCGTGTTGGACACTTGGGGAGAACAAGTTGAATATCTTTTCAACGAAAAAATAGCAAAATATCCAGAACATTATTTCAATCGTTTTAAAGACGGTGAAATGGTAGAAAGTTGGGTTATGTCTGGTGATAAGGTATTCGAGATCTTGGTGTCAAAGATGGAAAGCAAATTTCCGACGGTACGTCAAAAGAAAGATCCGAGACTTAGTGCTAACATTTCAAATACCGAGATCAGAAAATACGGCAGGAGATTAATATAAACAAATGAACAATATAGATTTAAAACAACAGGATGCTTATGAGTTCCTACAGGAAACACCGAGTGATTCAGTCGACTTGGTCTTGACCGATCCGCCTTATGAAATTTCCAAGCCATCTGGCTTTATTGACAGCTTAACAAAACCAGATGGCACGCCACAATCAGAAAGAACCCTGAGAAGATTCGGCATCAGCCTAGATTTTGGAGAGTGGGACAAAAATGAGTTGAATCTGCTACCTTACATTCAAGAGATGTACCGAGTACTTAAGCCCTCTGGTACCATGATTATGTTCTACGACATATGGAAGATAACCCCTCTCAAAAATATGATGGAGGCCTCGAAGTTTAAGCAGCTTCGTTACCTTGAGTGGATTAAAACGAATCCAGTACCAATCAATAGTAAAATTAATTATTTAACTAATTCACGCGAGATTGCTTTGACAGGGGTGAAGAAATCAAAGCCAGTATTCAACAGCGAATACGATAACGGTGTCTACAGGTACCCCATCTACCACGCGAAAGATAGGTTTCACCCAACTCAAAAAAGTTTAAAGCTGTTTGAAGATCTGATTAAGAAACATAGCAATCAAGATGATACAGTGTTAGATTGTTTTCTTGGGTCTGGTACCACGGCCGTCGCAGCGCTAAGAACAAAAAGAAATTTTATTGGTTGTGAAATCGATGAAAGTTATTATATTAAAATGAAGGAAAGAGTAGAAAAATATGAAGATGAACAGAACAAAGAGCAAGATTCCATTTGTAGGGCTGCACGCGCATAGCGTTGCAGGTTCCGTATTTGATGGCTTTGGATATCCTCAAGACCACATGGATTTTGCATACGAGAATGGTATGGGCGCCTTAGCGTTAACTGACCATGGCAATATGAATGGCATGTCATACCAAGTCTTACACGCTAAAAAAATGAAAGCAGAGGGCAAGAACTTTAAGCCCATCTTTGGCGTCGAAGCTTATTTTGTACCCTCTGTTGAGGAATGGAAAGAAGAATATGAAAGGATCAAGACAGACAAGAAACAAGCAAGAAAGATTATTGATGACACAAACAAAGTTTCTATTGAGGACGAAAGCGCCTCGAAGGGTAGGACTAAAAACAAAGTCAACAACCGCCGTCATATTGTCTTGGTGGCACAGAATCAAACTGGTTTAAACAATATTTTTAAGATTGTCTCAGATTCTCATCGAGGTGACAACTTTTACAGCAAGCCACGCTTGGACTATAAAATGCTTGAAGAGCATGGCGAAGGTGTTATTGCGTCTTCTGCTTGCCTTGGCGGCGTGTATGCTGGGGACTACTGGGACAATATGGAGCAAGGCGAAGAGGCTGTGTTGGATGCTATGCGTACCACAACCAAATGTATGCAAGATGTGTTAGGCGATCGCTGGTACGGCGAGCTGCAATGGAACAACGTAGGGCATCAGCACAAGCTAAACGAGTATGTTATCCAGATGCACAAAGAGTTTGGCATTGAGCTTATTTCAACCGCCGACAGCCACTACCCAAGCCCTGCCGCGTGGAAAGACCGTGAGCTGTATAAGCGCCTGGGCTGGCTAGGTTCAAAGCTTCCAGAGTGGGCAGGTTCTGAGCTTCCAGTTGATGTTGACGAGATGGGTATGGAACTATATCCTAAGAATGGCGATCAAATGTGGGAGTCTTATAAAAAATATTCAGAAGAATGTGAGACTTCCTATGATGATGATTTGATTTATGATTCAATTGTCAAGACTCATTGGATCGCAAATAGCCGAATCGAGGACTTTATGCCTGATGACACCGTGCGTTTGCCTGGGTTCCTTGTTCCGGAAGGTGCAGACGCCGAGCAAACCTTGATTAAGGAGTGCATCGGTGCCCTAAGAAAAATGAGCTTAGACAGCAATGAAGAATACGTTGAACGTCTTAAGCATGAGCTTACTGTTATTAATGAACGTGGCTTCAGCAAGTATTTTCTAACTATGAAAGCTATCTCTGATATGGCCAACGAGTATATGCTCGCCGGCCCGGGCCGCGGCTCTGCTGCTGGTTCACTAGTCGCTTATGTGCTCGGGATTACACAGGTCGATCCAATTAAATATGGCTTGCTTTTCAGCCGCTTCCTCCGGTCAGATGCTACAGACTATCCTGATATTGATTATGACGTCAGCGATGCGTTTGGGCTAAAAAAGATTCTTGCAAAGGAATGGGGTGAAACAACAGTCGTACCAATTTCTAATTTTAACACATTGCAGCTGCGCTCTTTGATCAAAGATATTAGCAAGCTATATGGCGTACACTACAGTGAAGTTAATACAGTTACAAGCAGGATGGTCAGGGAAGCAACCCCAAAAGCCAAGGCAGACCACGGAATCCGTGCTGGTATGTACACTCCAAATTTTGAAGAGGTTATGAAATATTCTGGGTCACTTATTAGCTTTATGGACAAATACCCAAATATCAAAACACACGTTGAAGCTCTGGTCGGGCAAGTGCGCTCCACTAGCCGACACGCCGGCGGCGTAGTGATCGGCGAGAATCTTGATAGACATATGCCGCTTATTTGTTCGGGCGGTGTTATCCAAACTCCCTGGTCCGAGGGCCAGAATGTGAGACATCTTGAACCGTTAGGACACATTAAGTTTGATATCTTAGGCCTCTCAACCCTAGAAATGATTCAGTCAGCTGTCGGGCATATACTCCAACGATACCACGGTGTTACTAACCCAACCTTTGCTAATATTAAAAAGTATTATGACGAGAAGCTGCATCCAGATATCCTGGATCTTAATGACCCAAAGGTTTATAAGAATATTTTCCATAAAGGCAAGTTTGCTGGGATCTTTCAGTTTACCAACAAAGGTGCACAACGTCTTAGCACAAGATCAAAACCAAATGATATTATTGATATTTCTGCAATTACATCTATTTATCGTCCAGGCCCACTAAGCGCCGGCGTCGATAAACTTTATGTAAAAGCCAAGAAAAACAACGATGTTCATTATTTTAACGAGATCATCGAGGAAGTCACGAAAGAAACTTTTGGATTTCTTATCTTTCAAGAACAAATCGCGCTCTTGGCTCATAAATTAGGCGAAGGTATCTCGATCGAAGAGGGCAACAAGCTTCGCAAATTATTAACAAAGAAAGGAACAGGCAAAGGTAATGAACAAAAGATTGATATACAAGAAAGATTTATTAAAGGCTGTGTTAACAAACAAATGGCTAAGAAAGATGCCGACGAGCTTTGGCAAAAGTTTGAATACTTTTCTGGATATGGCTTTAATAAGTCTCATGCTGTTTCTTATTCTATCCTATCATACCAGTGTGCTTGGCTCTTAAACTATTTTCCTGAGTGTTGGATGGCTGCTTTCTTAGATAAGGAACCTGAATCAAGAAAAGAAGCTGCAATCTCTTTAGCCCAGAAGATGGGTTTCTATATTGAGAGCATCAATATCAACACTTCAACTAGACAATGGGAACTTGGCGACGACGGTCTGACGCTTATCCAGCCATTCAGTTCTATCAAGGGCCTAGGCGATAAGGCAATCGATCAAATCTTAGCCAACCGGCCATTTGCAAAGATCGAAGATATTCTTTTCAACGAGGACATCATTCATGCCAAGCTGAACAAGAAAGCACTCGACGTTTTGTGTCGCAGTGGAGCCCTCGACGGCCTCGTCGACGAAAGGTTCACCGGCTGCAAACACTTTTGGATGTCTTGTGTGCAAGACAAGCCTAAGAACGAGAAGAAGCTTCTAGAAAATATAGCGTTGTACTCACCCGAGGAAGATTTTACTCGCGAGGAAAAGATTGAGTATGTATCAGACTTGACAGGTATGTTCCCGTTTGATCTGGTTCTAACTAAAAACATAAGAGAGTCTATAGAGAGATATTGTGTGCCCCCTCTTGGAAGCTGGGACAAAGCGCTAGGTGTAGCTTGGTTCATCCCAAGAGAAGTTATCGAGAAGAAGACTAAAAATGACAAATTGTACTGGATTGTAAAAGTCATTGATAACACCTCGACTACAACTGCAATCAAGTGCTGGGGTATCAAAGACACCGACCAAATCCACATTAATAGACCTTACGCAGCAAAACTTGAGCACAGTGAAGACTGGGGTTTCAGTACTAGGTCTATTAGACATACATTCAAGCTGTTGGGTTAACCATGGGAAGCATAAAAAGAAAAATGACGCGTTCCAAAACAAAGCACGCGAAAAAAGAATTTGAAAAAACGATGAAACAGCAGATTACGATGTTTGATAAGTTGGGCACAGAGTGTGCATCTTGTGACAAACCTTATGATAAAAAGTGCAAAGAGCACGCGATGACCTGGAGAGTCGTTATCAGAGAGAAAGAAGAGATCGTAAGATTATATTGTCCCGAATGCTGGGATAAAGCAAACAAAATTATTGAGGAGTTTAATAATGATTTTAGAGTACAAACTGAGAACGGGAGCGAAAAAACCAGTGAGGGCCAATCCTAGCGACGCAGGCTTAGATGTTTTCTATTGCCCCACAGATCCAAGTGTCAGCTCGGCATCTTTAAAGACCGGTCAAAATATGCTTATGCCTACTGGCTTAAGCTTCGGTGTACCTCACGGCTATATGCTACAAGTCTGTAACAGATCTAGTATCGGAGCAAAAAAGTCCTTGGTCGTCGGCGCCCACATTGTCGACAGCGGCTATGATGGAGAGATTTTTATTGATCTTCACAATATTGGTACAGAAACTCAATTTATCGCTGCCGGAGATAAAATAGCACAGCTAAT
>TARA_R110000824_G_scaffold55027_4_pt1 | contig 12235 bp, 9 predicted proteins | sample TARA_R110000824 | Tara Oceans TARA_R110000824 (sample SAMEA4397747) | marine metagenome | biome: Polar Biome; feature: [MES] marine water layer (ENVO:01000295) within the mesopelagic zone...; material: water (ENVO:00002006), including particulate matter (ENVO:01000060) such as...... | reverse complement strand
AGAATCCGCATAGTGCGGATCGTTCACTGACTGAAGAATCCGCATAGCGAGACTCAGTTCCCAGAACGGGAATACCGCAGCGTCCAGGCGAACCGGGCGGGTATCCTATTTCCGAATACCTCAATGATATCAGGGAACTTCCCAAAACGATACAGAGCGGGCGAGCCTCCGGCGCCACCGGAGCCTGGACGGTTTTTAAAAAGCTCAATGAAATCAGGGAACATCCCAGAACGAGACAAAATTGGCAGCGCCGGACACGCCGGATAGCCTGGACGATTTTTAAAAAGCTCAATGAAATCAGGGAACTTCCCAAAAAGGGATTTTTGGACGCGCCGGATAAAATGTCCGATTTCCGAAAACCGTAATGAAATCAGGGAACATCGCAAATTGGGATTTTAGGATAGGCTATCCTATAGGACCCGTTTCCGAAAACCGTAATGAAATCAGGGAACATCCCAGAATCGGATTTTAGGATAGGCTATCCTATAGGACCCATTTTGAAAATCATCAATGAAATCAGGGAACATCCCAGAATCGGATTTTAGGATAGGCTATCCTATAGGACCCATTTTGAAAATCATCAATGAAATCAGGGAACATCCCAGAATCGGATTTTAGGACAGCCTGTCCCACGGGCGGGGTTTTCAAATACCTCAATGAAATCAGGGTCGTTCCCAGAATCGGATTCTTAGGTCACCGCCGGACGCGCCGGACGCGGGGGTTAATTTCAAAATGGGATTCGAGATATTCCGATTCCCAAATTGGGAAGCCGGGTGGGAGGCCATTCCCGGATTGGGAAAATCCCATTCCTGGATTGGGAAACGCGGTCTCAAAATGAGACGTTTTTAAGCAGCTTATATAACTTCATAGCAAATACCCTCATAGGTATTTATTCCCATTCGGGGATTATCAATCGATAACCCAACCAGCGAAGTTCCCAAATTGAAAAACCTGTGTCATGTCCGTTGTCTCGTCGTACATCAAAGGGCGCTGTGTCCCCATTAAGGAAAGCTCTTTCGATATGATGTCCGTGGGGTCTACACCTGTAGCTACTTTTCCAGCCAAGGCCATTCGCCACATTACAGTCCCAATATAGCCATGAGGACTTTCGAGTTTATCGAAGATGATTATGGCCCCTCCTTTTTTGCGACTGGCTCGTAGGCGATCAACGAGTTCCTGTCTTCTCTCGGGGGGAATGAACATTAGAACCAAAAAGCAAATTGCGACATCAAACTCAGGAATCTCAATATCGGTCACATCGTCTATCAGGAGATTTTCCTTATTTGGCCCATTGTACAGATCAGCCATCTCCTTAGACGATTCAATAGGAATGAAGTTGGCTGCACGGCTATCTAGGGTTGGTTTTAAGGCGTTTCCTATATTGCCAGTAGAACACCCAATATCTAGAACGGTTCCGCATCTGGGAATGTAGTGTCTGGCGATGTGAGCAACCATTCCCGTGGCGAGTTCATACCAGGGCAGCTGACTTCTAACGTGTCGATCGAAAGCCGTCGCCACCTCTACGGATTCAAAGGTCCAGTCCGTGGGGATCTTCATAGAGTGTCCAGAATCTGTCTCTGAATCGTTTTCCCGATGTGGGACATCATTACGGGGGGTACTGATCTTCCGAGTCTTTCCCACTGTTGATGGAAGTCGCCAGTCAAAACGAAATCTTCTGGGAAACTGCATATTTTTCTCAATTCAGGAATATTGTACATTCGACGCTCTAGAACACCGTTTGGATTTTGCGCCTCGACATATGTTCCACCACTCAAGTATGCAGTCGGCGAAACCTTAGAACCACTCTGTACTATGGTTGAGGCTGGTCGTGTGGTGGCCTGCCAATTATCGGGAAATCCGCCCCTTTGTTCTCTTATGACCCAAGGTAGGATTTCTCTGACCGTGTAGCGATATGGGAGGGGCTCTGGATGAGCAGGTTTCAAATTGAGATCTTTTCTCACACCTACAAAAATAGTTCGCTGGCGTTGCTGAGGGACTCCCAGCCATTGAGCGTCTAGAACCCTACACGATACGTTGTAGCCACATTCCTTTAATGCGGCGAGTATGATTTTGAAATAGCCTTTTGCTTTTCCTTTTACGAGACCAGATACGTTTTCAGCCACGAACGTTTTGGGCTGTAATCCCTTTATGAGACGAACATATTCAAAAAATAAATCATCTACCCTCTGGTGAACGTCGGAGTATTTTTTGACTTTACCCCACCCAGCATCCCTGGTGCCCGAAGTTGAGAACGAGGCGCATGGCGGGGAACCGTCTAGTAAGTCGAGTTGTCCCATTTCCAGACCTGTCTTTTCTAGAATCTCTTCGGGTCTGATTTTTCGTATGTCTCTGGTATCAAGATGGGAATTAGGGTGGTTGTTTTTGTAGGTGTCTTGAGCGGCTGGTACAAACTCGACCGCATAAAGAACACGGTAGCCAGCCATTCTATACCCAAGACAGGAACCGCCTGCACCTGAGAAAGTGCTAACTACGTTATACCCATTCCAGGGCAGATCTTCGATTTGTCCCATTGTCGGAATGCTATATGGTGGTTTCACTTTGGGGAGCCACTCCACTCATAAGAGCATTTAGGGCAGCAATACTCCGTTTCTATGTCTTCGCCTAGTTCTTTAAATTCTCCAGGCGGTCCAATCCCAGTTGTGGAATCAACAAGCTCTTTTAGTTCGTCACCTGTAAAGCCTGTGGCCTGTGCTAGATCTTCGTCCTGAATTGCTAACGCTGTTAGAACTTCCGAGAGCGCGGATTCATCCCATTGTGCTAATTCCGAAGTACGGTTATCCGCAATTGCGAATGCTGTGGCCTCTGCCCCTTTTAAGGAGGTTCTTACGATGTTGATGTGTTGCCAGCCAAGCTCCTTCGCAGAAAAGAAAGTCCCATTTCCAGCAATCACCACTCCGTCTTCATTTACTACGATGGGTTTTTGCTGTCCGAATGTGAGAAGGCTCGCCTTGATCGAATCCAGATTGCGGTTGCTGTGCTTTCTTACGTTTGCTGGATCTGGGAATAACGTATCGATGGCCGCTGCTTCAATTTGCATAGTTGGCTTGCTCCGTGAGGTAGCGCTTAAGTTCCTGAATTGCGACGACTCGCTTTCTGGGACCTAGCAACCAAGATCTAAGATTTCCCGTACTGCTCCAGCGTCTGACCGTAGACATGGAGACGCCAAAAAGTTTGCTTACCTCTTTTAAGACGTACACAGCCTTGTCTTCAGGGAGATTCGCACTTTGGCACATCATGTTCCACATCTCTTCGATAATATCCGATGGGGTTGTATTAATGTCATTTTGAGTCATACCCTACACTACCAATCGAATCATGTCTTTTCAATCCTTTTGTGTTCTCAAAGTAGGATTGTGGTATTATTTACGAGGGAGATTCATAATGGGACCGATTCAATTATTGAAAGACGTCGTGAGGAAAGTAAAAACCGAAATGAGACAAACGGAGTCTGGGATCTACCATCCTCTGTTCCCAGAACGAACCACAGGCGAATTAGCAGATCGATTGTGTGAATTGTCCGTAGAAATCCAGTCCCAAAAAAATACAGAAGTAAAAACGTTTTCGGAAGTCGATTCAATCGCTTTTGTTTTGGAAAATTCCCGTTTTGATTATTCGTGTTCGGAATTTGGAATGCTTTGGAGTGTACATAAAGACATTCGCAAAATAAAAAACACGAATCGAGAATCCAACTTAGAGTATTTTCAAAAAAGGAAACTGTTGGAAGTTAAAAACACGACTCGCGAATCCCTAATTGCGACTATTGATATTCTTAAAGACCCAAAATAGGAACGACTTGCCCCCCTGACCCCTGGACCCCCTGTCTCAAAGCTCCTTATACTCTCTACTCCAATTCCCATTATGGGATACGGGATTATTCTCTCTTATTAATATTCTCTTTTTAGGGGGGAGGGGGAGTATAGAGCTGTAACCCCTCGTAATCATTGAAGAAATTAAGTGGTCCCCTTTTGGGACCCCCACACGATCGGGGGGGTCGTCTCATTTTGCGAATGTGTCATTTTGCGACAGATATCTATTGAGTGCGAGTATCTGCTATGATATGCGTACATGAGGGGTCGTAGTCTCATTCCGAGACTGGGACAGTGTGTCAAAGTCATTCAAGGGGTGGTCATAGATGGCAAGTCCGGAAGTTACTCGGGAGCTTACGTTTTCTCGTTTTCGTAGCGCCAAAGGTGTTCTCAAATCGAAACCTATTTCTCGGTTATGGGAAGAGTGGATTCCAGTTTTAACAACGCTGGTGCCGTGTCATGAAAAGGACACAGTCAATTTTGTTTTTGGCAAAATAGGAACAGGCGAAACTCGAAAAGATAAAAACGTAGAGTGGATCGACGCTATGGCTCTGGACATCGATTGCGTGTCTGAAGAAACCTTAGAGCAGATCGTAGACAAGCTTTCCCAATTTGAGTTTGTGATGTTCACCTCGTTCAATCACAAAGCTCCCAATTTGGAACTGGACGCAAACAACAAGGTTAGAATCATCCTACCTCTCGCAGAGAGAGTGCCTCCAGAAAATTATAAAAAGATTCAATCCCAATTCGATACTCTCATTGGTGGCGAGAACGACAAGGGCGTGGCAAAAATAAGCCAACCTTACTACATCCATTCGTGCCCTATTCCGAGAAGAGGAGACGCCTTCTCGATTTATAATGCAGGCGAGTGGATCTCAATTCAGGACCTGCCAGAAATAAGTCAAGCCGAGAGCGTAGCTGCCGAAGAGTTTGCATCCACTATGCAAATCTCAAAACAAGATCTTAGAAAAGAAGCACGGCGCTTGGCTAGAACAGGAACTGACCACAAACGCAAAATGGGAATCTATCTGGAGCGCGTCGCAGATGGCGAGGCTTTCGTAACAGATCAGACACGGGACAACGTAATGTTCCTTATGGCTTGTCACCTCGCAGAGTGCTGGCCGAACATCGACGCAAACCACGCAGCAAACCTATTCAGAGATAGTTTAGAGGCTCTTTACCAAGTGCGCCAATTTGAGATTGGTGTGAGTGGCGCCATTACCGAAATGGGAAATAAGATAAGACGAAAGCAAGAACGCATAGCCGAGGAGAGGGCAGAGCAACAGCAAGTAAGATTATCAAATCGGGAACGAATCAATCGCAATATAAGACCAGACGGCCAGTCGTTCGATTACACGGACGAAGAAATTTCTTCGATGGCGGACATGCAACGAGTGGAGCGTTCCGAGATTGAGAAAATGGCGATAGTCTATTGCGGCTCGGCTAACTTCTTTATGACCCAAACTGGGTACGAAGGCCCGTTCGGTAAAGACGATGCAAGTGAGGCAGTTCAAGAATACCTGTGTCCTTTTGGGAATAGAATTGCACTTCAGTCAGTTAGCGCAAGTGGATTCCCATCGCCTAAGTCTATTAGCAAATTGAGAACGCAGCACGGACAAGTGGCAAAGAGAATAGAGGCAGACATAAGCGCACCCTATTCGAGGTTCAATCCCAAAACAAAAATCTTTACAGAGGCAACGGCTAGGCGAGATCTCAATTTGAAACCTGTCTACCATGCAGAAATCAACGAGTGGTTAACAGCGCTCGGCGGAGAGCTTTCCGAGAAGCTTCTAGACTGGGTGGCCTGCGTTACAAAGCTGGACAAAGTCTGTTGCGCCCTTGTCCTTCAGGGCTCACAGGGAATTGGGAAATCGCTACTCTGTTTCGGTCTTGCGAATCTTTGGGAGGTAGGCGTTCCCACTAACTTGCAAAATGCGACAGGTTCCTTCAATGGGACTTTGGCTAAGATGCCTTTGATAGTAGCAGATGAGGGTATGTCCATGAAGGACGAACAGATGTCGGAGAAACTTCGTTCCTTAATTGCGACACAAAGCCGAGAGCTAAATAGAAAGTACCTACCAGTAACTCAGTTAAAAGGTGCCATACGTCTCATTATAACAACGAACGAGGACAACGTCCTACAGTTCAAAGGAACTCATACGAGCGAGTCCACAGAGGCGATTGCAAAGCGATTCCTAAAAGTGGAAGCAGAAGATAAGGCACGTGCGCATATGGTGCGCATGGTTCGAGAAAGCCAGCAAGCCGAGTGGATGCTAAAGAAAATCCCAGAACACGCTTTGTGGTTATCGCAGAATAGGAAAGTCATACCCGGCGATCGATTCTTAGTCGAAGGTGCGGTTGATGAAAACATAGTGGCTCTGGTTGTAGACAACGATTCCACATCCCTAATTTGCGAATGGTTAGTGAATTGGCTCATGAGCCCAAACGCTTTGGAGCACAATGCGAATCTTGAAAACCTGCACAGGTTCGATTCCCAAACTGGCATGATTGAGATAGCGGCGTATGCAATCCAGCAGGCTTGGGACACGTATCTTTCCCAATACAGGATTCTAGATCTCAAGGACATCGGTAAAGCGTTGTCTGCCATCAGTGTTAAGAAAAACAAAGCAGAACGAAAACGTGTTCGCGAAATAGGGCACGGTAGTAAAAGAGTATTGCACGAAGTGATTCCAATCAATTTGAGATCTTGGGTTCAGAAGTATCGTCCAGAGATCGCTAACGATTTTGAGCAGCTAATAAAATCGGCTCCTCATCTGGAGGTGGTAGGTTGAAAAAGCAACACAAAATAAGTGCGTCCCAATTGAAGACAGCTTTCGATCCCAGTACGGGATGCAAACGAAAGTGGGCTTTTAATAAGATAGAAGGCATCACAACACCATCTACGGCATCACAGGCGCTAGGTACTCAGATGCACACGGTGGGTGAAAACTATCTTCGGAATGGGATTCTGCCAGATCTCAAAAAGAAACCAGATCGCATTTTCGCATCTGGCATGCACCTGCTTCCAGATCCCAAATCCATAACAGGTGTCGAAGTGGGATTCGATTTAGTTTTCAATGAGAAGGTAACGTTCCATGGATTCATAGATTTCATGGGGCCAAACTTCGCAGGCGATCACAAGTCCACAAGCAACTTCCGCTACATGCTAAGTCCCAAAAAGCTACTGACAGATCCGCAGGGTGTCATTTATGGAATGAAGGTTGTTGATGAGTTCGGATTGGGATTGACTGACAAGCTTAGTTTGATCTGGGTGTACTACCTAACACGGGGTAAGCCGGAAGCTAGAAAGCTAGAAGTAGAAACAACTAGAGCACAACTAGAGAGAACCTATTTCCCATTATCGGAACAAGCCACACAGCTAGTTGAGCTTAGAGACACGGTCACATCGGCACTAGATGTGGAGCCTAATTATAAAGCATGCGGAGCATACGGCGGTTGTCCGTTTGCCTCAAAGTGCGACAAAGACAAATCGAGGTCAGTCTATTCTGGCTTAGAGCAAAAACAAAAAAAGGAAATTGAAATGTCCAGTTTATTAGAGCGCTTGAAAGCGCGATCAGAAGCAGCGAAAGCAAAATCAACTCCAGCAAAAGCAAAATCCCAAAAGGAGATTCCTTCTGTAGTGAGTATCAATCCGCCAAAAATAGTTGAGGCTGTGATGGAAGAAAAAGTTGAGTCTCAAATCGAGACAGAGGAGAAAACGTTACTGGTCGAACCTCCAAAAACAAGGGGCCGACCAAAGGGTTCTAAGAACAAGCCAAAGGTGAATCCCAAAGTGGCAAAGGCTCTGGACGCTTTAGAAGCTGGAGAAGCAAAGCCCATTCGCAAAAAGGCGAAAGTGAAACCAGCACCAAAAGCGAGTCAGCTTGAATCCCAGAACCGTGAAGCCCCAGACGAACGGGTCACGATTGATATCACGGATACCATTTTCGCGAACGAGGCTACGGTTGATATCACGAATACCGTTTTCGCGAACGAGGCTACGGCGGTCTGTGACGACACGGTAACAGTATCTCAAGATGGGATTGAGCTTGTTCAACCTACATCTGGCTACACCCTATATATCAACTGCGTACCATCTAAGGGTGGAGTAGATATCACACAGCGTTTGTCCGAAATTGCGAATGAGTGCGCAGAGAACAACGGCGTTGGTCATTATCGTTACATTCGTTTCGGTGAAGCGCCAGCGCGTTTCTCGGAATCGGTCACGGAGTCACTCAAAGGAAAGCCTTTGTCTGGTAAGATCATAGTGGTCGATACGAACCTCATGGTGCGTGACTGCATCGAGGTTCTAATCCAGAGCGCTACGGAAGTGGTTAGAGCTATTAAGTAAGGATCTCAAAATGAAAAAATGGTTGCTGGTGTTTCTTCTATTAAGCTTTTTGGGATGTGTAACCCCCGCTTCCCAGATTGACCCAAAGGTTAGTTACCAAGTGATGTGCGCTACATCTCTAGGTAAGGAAATGTTTAGTGGCCAGTTTTCGCATATTGAGATTTTAGACGGTGGTGTGTTTCTCTTACGCTCCGCGTCCGGGAGACGCATCATCGTCAATGGCTTCTGTATGGCGATTGAAATTAGATAGGTTTCAAAATGAGAACGGTACTCAGGTCAAAAGATTTTCGCAGAATAGAACAGATACCCAGGCGAGACTGGACGACCGAGTACGTGTCCCAATTCGAGAGACTGTCAGAGGCTCTGAGAACGCCGTCAGGAACGATGAATCTCAGAATGGTACAAGCATGCGCCCTTACAGAGATCGGGCTACAGGGCGGTCTCTTCGCCCCTATAGGGGTAGGTCATGGAAAGACCTTGGTCAGTTTACTTGCTCCCAATATGACATCCTGCGAACGACCATTACTGATAGTACCTGCACAACTACGGTTGGTGACAGTGTCAAAATACTGTCAGGAACTGTCAAAACATTGGCACATCCCATCCTCATTTTGCGACGGCTCCCGAATAATATCTTACGGTTCGTTGAGTACCAAAAAGGGATTGAATCTTCTCGAGGAATTAAATCCTGATTTGATAATTTGTGACGAGGTGCATTACCTAAAGGCGGCGAGCGCGGCTAGAACAAAACGATTCCTTAGATACATGCGAGCAAATCCCGAAACGAAATTTGTGGCGATGTCGGGAACTGTAACCAAGAAGTCCATACGAGAGTATTGGCACCTTCTCAAATTGGCACTGCCTGTTGATTGCCCGCTACCTTTACGCTGGGTTGAGATGTCAGACTGGGCAAACGCTCTGGACGAGAATGTTCGTCCTGAATTGCGAACGGCTCCTGGGGCACTGCGTTATTTGTGTTCCGATAATGAGACTCCACGGGATGGGTATCGTCGCAGGCTTACAGAGACGCGGGGCGTCATGGCAACTCGTGAATCCGAACTTGGGACATCGCTTGTCATAATGAAACACAGTCCCAAAGTGCCACCAGCAATCAATGCCGCACTGCGTCGGTTGAGAGTTGACTGGGTAACGCCTGGGGGCGAGGACGTTTCAGACTCGCTGGACTTCTATCGTAAAGCTAGAGAGCTGGCCTATGGTTATTACTATCGTTGGATTTGGGACGTGCGTGTTTCCCAATATCAGAAAGAGACATGGTTGCGTGCCAGATCAGAGTGGCGGCAGCTAGTACGACAAGAGTCCAGAAAACCGCAGACCGATACAGAGCTATTAGTTTGGAACGCTTATTCATCAGGTGTCCTAGATCGGGACAGAGAAGTATTCGAGGCGTGGCGATCGATTAAAGAAACAACGCCACCACCTAAGACAGAGGCCGTATGGTTTTGCGACAAGATGCTAAAGGGTCTCAACTTAGGAAAAGAACCTTGTCTGGTGTGGGTTGATAGCAAGGCGCTGGCAGAGAAGCTGGTGACCATGTATGGACTTCCGTACTACGGTGCGGGTCAAAATGATACGAAAAGGTTGCTGTCCCATATTGACACAAAGGCCGGTCATGGTATTGTGAGCATAAGGGCACACGGTACGGGCAAGAACTTGCAAGCGTATTCCATGAGTCTGGTTTTGACACCCCCTGGTTCGGGGGCGGCTTGGGAACAACTCTTAGGCCGCCTCCACCGTCCGGGGCAGAATGCGGACGAGGTTCTTTTTAAAGTATGGACACACACGAAAGAGCTTAGAGCGTCATTTGAGCAGGCCTTAGCGGACGCTTCCTATATTGAGACAACGCTAGGATCGAAACAGAAATTGTCTTACGCTAACATCCTACATTGGGACAGCGTGGACAAGAAAACAAAGCGAGGCGAGAGCCAAGCAGAAAACCTAAAATCCCAAAACGGGGAGACAAAATTATGAGTGCATATGATGGAATTGAAGAAGTTAGAGCAACACGTAGCCGGTCCCAAGAAGAGACAGTTTGGATTGGCCCGGGTCGTTATGAGCTGGAAGTAGTTCGTGTGGCTGATGGTCGTGCGGATCAGGGCGAGGGGCGTCCGTACTTCGTGGTAGAGTTTGACGTGTTAGAGTCAACGAATCCTGAGATCCCAAAAGGGGAAACGGTTTCTTGGATGACCATGCGGGGCAAGTTTAAACAATACTTTCTCCAGGATGTTCAAAACTTTATCGCCGCAGCTACGGGCAGCAATGCGTCCGAGGTAACTAGCGAGGTCGTCTCAACTTGCACCAGTGACGAACAGCCTCTGGTTGGGACAGTAGTACAGGCAAGCGCTTACAATAAGCCGAGCCAGTCTAGCGGTAAAGACTTCACGGTGGTCAGTTACAAGACCCGCCGCGATAACTAGAGAAGTATTTGTGTAGGTCGAAGGGCATTCCTTAATTGGGTATATCCTTTATTGTTTGTTGGATTGTTTTTGCTTCAGCCCTTCGACCTACACATCCCTATCCCAAAACGAGAATCGAGGATCCTACAATGATGCAGGATAAGGTAGAGGTTTGCGCGTTAGATACTGAAACGCATTTGATCGCTCCGGGCGAGCTTGCTCCCATGCTTGTTTGTGTAAGCTGGTGTGATGGTAAGTACACTGGCCTTCTGCATCGAAACGAGGCAGAGCAAAGATTGAAAGAGTTCCTAAATCAAAAACGATATAAAATCGTCGGCCATAATATCTCATTTGATATGGCGGTTTTGGGACAGTGTTTTCCTGACTTGCTTCCAGCAATATTCACGGCGTACGAAGAGGGTCGAATAGAGGACACGCTAATCCGTGAGCAGTTGATCGACATTGCGAATGGTTGCTTCCGCGGTGTGTACAGAGATCCCGAAACCGACAAAGCCTCAAAACGAGAATACTCTTTGCAGTCAATTGCAGAGAGGCGCTTAGGTATAACGCTAGAGAAGGACGACTGGCGTTTGCGATATGCGGAATTGACCAACGTCCCAATTGAGGAATGGCCAGCGGGCGCTAAGGACTACGCTAGAGCAGACGCAGAGATCACCCACGGAATCTATGTAGATCAGGAATCCAATTCTGGGATTCTGCGAAACAGTCAGGCGCAGGCTCGGGCGGCTTTTGCTTTACACCTGATGTCATGCTGGGGTGTGGTCACGGACAGGTCCCAGGTTGAGAAACTTAGGTCAAGCGTATCTGAAGACATGAAGCAGTCCCAGATCGTAATGAGAGATCATGGGTTGATGCGAGCAAACGGAACCAAGAATCTCAAATTGATACGAGAGTTAGTCCAGGGTTGCCTCGGCGCCTCAGTTCCCAGAACCGAAAAGGGTTCTATTAAGACTGACGATAAAACTTTAACCATGTGTGACCACGAAGCTTTGAGGGCGTTGTCCCAATACAAGGGAGCGGAAAAGATAAACTCCACTTGGATGCACCATCTCGAAAAAGGAATCGACGAAGTAATACAGCCGACGTACAACGTGCTGGTAGAGACAGGACGGACATCCTGCAGGAATCCCAATATACAAAACCCGCATAGGGCTAACGGTCTTCGAGAGTGTTTCATTCCGAGAAAGGGATTTGTTTATGTCGCTTGCGATTATAGCTCGCTGGAAATGTGTACGCTGGCTCAGGTCTGCATTTGGTTATTTGGTAGCTCGGCTCTGGCTGAGGCTATCAATGAGGGGATCGATCCACATTTGCGACTCGCGGCGCAGATACTCAAAGTGCCATACGCCGAAGCAAAGTCCCGTTTCAAATCAGGAGATAAAGAGATCCGCAAAGTGAGACAGCTTTCCAAGGCTGCTAACTTTGGATACCCGGGTGGAATGGGACCAGCTTCGTTTATGAGCTTTGCATCTGGTTATGGGATTTATTTAACTCAAGGTGAGTCGCAACAGCTTAGGAATAATTGGTTCGATGCTTGGCCCGAAATGAGAAAATATTTTAACTTTGTTACCAGCATTACAAAGCACCCGGAGGCTAAGTTAAAGCAGTTTGTCTCAGAACGA
>TARA_R110000824_G_scaffold176451_1_pt1 | contig 12263 bp, 9 predicted proteins | sample TARA_R110000824 | Tara Oceans TARA_R110000824 (sample SAMEA4397747) | marine metagenome | biome: Polar Biome; feature: [MES] marine water layer (ENVO:01000295) within the mesopelagic zone...; material: water (ENVO:00002006), including particulate matter (ENVO:01000060) such as...... | reverse complement strand
AATATAATAATTTTATTATTATTATTTTTAATTATATAATCATCAGATAGTAATGAAATGATATTTATAGTACCTACATATTCTATTTCTATTGCTTGATAATTAACTTCCTTATCAATAGATACTATTTGTTTACCAACATTTAACAGTAATGAATCTTTATCTATATTTTTTTTATTAGAGTACATAAAATTATCCTACAATTATATTAACCATAGCAACACAGGTAACTGTATCAATATTTGGTGAGTTAAATGTTAGCCTTTCTTTTTGTGCATCAGTTAATGATGAATTAGGCAAACCAATAACATAATTAAAAAGCAACTGTATATCAGTTACATCTATATTACCATCACCATTTATATCATAATAGGGTATTTCAACACCACTATCAACTGTTGCATTTGGATTATAATTCCAATTAGGTATATAATCACCATTAGGAAAGGTGTATGTACTATTTAGTTCTTTCCTATTTCCAACTATTTCAACAGATTCATTAGGAAAACTAAACCCGTGATTACCATCAATACCTAAGTAATGTAATTGATATGCTTTTATCTTGATATTTGTAGACGACATATCGGTAGATAATATTATCCATAGTGGATAAATAGGTTGTCCATTTAAAATTTGTACTTGACTATAATCTATATTAAATATTTTTTCATTGTTAATTAATGGTAAGTGTATAACATCACCAACGGTTAATTCCATATATTTTAAAGGTAATTCTAAAACTACTTCATTGTGAGGATTACAGCTATTGAGTAGTGTATATTTTGAAAAATCTTCTACTGTATAATTATCAGTATGGTATTTTAAATTTATATCTTTATGGGTATCAATAGAAGTTATATTATAGTAATCATATCCATCATATTCAGGTAATAAATCTTCAATGTGTATTTCATTAGACATAGTATATTTTTTAAATCCATAGTCATATCTATAAAACATTTTTAAAGATGTTAATATATCTTCTCTTTTACTTTGATTAAACTTATATTTTATTATATCATTAACTTCAATAATTTTATCTATATCATCATAAATATATTGTTCTCTTATATTTATTAAACTAAACTTACCATTACTGGTAAACTTAGGATATGATTTAGATTCTTTTAAAATTTCTTCTATTAACTTTTTACCATTTGTTTTTTTATCTACACTAAAACCCATTTTCCAATTAGAATGAATATTTCTTGAGAAGATTATTGAATCCATATCAAACTGGTTGTAGTCAGGTTTTAATATCGAACCTGCAAATTCTTCAGGAGGTTGAAAAAGACCTTGTTCAGGTGCATATTTATTAAATTCCATTTCATTTACTAATATGCTCATTACAATATCAGATGGTTTTTGTATTATTCCATCAGTAGTTATTCCTATAATTGGTTCTTCTTCTATAGATAATGTTGCAATATAAGTTAAATCATAAATAATCTGATCCATCAAAAAGCCTGATATATCTGAATTACCCATACCATATGCCCAACCATTTAAACCAAACCAATTTGAATTAAAAGTTATATTCCAATAAGGATTATATGTTAATCCATCTGTATCATCATCATCATTAGGCCCTATAGCATTACCCATACCAAGTTGGAAACTATCATATGCAGGTTTGTGTATGCCTTCATATACATTAGTTATTAAACTCTGAATTACAGCACTAAAATAGTCGTCCATATATAAATAAAAAGATTCTTTCCAATCTTCAATACTATTTATTTCACCAGCTATTGTATAATCATAATCTCTATATTGGGAAATTGTTAGGTCTAAATCAACTTGGTCATCTTTATCTATTGTAAGATATATATCATAATCACCTGATAAGTAATCTAAAGTCCTGTATTGTACGGTTGTAGTGTTATATAACGATATATTAGTTTGGTATAAATAAGAATAAATATTTTGTAAAATTGGCTTAACAAAACTTGCTTCTGTAAAAAGCCATCTATAATTATCATCTCTTGTTGTTATATCAGTTTCATCAAATGGCGATTCTGCCAAATAATATACTTTCCAATAGTAATCTTCTTCAGGTGTATATTCTCTTGATTCATAATTTCCAATGTCTGCTGCTGCAATCTCTGCTCCCCATTCATAATAAAGTTTTGCAAATGATATAAAATGTTTCCATATATATTGTTTGAAAAAAGAATAACTTAAAGACATAGGTGAATCATCTGTCATATAAATTTCAAATTGTTCTTTTAGCCTTTCATTCCAATCTTCACTAAAAATAAATCTTTGAAAACTACCCCTATCAGAAGAAACTCCACCATCATTATCTGTATCCCAAGAAAAATTGCGTAAGTATGTTTCTTTAATTACATTAAATGCTTCCTCTATCAATAATTCAAAATTAGGAAGTTGCCCATCTTCACCTGTAATATAATAATTAAAAGGTATTGTTTGATCAGGGAACATATCAAAATTAAAAGCATTTAATTCTTCTGTATACATATTATTTTTTCTACCTATAATAGAAGCATATATGTTTTTTTCATCAATTTTTTCTGCTAATACTGACTGTAAAAATGCACAATTATTCATTTTTAAACCTGACTTCCACGTACTCTCACTCAATGTTTTATATTCAAAAATTGCTATATCATCAAATGAATTTGCAGGTGCAGTTAATAATTGACCAAGATTCCACCCAAAATCACCATAAAACATACCTTCAATATTACTTATAGAACCTGTATAATTTAATCCATTATTTGCACCCCTATTTCCCCAATATGAAGTGCTACCACTATAATTTTCTGTATAACTTAAAGAAATAGCACCCCTTTTTCCATAAGATCCAGAATTGTGGCTTGCATTATTTGTGCTACGATCCTCTATCCAACCACTTGAAAGACTTTCTATTATATCATAAAGTTCATTACCTACTATTTCATCATCTAAAGCCTGTTCTATTTCTTCAACATTCTCAGTTTTTTTTAATAACATTATCATTAACTTCGCATTTGATGTTTGTTGGTCATATATAAACGGATTAAGTTCATTAATTCTAGTTAATAATCCATTCCATAAGTCAGGTACAATAGGTGCAACTATAAATCCTGTATGATCTCCTGCCTGTGCATTAAAACTACTACCATCACTATCTTCTTGTGGTAATGATTCATAATCATCTTCCTGATATATTATATGGTCTGATAATAACCAAGTATTTCCTGCCCAACTACTATATGAACCTGCCGATCCCTCAAACACACCCGTAATATTTAATAGTTTACTTGATGTTCCTTTATCTAATTTTAATACTATCCATCTACCTTTACCGAGATCAGAATTTGCATTATAATTTAATTTAGAACCTGTATCAAAACTAGCAGAATTACTTTGTATAATATCATCATCTCTATACCATATTTTTTCATTTCCACCATTATCATTTACTGTATCTAAATCAGGGTCACCCCACCAGCTACCTGTTTCTGTGGTAAATTCATAAATATCAAGTATAGAACCATCTTGTGCATAAACAGCTTCTACCATTCTTTGAGAAAATGCTGGACAATCCCACAAATTAAAAAGAGTAGTATCATTATTTACAGAAAGACCTGTTATAATACTATTATTTTGCATACCTGCTAGACTTGCAACCTGTACTGATGAATAATGTTGATATTGGTTATTTAAAGTTGTGCCTATATGGTCATAAATTAAATAGTCATTATTATCTTTAATATATAAATAATAATCACTAATAGGGAATTCTTTTAATACAGAACCTGATGGATACCCTCCTTCTTGATCTAATGGTAACATATTTGTTAATGACGGAATTTTAGAAGTTTTATAGTGTCCAGCAGTTGGTTGAATATCAAATAATAAATTCATTATCTTACTATTATTATTTTCATAATATGGTAATACAGGTGCTTTGTCTACCTTCCCAAATGTCATAGGTACAACTGTATTATCAGATTTATATTTTGTTAAAATGTTTCTACTTATTTCTGTAGGTAATTTGTCTATTGCCATATAAGGAACACTTTTATCTGCTATTTGTGCTTGTGTTCTATCTTCAGCAGTTATATCAATTTTTTTATCATCAAATTTTATTCTACTTATTTCACCTTTAAAGGCTAAAAGACAATCATAGTCTGTCATATTTACACCAAAATTAATATTATTAGTTGTTGGTGATTTATAAAATAAATATATGTTTTTATTAATTATTCCAGTATTTATATATTCTGATAATTTTGTTTTACTATCATAATAATTATATAAAGAACACCTTAATGTATTTATCTTTAATTTTTTAGAATCATAATCACTAGATACTTTTATATTAGATACTTTATCAAGTGATGATATAGGGTCTAAATCATCTAAATCATCACCCAACTCTACCGTTCTATTTAATTGTACTGATTCTAATGTTAGTGTAAAAAGGAATCTTCTTGTAACAGAATCTTCTATTATAATAATTGGTTTTAATGTTTGATTAGTATCAACTATATCTAACTTAAAATATTTTGATAATTCTTGCATTATAGTCCTATGTTCTCACCTAATCTTAATCCTTCTCTTATTTGTGGTATTACATTGTCCTCGATAAATGATTCGTGTAGTACATTCCCTGATATGTTTAATGTTATGCCTTGCCCTTGAGGGCCATCAATATTGGGATCGTCAAGGGGTGTAACTTGAACGTGTTCTCTTGTTCCTGCAGCACCCTCACCGACCATCATCATTTGAGGGCCATCTGTAATAAAATCTGCACCATATTGTGCTTTCTTAATTTGTTGTACTCTAGCCATACCTGAACCTATTGATGCTGCAGCAGCAGCAATACCAAGAGCAACAAATAGGGGGGGATTTAATTTTGCAGCAGGAAATTCTTGAAAATTGGTGTATGCTGCCTGTGCTGATTTATAAGTATCAAATATTGTTTCAGAAATAGCTACAGCTTGTGATATTTTTTTGAATTTTTTAAATGCTTTACCTGTTCTTTGTAAATCATCTATTGCTTTACGACCTGTCCGTTCAGCTTTTTCTTCAACTTTAGTAATTGATTTTCTAGTTGCTATAAAATTTGCCCAAACAGCATCTAAATCTTTTACGACTGTTATTTGGTTTTTTAAATTGTCTGTTCCACTACCCGTACTAGAAAACGATTCACCCAATGCTATTGCTGATTCTGATGTTTCTGACATTTGTGAAACTAAATCTACTTGTGCCAGTTTATTTTCATCAATAGAATCTTTTAAATTGCTTACATTAATTTGTGCAGAATTAACATTATCTCCATACATCTCATAACCAACTCCTGCCAACATCATTTCTTCTTGTTCTTCAACCTGTCCTTCAACCATAAATTTACTTTGAGTGCCAAAATTTTCTCTTACTTCTGCTGCCTTTTCTAATGCTTGTGTTTGTCTATCTTGTTCTTTTCCTAATTCTGCAACTGCTAATGTATGTTGTCTTACTAATTTTTCTTCCTCTAATTCTAATGATTGTTGTTCTTTCATTAATTCAACAATTTTTTCTCTATTTAATTCTATTGCTATTCTATTTAACAACTGTTGTGTAGCTGCTTTTTGTGCTTTTGCTATATCTTCTATTGTTGATTTTTCTGTAAGTAATTCAGGTAAATATTCTCCATAAAGTGTGTTGATTTTTGTTAAAGTTCGATGTCTTAAATCTTCTGATGTATTCACATTATTCAGCACACCCATTAAAGAATCAAATTCATTCTTTTCAGCAGTTATTTGTTCTGATACAGGTACACTCAATAAATCATTAAAAGTAACAGCTAAATCTCTAATTGTGGGTGCTAATGCTTGTCCTATTCTTTCTTGCATATCCCCAAACGAATTACTTAACTGATCTATTGCTCCCTGATATGAATCTGTCGTTGCTTCTGCTTGTCCACCAAATAAATTTGCTATTTCATCAGTTATAGATAATAATCTTTCTTCAGAACCAACAGCACCTTCTGCTGCAATTCCATATCTTGATAAAGCATTAGTTGAAGAACCTACTGATTTAGCAACTAAGTCTGCTGCTTGAACTAAATCCATACCTTTTGCAGAAGCTAAATCAAGTGTTGCTTTTGTTGCTATCTTTAATTGTTCTTCATCTTTTATAAAAAATGCTAACTGTGCCATACCTTGTAAAATTAGTTCATCACCAAACCTTGTAGTTTGTTGTAATGCAGAAGCATATTTTTTTAATGTTGCAGATGTTTTACCTAAAGCAGATTCTAATTTAACTTCTGCTAATTGTTGTTCTGCAAATAAGTCTAAAGATGATTTTATGACATTAAGTAAACCCCTTGCACCAAGATATGCACCTGCTGCTAAAGCTGCACTTTTAGCCATACTTTTCAGTCCACCACTAACACCTTTTAGTTGTTTTTTTGACTTTTCTGCGCCTTTAGTTTGTACTTCTATTATTTGGGTATTTTTAGCCATTTTTATCTTTCTTAATACTATTCATTATATATTCAATTTCTAAAAAGTCATCTACAACTTTAGCAGGTGTTTCAGTAAGTGAACGGTATGGTGCTGTGCTAAAGGTTTTACAATAATTATATTCCTTTAATCTTCGTTGTATGCTTCTATCTAATAGTTCAGAAGTATTACAGAAAAAAAAGTGTTCTAAATATAAATTCTCTGATTTATTAACAACCTGCTTTTCTTCTAATTCTTCATAGCAAATTACTAATTCAGAATATACATCTTCTATAGATTCAAATAACTTTTTTTTTCCAGTTACAGGTGATATAGCTTTATAAGGATAATCAAAACCATTATAACCTAGATTATTTAAACCCTTAATTGACACCCAAACATTAATGTAAAATATTATTTCTTCTTTTTTTTTTTATTCATATCGTTAATAATTTTAGAACCTAGTGCATAGATTTCATTTTGTGAATATGAATTTATTTCATCATCAGAAAGTTCTGTACCTTTTCTTATAATGTTAATCCAAAAAGAAAAGTTTTTAGATTGATTTTCGTCCATTATGGCATCATTAACTTCTGCTCTTTCATCAAGAGTAAGGTCTTTTAATTCAACCTCAAAGGTTTTAATACCGTTAGCTTCTATATTAACTTTTTTCAAAGCCATATTCCCCTGCCTTTCTCAGTCGCCAAACTAATTGATTATTATGCTGCTGTTCCTATTGTAATAACTGGATTAGATGTTGCTGCTGAATCATAAGTAAACCTTAATGGTATAGTTTGCTTCCAACCATCTTCGTCCATACTTATTCCTGATCCATCTACAAAAACTTTACTACCTGTTATTTGGAATACTCCTGTATCAATATCAAGTGCCATACCTGCTGTATTATCAATAGCATCATCAACTTCACCATCTCTTTTGCAAGTTATATTACCTGTAACTTCATATCCACCTACACTATAACCCATAGGAACAAATGTTGCTCCATCAAATCCTATTCTATTAACAGGCCTTGCTATTGCTACATCAAAACCATATAACAATAAATCTTCACTATCAAGTGTAGTTGTTGCTAAGTCGTGCATATTAAACATAGTTGTTTGTGCTGTTAATAATGTATGTGTTCCACCTGTAAATGTCAATGCACCTTGAGTTGGAGCATATGCAGTTTGGAATGTTGCTGTTCCCATAACAACTCCACCATCACCACCTATAGAACCTGTTAATGTTAATCCTGTACATAAACAAGATGTGAAATATTGATCTACACCTTCTCCATCGTGTCCTGCATTTTCAAACCATAATGTTACAGGTGTTGTATTTGATTGTCCGTGTCTATAGTCTACTACTGCTGGCATAGAACCAAGTAGTGCATTAGGTGTTGCACCATCACCAAATAATGCTAAACAAATTCTATCTAGCATTTGTGCTGTTGAATGAAATGTTATTGATACTTCAAACATTCTATCGTGTCTTTGCCATTTAACCATATCATCAGATTGTGTAAATGCACCACTACCTGTTCTAGGAGGTGCTACACTTAATGAATGTTTTTTTATTTCATCAAATGAATAATCAGTAACAGGTACTTCTAAAGTAGTTCCTGCTGCTACTGTTGCAGTTCCCATTGTAACTTCTGTGCCTATTACAACACTTGTATTTTGTTTTGTTTGAAAAGTTGCTGATTTTGCCATTCTATTTACCTCCTTTATTGGTAATTTTTATTTCTGTTATATGTTCTTTTAAATCTTTAGGAATCTTACCTTTCCATTCAGCAGTTTCACCTGCTAATAATTTTAAATGGGTAGATGCAGATAATAAACTATTAAAATTTATTGTATCATCTAACTCTTTATAAGATTCATTTGCTTTAATCTTCATATTACTCCTATCCTAAGTTGCTTAAATGTTCACAGGTTATATCCCACCCTGCTATGAAATAATCATCATATTCTTCATCTACGATATTAAATTCTAAATCACCTATCATTAAGTTATATGCAATAGTAGAATCAGATAATGAAACTGTTGGATTATCGTGTACTAATGCTTCTAATATACTTACTTGATTTAAAACATAATTCTGAAATTGTGAATCTTTCCTGTTTAGGAAGTAATATTTAACTTCCATATTAAATGTTCTATGCTCTGAAAATTTAGTTACATCACCCTGCGTAGAACCTGTTGGAATAATACTAATAAACTGATTAGCTTTTATATCTTGCTCCCATTCACTATATACTGGGCATTTCATCTCTGCCCTAATTTTGCTCTTTAAAGCTGTTAAAATGTTCTTCCAGTTGTTCGTGTATGTTACTGCCATTATCTAACCATTTCTATAGTGCTATTGCTCTTATTCGTTTGTTTCCTGTGGCTACCATATACTTCTACTTCCCATATATCACCATCAGTAGCACTTGCACCTTGAAATCTGCAATATAAGCCACCGTGTAGATGCTGTAAACCACCTGTAATCTTTTCTGTACTAGATGTAGCACCAAATAATTGATCATTAGATAAATAATGTACTTTAAATGTTGAATTTCCATAGCTACCAGAATCTTCTATCTCCACCTTCAATAAATCATATCCTTCACCGTGATATTCACCTGATAGTTCTACTATATCCATAGTACCTGATACATTTCTAAATTTAATTTTTCCCTTCTTATCATTGGCATCTACTTCACTTGATAGTTTATATGTACCTAAATTTAACTTATCAATTAAACCTGTCTTTTCTTCATTAGTAACTAAACTATAAAAATAATCTGCTTCTTCTGATGCACCTTCTTTTGCTCGTATTAAGTTAGTAGTAGCAATATAACAAGTAGCTTTAACAATAATTGAATCATATTCTTCTGCAACTGATACTGTTGCTGTATCTGTATCTATTTGTTTTGCTTTTTCTAAAGGTGTAGAATATCTCATATCTAAATAATTATGTAATTCTAAACTTGCATCTACTAATGTTTGTTCAATAAATGTAGTATAATCTGTTCCTGCTTCCATTACTAAAGAATTAGGATTAGTATCATTTGGTACAGCTACTACACACATATCTAAAGCACTATCATAAAAAAACCAACCATAATCAGAAACATCTACTACACTTTCATCAACAGCTAAAAACACATCAGCATCTGCTACTGCTGAACCTTGCATAGAACCAAATAGATTTCTTTTGCCTGAGAATGTAATTGTATCTCCATCACTTACTGCAACAATTTGTATATATTCATTATTAATTTTTATAACATCTAATGCTGCCATATTTGTTGTACTATCAACATCTATGGTTGTTACAGTATTCCCCATATTAGATGATTTAAGTTCAGTATCTTTTGTATCTAAGTTAGCTGATAAACTTGTTAATTCTCTACCATCTTGATATAATTGTGTTACTAAGCCTGTATTTGTTGCATACCAAACATTAACATTAGATGTTCCTCCAAAGTCATCAAGAGTTGCTTCTTGTGTCCAACTAAAAACTTGCCTTTTATTATCATAATCTACTGCTCTATTGAAATACTTTTGTAAATCTGATACACCTGCATATTTAAAATTTGATGCCATATTGCTCCTATCCTAGTAGTAATAATTCTACTTTGCTGTCTGCTTTTGCATTTAAACTTCTAGCTTTAATATTATATATACTGTTATATCCATTTATTATGTAAGATGATCCACCTGAATGTGCAGATAATGATTTAGCATATATTTTAAATTCTGCATTAGGCAAATGTGTAAAGTTACAATGTCCTTTGACATAATTTATACTACCAACTGATGAACCATTATGCAGTAGGTTACCATTGCCATCATCTAATATAAAAGCATTTAAATTTTGTACTATTTTACCTGTTACAGAATCTTCTATTGTTTCAGGTGGTAAAGTAGAAGCTGGGCCATATACAATATTGTCAGTTGTTCCTCCACCGTGTTCTGTACCTAATAAAACAGGAACACTAGAACTTATTGCAGGAAACCTACCAACACCAAATGGTGTAGTACCTGATACATTTCCTATACCTACTCTAGTAACACTATTATTAGATAATGAATTTACTCTTATATCACCATTCCTTAATGATATAGATACTTTTTTATTAAATAAACCTGATGAAGCATCATAAAACTTTTCATTTAATACTGCTTGTATTTTAGGTATAACTGCATTGCTTGAACCTGCAAATGTTGTATCACCTGCATCTGTTGTAAATGCTATTGCTGTTTCACTATCAACACCATCAAATCCATCAGCACTATATTCATCAACAACTATATGAAATGTATATGTAGTTGATACAGCTAACCCTGTTTTATCAGATGCTTTAATATTTTGTAATCCCCAATCCAAATATCCACCCTGTGTATAGAATGGCCCTATTGCAACACTCCCTGCTACAATTCCAGCACCTTTCTTAGTAGCACTTCTGCCATATGAAAAGAAAGCACCCCTTTGAGAGAACCTACCATTTTGATCTGTTTGACATTTGCCATTATTAAAAGCAAAATTTTCATTTCCTATAAAGAAATTTAAATCATCATCATCTGAATGTGCAACTTGAGTAGAACCTAATAATCCTCTTTTAACAGTTAAATCATTGCCTGTTATAGATTCAACTTCCATTATTTCAGTACCAATAGCAATCAAATCACCAACTTCAAACCAATCACTATCATCTATAGCAAATTCAGTTGCACTTATTGTTATGTCTTGTGCTATTTGAATATCTGCACCACTATTATAAGTAGTTCCAGCAAATAAGTGTATTGGTATAATTTCTGCTCCACTTGCAATAGCTTTAGGTTCTATTGCTATTGTACCTGCTGGTGAATTTCCTGCTGATTCTAATGTTGCAGCAGAATAAGGTGCATAACTAACCAATCTGCTTGTAGGTAAATAATAAAACTCACCACCTGATAGTATCATTGACCAAGTCCTATATACAGTTTCTTCACCTGTAGAATTTTCAGCATTTATATCTACTGAATTAGTTATATCCGTAGTAGTATCACTAGCTGCATCTGCACCACCATCATTCTTCCAATCACTAACAGTAATAGCTATTTCTTGTGCAATATCACTAACATTTTTAATTACTATAGCTTTTGCAGTATGTACAGTAGTTGCACCATAAGATTTACTAAATTCTGATAATGTAATAAAGGCATCTGAATCATCTAATGCAGTAATTATGCTAACCTTATCATTATAAACCTTTCCTGTTCGACATAGATAATCACCATCAGGTGTATTTATATTTAATTCTACATTTGCACTTTTACTTGATGTTTGCGTAGTAGTTGTTCTTAATTTATTTATTCGTGATCCATATGCCATAAATCTTTATCCTTCCTAAGTTAAATGATACTTTACTGTTAAATTTACTGAATAATCTGAATTAATTGAATCTGATCTAAAAAATGCTAATATAACTTTGCCTGATGCTACAGTTGTACTATCTACAGTAAATGAACTGTAATATGCTTGTTCACTACCTGCATTAGTTACATCATTATTATGTGCTAACAATGTTCCATTAGTTAAACAAGATGTACTGCCTGATGTAAATGTATAACTCATCAAGTGCATACGAGTAGTATCACCAGTAGCATTATCACCACCTTCTATTGCTGTTACAGCATCTATATATATATTATCAGGTACATACCAAAACATAGGTACTAAATTAGAAGCATCTGTAGCTGGATCATCTGCTGTAGTAAATGAAGTAGCAGGGTCTGTTCCTGTACCAAATCCAACAACATCTTCTGAATCATCTGTAGCCATATTTGAAAATG
>TARA_R110000824_G_scaffold401739_1_pt1 | contig 12272 bp, 12 predicted proteins | sample TARA_R110000824 | Tara Oceans TARA_R110000824 (sample SAMEA4397747) | marine metagenome | biome: Polar Biome; feature: [MES] marine water layer (ENVO:01000295) within the mesopelagic zone...; material: water (ENVO:00002006), including particulate matter (ENVO:01000060) such... | reverse complement strand
GTATGGCGATTTATGTTACTTTAGAGGGGAAAATCCCTAGAACCCCAATTTGATTTTCTACTCGACTTTTAACTTGATTGAGCAACTGCTTAACCACAATGGAAGAATATGATGAGGTAAGCGCATTGAAATAATCAAGATTAATAATCAACAACAACCCTGATGTTTCGGTCTCTAAAAATTTACTACATACGATTTGTTTAAAGCTCTTCTTGTTAGGCAAAGCCGTTTCATTATCTAACTCTAAAAAGTTAAACAACGGCTTTATGACATTTTTGTTAGCAACAAATAACGCAACAACCACTAAAATAAAGACAACAAGAAAATGCACTAATAGCTGCACAGTTTCAGACAAAAGCCTGCTATTTAACTCTTCTTTAGAAAACTCCATTACAATTTTTAAATTAAGACTTGGTATAGGAACAACCGCATACATCACATTTTCAGCAACAAATACTTCGCCTTTTAAGCTAATTTCAGACAAGCGGATACTGGTCATGTCTTTCAAGTATGTTGACGACGCCAAAAATGTACCAATTTTTGACTTATCTTGATGGGCAATAATTTTACTGTCGCTATCAATTACAAAGTTATTTTTAATATGAGATAAACTACTAGGGTCAACATACTTTGCAAACAAACTATCCAGTCGTGTAAGTTTAATATCACCACTTACAACACCAATAAATTCACTGTGATTAAACAGTGGTGCAGAAACAGTTAAATAATAGACATCCGGATCATCAATACCGATATAAGGCCCGTTTATTGTCATGTGTTGATTAATTTTAGTCGCGCTATACCAAGGACGGACTCTCGGGTCATACCCTGAAGGCGGCTGCCAATTATTAATACGATAATAGCCATTTTCTTCTAACGAAATAGAAACAAAATCAAATTGATTGGAATCTGTATATTGAGATATTAACGCATCCAATAGCTCATTATTCTCAATGTTTCCGGCAAATGATGACGTTTTTTTTGCAAATGTCTTCATTGACTCTTTGCTAGAAGCTATCCATTGCTCCGTCGTGGTTTGTGCAACAGAAGCTATGGTAAGTTGCTCGTCTTTAACGGCTAACACTAACCAGTTTTTGACGTGAAAAAAGGCAATAACCGCTGACAGCAAAAGACCAAACATCAAAATGCAACAAACAGAGATAAGTAACTTTTTCTTATGAGAAAGTGTTTTCAAAAAAATCCTTTTATACATACGTAAACAAGCAGGAAAAGCATTGAGCTGAAGTTAATACGTTTATGCTAGATAATAGCGCTTACGGTTTGAATTGATGAGCATTAAAAAGATGCTACTTTATAACAATCAAATATTCCGAATTTAAGCTGAAAGCTTTATAAATAATCAAACAGCACTTAAAAAAAGTGATAAAATCACATTAATCACAAAAATAGAAGGGATAATAGCACAGTTAATTTTGTGCTTATTGATATAAATCAGTTTTAATGCAATTCTTATAGATTATATTTTTTATAAGAATTACTTTTTAAGAAGAGACTTTAAGTCAGCAAACGGATTATGGGTGGCGGCGACATGTTCACTATGGCCTGCAACAACTTCCGTTTTATAATTAGCGTGATCAGTATATTTTGCGTGCTCATTATCGTGACAATAAATACAGAGCAATTCCCAATTACTACCATCTGAAGGGTTATTTGTATGGTCATGATCAATATGATGCACAGTTAACTCTTTCAAGTTCGAAAAAACAAACTCTCGAGCACAGCGACCACAAACCCACGGATATAGCTTAAGCGCCATATCACGATAGCCTTTTTCTTTTTGTCGATACTGTAAACTTGTACCTAGCCTATCTGAAGACATAATTCCCATCACTATTATCGGTAAGACTTAATGCTTGTATCACGAGTTGTAGCTTATTGACGTCCATGTGATATAACACAACTATTGAGCTTATAGTAAAGAGTGCCATCCTCTCAACAAACTAGACCAGTAGTCATTGTGCTAAATAAAACCAAGCTAAGCCAAACAAGCTTTAACTTGGTCACATTTATTTGGATGCTATATTTCGGAGATATAACAATAGAAATTTATATTAATAGAGCTTGATAATTAAAAGCCTAACGATTTATTTCATTCGCCCAGTCTACTATCTGTTGGCTAATTTGTTTCTGCCACTGCCCTTGTTTACCTAAAAATGAATGAGTTGCTGAATCATGAACCGTCGACCAGTGATCCAAACCTGGGTATTTATACAATTTAACCTTTTTATTGCCGCTGGCCTTTAAAACATCAACAATCATATCGTTATCTGCTTCAGACATAATCCAATCATTTGTACCCCAACGAAGGTAGGTAGGCACAGTTAACTTTTGCCACTGTCCTGCGAAATCAAAGTCTTGCAATTGATGATAATAACTCATCGGTCTACCGTACATATGCAAAGGCCCATGATAGTTATATTCTGCGAGCTCAGTATTTGCGCTAATAAGCTCCTGGTAACTTTTCTTTTCAACCAACATGCCATAATACAAAGGAATATAAGCCTCATTCATTACCTTTGTTATTTCATTTTGTGATTTACCTTTCATGGCTAATATTCTTCGCTCAATTTCAAGCATATGCTCAAACCAAGAACGAAAAAAAGTACCATCAGCAATGACTGCATTCGCTTGATATTTGTTTGCTATGTATGGCGCAATAGCGCTGCCCATACTGTTTCCGTAGATTAAAATTTTATCTTGGTTAACAAAAGGTAAACGGGCAAGCGCTTGAAATGCTTGTTCGTAACCATTTAACTCAGTATCAAAGTCTGTTTGCGAACAATTGCCTTCACTGTCCCCTAAGCCTGGCTTTTCAACACGCATAACCACCATATTGCTGTGTTCAACAATCTCTTTAATCAATCGTACATAATTAGATTTACGATGAGGTAAAACTTCAATACTAGAACAACTTAACCCTTGCAGAAAAAAAATTGCGGGCCGTTTTTTGTTGTCAGTTAGTGAAGCTTTCGGACGTGTGATAATCACCCTTTGTAAAAAGCCTGCAGGATTTTCAACAGCAGAGTAACTTACCGATACATTTTCAAACTGCTCAACAGGTAATGGCGTAAATACAGCATTAGTATTAGCGTTAACCCCCTTTCGCTGATAAGTAATTGAATAAACAACATCACCAACAAGTGCGTCACTTATATCGTACCAATGCTCATTACTGTTAATTTGAGCATTATTTATTTTAACAACAACATCTTCAACCTTAATGCCTGCCATAACTAACGGCGAGTCAGGCTCTATAGAAGTGACTTGTTTACCAATAATACCTGATGGCAATATTATCGTTTTAAATTTAGCCTGCCAATTTGCTCGACGAGCAAGTAATTCTTGTTCATTACTTTTATTATCAACCTTGAGCAAACTATTATTTGAATAACCCTGTGCTAATGTAATAGCCTGTATAAATATATTGGTTAATATAAAAAAGCAGATAAAACCGAATCGGGTAACACTTGGAATTTGTATCATCAATAGAACTCACTTAGCTAAAACAATGTAAATACTTAGTGAGTAAATATAGAACCTAACCTGTTTATTTTATTAGCCTTTATGTTAATCCTTGAGTTTCTTATACCAAAACATAGGTTTTCATGACTAAAAATTTATCTTTAAGCAACAAATATGTTAACAATAACCTAATGTCATTTTTTTTGACTAACCGAGTATTAAGACATGTCACATTTTGGCTAATTTATTATCTGTTTTTTAGTTTGATTTGGGTAAAACCTGACCTAGGGTATTTATCTTCATTCTATTTAGAATTTATCCTTTTACCCATAAGAATAATGGCTGCCTATACCATGATGTATTGGCTAATTCCGCAATATTTAGTCAAAAAGCAATATCAAAACTTTGCTATAGGTTATCTAGTTTTATTAATAACAGCAGGCTGCTTACAGCGGTTATTTGATCACTTCTTCTATCAACAATTAATGCTTAATGTCGACAGTAATTTGTTAAACATCACGCCAGTATTTAAAAGTATCATTCTCGTAAATACCACCATCATAATAGCTGCGGTATATAAGGTTTTTCAGTTATTTTTATTCGAGCAACAGCAGGTAAAAATGTTAACTGAGCAGTTAACGCAATTAAAAAATAATGACAATCTTTTGATAGAGCTAAAATCAAATAGGCGAACCCATCATATAAAAGAGTCGCAAATCCTCTATATTGAAGGCATGGGTAACTATGTAAATTACTACTTGGAAAACGACGAGAAAATAACAGTGTACTCGTCAATTAAAGCCGCTCTTGAGCCGTTACCCGCACACTTTATACGGTTACATCGCTCTTATATTATTAATACCAAGCAAATATCTTCATATAACCACGAAAACGTTAATATAAGACAACACGTCATTCCTAGAGGCGCCGATATAACAGATGAAATGCTAACGCCATATAAATCATCAAGTTAGTTTTACCTTTTGCCCTTTACCTTTTAGTAATATTAGCGTGAACCTTTCGCCTGCAATCATCGTCTTTAAGGTATTAAAACAATAACAATGACCTGATATGGATAATGCAAAAATACAATTATTGGTAATAGAAGCTCAACAAGGAAGCAGTGATGCATTCTCTGCACTTTGCCAGTATTTTTATCCTCGTATACTCAAGTTTGCTATAAAGTTATCTTCTGATGAACAACTTGCTCACGATGCTACACAAAACGCATTCTTAAAAGTTGCTAAATCAATCAGACGCTTACAAGACCCTAAAGCCTTTAAAAGTTGGCTATATCAAGCGGTTAGATGGCAGGTAATTGATATGGCAAAAGGAGGCAGTAAGCGAAACGAGTTGCAATGTGAAATAGGTATTGAAAACATAGCAATAACTGAGCCTTGCGACAGTACAAGTGACCTTCAAGAGCAGATTAATAAGCTTCCTGATATCGATAAACAAGTCATTCATTTGTTCTATTTAGAATCTATGACTATCCAAGAAATAAGCCTTATTTTAACAACACCACAAGGCACAATTAAATCTCGCTTAAACCGAGCTAGAAATACACTCAAAAAGCACTTAATAAATCATTAAGGATCCGTTATGAATATTGACGACAAAATTAAACAAGCATTAGAAGATGAAGCACATAAATTAGACCAAGTTATAGCACACGAACCTGGCATTTTTAATATGTTAACCAATGCTTATAAAGGGGCATTAGGCGGCTGGATGATATTGGTGACTTTCGTAACACTTGTTGTGACTGCTGTCATGTTTTGGGCCGGTTATAAATTCTTTTTTGTTGAACATTTAAATGGCTCAGAAGCGATATATTGGGGGGTAATATTAATTCTCAGTGCCTTAATGCAAGTCACACTAAAAATGTGGACCTTTATGGAAATGAATCGCCAGTCAACTAACCGAGAAGTAAAACGCTTAGAGCTAACAATAGAACGCCTGATGCATCACCTTTCAGTTAATAACAACTCATAACTTTTGCTTCCTTGTATTTCTAGCCGGCATATTACTATCCGGCTAGAAATGTAGCGGCATTACGCTATCGGTTTATTGTCTGATTTAAGCACCTTTTTACACGAAGCTCTCTGCATCGACCGTTCAACATAATTCTTAATCGCGTTAAACCCTTCAAGACAGTTAACTTCAGCAGGTAAAGTGGTTAAATATTGCAACATAGGCATTACAAGCGCATCTGCAATGGTAAACTTATCGGTGCCTAATAATTCACCGCGATTTATTTCTACTTCAATAATTTCAAGCGCTCGCTGTAATGCCAAACGATTGCTTTGTACAACATCCATTCTAACTTGTTTGTTTTCCCCTTTAGGAAAGACAAACTCTAATAAATAATCTCTAACAATTGCTTTATCAATATAAAGCGCAATAATGGCACAAAACGCGTCATGCTCAGCAGCTAATTGGGCTGACGTCCAATGCGTTTTTGTATCCGAAAAGTTTTCTTGTAAGTATCGACAAATACTTGTTGTTTCAGGCAACACTAACTCACCATGCAACAATATAGGTAACTTGCCATATGGATGTAACTTAAAATGTTCATCACTTTTAAACTCAATAGCTTTACCATTAGCACTAAAACCTGTTGTATAAGTTACTCCAAGCTCTTCACAAATCAACATGACAGAACGAACAAATGTTGAAAAGTCTGGCCCATAAATATGAACTTTATTAGTAGTAGACATGAATACTCACTTTATTAGTTGATTAATACTTATTAGTTTAAAGATTAATCATTACTTTAGAGCCACTTAAAATATGTTCAAGAACATATTTTAAGCTTATGTAATAATATTTTAATCTCCTTAATATAGACAACAAATATGACTTGGAATAAAACACATAAAAAGAATACCAAAGAAAGAGTTCTTCAAAGTGCAGCCCAATTATTTACCCAAGAAGGTTATGAGAAAATTTCAATAAATCAGGTAATGGAACATGCGCAATTAACCCGCGGGGCATTTTATGCTCACTTTGACTCAAAAAGTGATTTATATGCTCAAGCCATTAAAACGGCAGCTAATAATGCTCACCAAGCAATATCAAAAACCACCTCAGATGACATTGCGTCATTAGCAAATCATTACTTGAGTGCAACACATCGAGACAAACTATTGCCACAATCGTGTCCGTTAGCCTGCTTAATTACAGACATTACGCAGCAAGATCAAAAAGTTAAGTCGGTATATACAGATGTATTTAAAGCTTTTATTACCAATATAGACAAATTAACAAATGATCAGCAGCGCTCATTTCAAATAGCAACACTTATGATAGGCGGTATCGCACTATCGAAAGCATTAGAAGATCAAAAACTAAGTGATAGTTTATTAAGTGCATGCCAAAGTGCAATTTCAACACTTGCCAATATTAACAAGCCCAGCACTGACATATAACAAACATAAAGCAGCAACATGCTTCGTCTTATGTGCAATTTTTGCTAAACTAGTGTTGCAATTTATGCCAAATATTATATTATGACGCTTCGTCAACATGACGAAGCGTCATAAATTCGTAATAAGGACGAAACAATCGTTTAATAATATGAAGTTTTGTGACCAAAGTAATACCGAAACAAAGTGTTTTGTCGGTAAATTTAAAAATAAACGCTATGCAGCAATCGCCGATCGTGAACAGGAACTGTTAATAATCGCAGAAAAGCTGATGGAACATGAAGGTTTTTCAGGCTTAACCATGGATAAGCTTGTTGCCGCATGTAATTATTCTAAAGGTACCGTTTATAACCACTTTAACAGTAAAGAAGATTTACTGTGCGCCTTATGTATTAAAGGCATAAAGCTAAGCATGCAGCTGATGCGCAGAGCATTAACATTTGAAGGAAATACCCGCGAAAAAAACTTAGCAATCCATTTTGCTAATCGAGTTTTTGGACTGGCAAGTCCTACTTTGTTTATGTGTATCTTGTCAGGTAAGTCTCCTGCTGTGCAGGAAAAGGCAAGTACAGAAAGACTAAAAGAGATTGATGAACTTGAAGTTGAAATTACAGCTATATGTGATCAAACTTTTAGCGATGCATTAAATGCAGGTGATTTAAACGTTAGCATGGGTGTTGGCATAGATGGCTTTAGCTTTGCCAACTGGGCTATGTCTTTTGGTTCAAATGCACTCATGATAGGTGCCTCTGAAGCGAATGTTATTAAGAGCTTAGATTTAGATTTCGCATTACTATTTAACGTAAGTATTATGATGGATGGCATGGGTTGGAAACCGCTATCACATCAATGGGACTACAAACAAACGTGGCAACGTATCGCCACAGAAGTTTTTTCAAAAGAAATGGCAGCATTAGGACGTTGATGCTGTTTTTTTTCAAACTTAAATGACGATTCGTCAATAAAAGAGGTTAAAATCATGAAACAGTTTTGGCTAAACAGTGTACTAAACCGCCCATGGTTAACATTATTATTTGGATTTATCCTCATTGCTGCCGCCTCGATGGGCGCGCAGAATTTATATTTTCGTGGCGATTACAAAGTATTTTTTGGTGATCAAAATCCACAGCTAATGGCATTTGAACAAATGCAAAAAACATTCAATAAGAATGAAAATGCCAATATAATCATCGCCCCTAAATCAGGGAATGTATTTAATAAAGAAACACTTACCTTGATAAAAGAAATGACCGATCAGTCTTGGTTAACGCCAAACTCTTCTCGTGTTGATTCCATAACTAATTACCAACATACCTGGGCTGAAGAAGATGACTTAATCGTTGAAGATCTCATTTTGGAGGTCGAATTAATTAATGATGAAACAATCGCAAAAGCCAAAGAAGTTGCTTTAAAAGAGCCTAATTTGTTAAATCGCATGATTTCTAAGGATGGTCATGTCGCTGTAATAAATGTCACCGTGCAATTACCAGATGCAGATACACCTGAAACCGCACTAGATACCTCAAAAGCAGTGTTAGATATAACCAACTACTTGGTTAATATGACGGACGAATACAAAGCTAAATATCCAGATCATGATTTTTATCATACCGGCATTGTATTTATGAACAACTCGTTTGCAACGGAAGCGCAAAAAGACGCCTCAACCTTAGTACCGGGTATGTTTCTCGCTATTATTATTGTTTTATGGCTGTTATTACGCTCTTTTACCGGCACCTTATCAACACTTATCATAATAGTAACGACGATTACTGCCACTATGGGGCTATCTGGCTGGATGGGATATTTTCTCAGTGCAGTCACCGTTAACGTTCCCACCATGGTAATGACCTTAGCCGTTGCTGACTGTGTGCATATCATCTCATCCATGCTATACGCCATGAGACAAGGCAAAAGTAAGCAAGAAGCGCTTAACTACAGTATGAAGTTAAACTTGATGCCAGTGTTTATTACCAGTGCAACAACCGCTATCGGCTTTTTAACTTTAAATTTTGCCGAAGTGCCAGTATTAGCTGACTTAGGTAACTTAACAGCACTAGGTGTAATGCTTGCCTTTGTTTTATCTGTCACACTATTGCCTGCTTTGTTGCAAATATTACCTATGCGAACACCGAAAGTAGTTACCGATAACGACGGCGCTTTTGAGAAGTTTGGCGACTGGGTAATTAACAACCACAAACGCTTATTACCTATCTCAGTATTGGTCATGGCCGTAACCCTTGCCTTTACCTTTAATAATGAAGTTAATGATGTTGAAACAGATTACTTTGATAGCAGCACAGCATTTAGACAATCAACTGATTTTCAACAAGAAAACATCAGTGGTATGTCATCTATTGATTTTGCCTTGTTTGGTCAAAAAGCGTCTCAGCTTAATTCGCCTGATATGCTTAATACCGTAAAAGCATTTAGCGATTGGCTTGAACAGCAACCAGAGATTGATCATGTTGCGACAATTTCCAATACTTTCTTGCGACTTAATAAGAATATGCACGGCGACAATGAAGATTATTATTCTTTGCCACAAGAGCAGGAACTAGCCGCTCAATATCTACTATTATATGAAATGTCATTACCCTATGGCTTAGACCTTAATAATCAAATTAATATCGATAAGTCAGCAACGCGTATTACCGCAATTATGCAAAACTTAGGCAGTAAAGAATTTACTGAGTTTGAACAACGCGCATACCAATGGATGAAAGAAAATAGCCAGGGTTACGAAATAAAAGCGGCCAGCCCAAGCTTAATGTTTGCTCATATTGGTGAACAAAACATGACAAGCATGTTGTATGGCACACTACTCGCTCTTGTCTTTATTTCCTTACTGCTTGTCTTTGCATTACGTTCATGGCGAATGGGAGCTATCAGCTTGATTCCGAACTTATTACCTGCAGGTATTGGCTTTGGTATTTGGGGATTATACTCAGCTGAAATTAACATGGGCTTGTCTGTTGTATTAAGTATGACGCTTGGCATCATAGTTGATGACACGGTACATTTTCTAACAAAGTACCGCCATGCAAGATTAGAAGGTAAAGACGCAAAAGAAAGTGTTAGATACTCATTTGCCAGTGTTGGCCGTGCCCTTTGGATCACCACAATTGTACTAACAATAGGTTTTAGCATTTTGGCATTATCAGATTTTAGACTTAATGCCGATATGGGGTTATTAACAGCAATAATTATTGTCTCAGCGCTGGCTGTTGACTTTTTATTCTTGCCAGCATTCCTCATTTTATTGGACAAAAAAACGATTAAACAGGAGAAAAAAGATGCCACTTTACAAACAGCTTAGTAGCCTTGTCATTGGCTTAAGCCTTGTCGCATCACCAGTATTTGCGCAAACGGTTGAAGAAAAAGGCTTAGAAATAGCAAAAGAGCGTAAAGCAAGAGATCTTGGTTGGGGTGACTCAACCTCGCAATCAGAAATGATATTGCGCAACGCTCAAGGTCAGCAAACGGTGAGAAAAATGCGCCTTAAATCGTTGGAAGTTGCCAATGACGGCGATAAAGCGTTGACTATATTTGATCAACCTCGTGACGTGAAAGGCACGGCATTTTTAAGCTTTTCTCACTCGACAACACCAGACGAACAGTGGATGTATTTACCCGCACTTAAACGGGTTAAGAGAATCGCTTCACGAAATAAGTCAGGCCCTTTTATGGGCAGTGAATTTGCATTTGAAGATTTAAGTTCATTTGAAATCGAAAAATACAGCTATAAATATCTGCGAGATGAACAACTAGAGGGACAAGAAGTTTTTGTTATTGAATCAGATCCGGTTGATAAGTATTCAGGTTACACCAAACAAATATCTTGGATAGACAAAGTACATTATCGTCCTTTAAAAATAGAGTTTTATGATCGCAAAAGTAGTTTATTAAAAACGTTAACCTTTAACGACTACAAACTATATTTAGATAAATATTGGCGTGCAAATAAAATGTCTATGGTGAACAATCAAACCAATAAAAGCACTGATTTTATTACCCACAAATTGACCTTTAATACAGGGTTAACAGACAAAGACTTTAATAAAGCTACTCTAAAACGCGCAAAATAATGAAGATGATAAAACCTTACACTTTATTACCTCTGTTACTGCTATCGACTTATACGATGGCAGAAACACAAATCACGGTAAAAGCTGCGATAGAAAATCGTAGCTTTTTGCAAAGTGCCCAATATCAAGGCCAACATGATAATCAACTGTCTGCTTTTATTGAGCCAGAGATTTATTACAGTTGGAATGAAGAACAAGACAGCATAACCTTCAAGCCTTTTTATCGTTGGGACGATAAAGATGATGAACGTAGCCATGGTGATATACGAGAACTAATGTGGTTGCACGTTGGCAACGAATGGGAGTTGCGCACAGGTATTGGCATAGTGTTTTGGGGGCAAGCGGAGTCTCAACACTTAGTTGATGTTATTAATCAAACCGACTTAGTTGAAGCCTTAGACGGTGAAGATAAAATGGGTCAACCTATGATTAATCTAACCTTAGTAAAGGATTGGGGTAATCTTGATTTATTTGTTTTACCGGGATTTCGTGAGCGTACTTTTGCAGGCTTAGACGGACGACTCAGGCCTGAATTAGAAATTAAACAAAGTAAAGCTCTTTATGAATCTTCAAATGAAAATCACCATCTCGACTATGCATTTCGCTGGTCTCATACGCTTTCAGACTGGGATGTAGGGCTCTCTTATTTTAATGGTACATCGAGAGATCCCTCTTTTGTCGCCAATCAAGACGGCCAAACGATTAGTTTGTCGCCCTATTATGCGCAGATGGAACAAGTAGGTGTAGATCTATTATTAGTCTACGATGAATGGCTATATAAATTTGAAGGCATTTATCGCGACTTAAATAACCAAAATGCTTATATTGCAACGGTTGCGGGCTTTGAATATACCAATGTTGGTGTATTTGAGTCTGTGTGGGATATAGGTTGGTTGTTAGAATATCAATATGATAATAACGACGTTATTAAGCAAAATGACGAGCACAATGCACTAATGTTAGGCACTCGCATTGCCTTAAATGATGTTGACGGTACCGAAATATTATTAGGTTATGTTCTGGACCTGGATGACAGTGATACTCAAACAAGCTTTATTGAAGCTTCTAGCCGCATAAACGATAACTGGAAATGGCGCCTAGACGCTTGGTTTATATCAAGTGAAACGCCAAGCAATAACCTATATAGCGTCAAACAAGATGATTATGTACAGGCAAGCTTAGAATATTATTTCTAAGCTATTTAGTACGCAGGTTATCTCTGATTAAGGGGTTCTAGGGATTTTCCCCTCTAAAGTAACATAAATCGCCACAA
>TARA_R110000824_G_scaffold229112_8_pt1 | contig 12274 bp, 14 predicted proteins | sample TARA_R110000824 | Tara Oceans TARA_R110000824 (sample SAMEA4397747) | marine metagenome | biome: Polar Biome; feature: [MES] marine water layer (ENVO:01000295) within the mesopelagic zone...; material: water (ENVO:00002006), including particulate matter (ENVO:01000060) such... | reverse complement strand
GTAATCAGTTTGGAGTAGTACAATAACCTGTAAGCAGTTAATCTTTCGGGCTCTAGTTTTTTACTTTTTACGGCCTTTAATGTTTTCGGACCCAACTTTCCATCAATAACTAACTTTGCACCTTTTGCATTTGTTGCCTGCTGCACAACCTTAACGGCTCTTGAATACCCCATGTTAACAACCATATCAAGATACACTTCTTGCAACTCAGCTGGAAACGATGCTGCTTTAGATGGTTTTACATAATATGTATTATAAATATTGACCGCCTTTTGATGTGTTAAATTTTCAATATCAACGTCTTTATGTGCACGCTGACTAATTCCATACTTAGTTGTGCCGCCAGGGTCAACTGGGTCTCGTGTTAATTTTGAGCCGCCTTCCCTGACAATAATCCTTTCAACCATTTCTTCAAACGAATTGTCCATAATGGATTCCCTTCTTTTTTTTTAGTTCTATAAGACTTAAGACTTTTAACGTCATTTTTCATTTCAATATAGTCGCCTAAATTTTTTTCAAGCATTTCTATCCTTTTTAGCATATTGTCTTGACTAATATTTAAAGAATTAATTGCCCTGACTATATCGTGTCTAGTTATTGTTTTTTTCTTTTTCACACTAAACCTGTATTTTTAAGATAGTTGTAGGTTCTCTTAACTTTTCATAAGACTTGGAATGATATTGTTTTGTTTCTTCAGGAACTTCGTAGCCATTTGTAACGTCGCCTACATTATTTAAGTCTATCTTTATTCCATCCCTATTTCCGTTTTCGTGAAACACAAAACAATTCTGCGAAGCGCGGCCTTCAAGGTTCAGCGCTTTTTCGCTGTAGTCGTTAGCACCAACTAATGAAGCTGACCTAGCAAACGTATCGCCAACACGCGCTGAATGAACGTGGCCTGATACAACATAGTCTATGTTAACGCCTCGTGATGAATACACACCTTTTATTTGATTAACAGAGGTTTCGTGATTTGCTTTTATGCGGCCGTGACCGTGCAGGAACAATACTTTTTGACCTGCTAAGTCAACTATTTTCTCCATAGGGTCACCATCTATAAACCTTATACGTCTTTCTCGAAACAAATACCTTAGCATATTAGCAATTGTATGGTCATAGTTATCGGTAGCTACAACATCCACCCATCCATATTCTTCTTTTACCCTGGACTCGTTGCCGCTAACACTCAACACAGAAAGGTTGAAGTCTTTTTGCATATCTACAATCAATTGCTGATATAGATCTACAGCGCTAAACAATGCTCCTGAACGATTACCTGCATTTGTAAGGTATTCGTCCAATCGGCGGTCAGAGTTTAATAAATCGCCTGTAAAGGCAATAAGAACATTAGACACCTTGTATGTACTAAAAAAGGTTTTAGCACGTTCTACCAGCATTTTTAAGCGTTTTCCAGCTACTGTATAGTTAAAGGTATTATGTGGAAGGTCTACACGCTCATTTAAATGGTTATCCGAAAGCTGCAACACACCTACACATTTAGGATTTTCTTTTTTGTCCTTTTTTAATGGTGTTAATTGTTGCTTTTCTAAGACTCTTATAAGCTTTGTATTTAATTCTGTTACGGCATTTTCTAGCCTAGCGTACTCACGAAAGGATTTACGTTCTATCCTGCTTCGGTCTTGATAGCCCTGCTTTTGTTTACTTAAACGAACATTTTCAACAATAGTATCTTTACTATTTCGTACAGGAGATACTGTTTTGTAGGCACAAACTACACATTTCCATCTTTGTTTTGCCTCACCACTGCGTAAGGTCTTGTAGCCCTGTCTGTTTAAGTGCGACGAACCGCACTCGGGACAACTTAAAAAGTTGCCTTCGTCATCTATTGCGTTGAACGGCATATAATAACAATGTTACCAACGCCAAAATATTTTTATACCAGCTTGCGCTATATCGAGCACCTCTTTTACTATGTGATTGCGCTCTTCTTCTGTTATTTCGCCATCCTTAGCAGCCTCGTGGTATGCATTTAATGCTTCCTGTATCTCTTTTAATACTTTGCGATATTTTGTTGCAGCAAACGTAATGCAGCCACCAATCATAATCGCGACTAAGTATGCAAAATTAGACCAACTTAACCATTCCATGATAGTTATCCTTTCATTTTAAAGAGCCAAGCAATAAATCCAGTGAAAACTACACTGACAACCGAAGTGACTCCTTTGAGCCTCTCAAGGTCTTTTTCATTATCCCTTACTCTTCCATTTAGTTTCTCAAGAGATGTTTCGTTTTTTTCTACCATCTCTTTTATGTACTTTAATTCTAATAAAACAGTATCTCTATATTTTTGTACTGGTATATTTTTATTCATAACGATCTACAAAAGGTTGCCCAGCCAACACAGAACGGAAGAGCTAAACCGTCTGTTTAAGGAGGCAAAGGTTAGCTGGGCAGGACACGACAAACAAAATCTTTTATGGTTACGAAGCTCTTCCATTTATCCTTCCTTTAAGGTATGCCAGGTCATCAGTTACATCATTTAGTTCTTTTACAATGTCTTCTCTATGCCTCTGTCCAATATCGTCAGACTTATTCCATCGGTCTAACATTTTTAAAACAATAGACTCAACATTGCTCATTTTAGTCTCAGACTTTGCAATTGCTTGTCTGATAAGGTCCAAATCTTCGTTTTGCATTTTTTGACTTTTAATCAAATTCATTATCATTATTACAAAGAGGCTTACTATTACCCCTATCGCGCCATACTCGGCATATGTTTCAATCATCTAATACCTTCTTCGTTGCTCTTAATCCAATTACTACCAATGCTCCTAAGGCAACCGGTAGATACATATCTTCTTTAACGCTAAAGGCTACTATAATAGACATAACAAACATAGCCGAGATTATGGCTTTGTCTATTAAACTACTTTGATGGTTTTTCTTCAGTTGGTTTTTCATTTTTTAACGAAACACTTAAAGCGTCAGCGAAGGCTTGTCTGCCAAACTGAAGCTGCTGAAGATTGAAAGTTGCATTTGTTATTTTTCTTGTTAAGTCGTTATGATGCTGCACCATAAGTTTTTGGTTATCATCAAGTTTGCTTTCTTCGTATTCAACTCCATCAAGAGTGACATAAGGTTGTTTTTTTTCTTTATCTTTTGCCATTATAGCTCCTTTACTTTTTTATTTTAAGTCTCTGTAGTAGAGTCTTGTTTTGTTCTTCTAGCTCAACAATGTGTTTATTTTCCATTGTAGCTACTTTAGAAGTTAGCACTATTAATTCTTCGTGCATATCATTTAATCTTACTTCAATAGATGCAAATCTCATTTGAGCTTGATACCAGGAACCAACAACAATAGCTATTAAAATGCCAGCCTTAATTAATAGCTGTAAGCTAATTGTTACATTGCTATTTGAATTAAGACCTTGCACTACTCCTCATCTTTTGTTTTTGGCTTAGGTTTAGGTTTTTTATTAATTACAATACTTTTAGTGTAGACGGGTGTATTCATATGCCTTGTGTCCCAATACCGAAAATCGTGATTGTCCCAACTAGTTGCATAAGAATTTGGTAGGTAACGATACCGAAAAGCTGAAGTATTATAAATTTTTACCACCCTACCACTATCTGTATAAGTAATGGTTTGGTACGGTACTGGCTCACCTAAGTCAGAAGTAGTGACAAGCAAGCCCAATGCAAGCCCTATTATAAATTCAAGCATTAGTGTCCGTTATTTATTTTTTGTGCATCTATATATAATTTATTAAAATCCATTGCAACTGAGTCCATTTGCATATGAATTGTTTTTATTAAAGAATCTACGCGAAACATTTCCATTGATAGATCTTCTCTGCTTTTTCCAATCCTAATATCTTGACAGCTTAATATGCTAACCATAACAGCTAATGCAAAACCTAATATTACAAATCCGTGCAATATTTTGCTAGCATCAGCCCATTCGTTAAGCTTTTTACGCATTTATTAAAGAGCTTTTAAATCTTTTTCAAGTTGTTCTAAATCAGCTTGTTTAGATTGTAGATAAGCTATTTCATCTTTTAATGTATTAATATCTGTAGTAACAGATACAACATCTATAGTTTTTTCTAAATCATCTTTAGCTTTTCCAGTATTACGGTCATATACTTTTGAGACAATCTGTAAAACTTCTCTAGTTTCTGCATCTCGAGCTGCAATTCTAACATCACCTATTTTTTTATCATTAGGTATAATATCGCCATCTTTATATTTAACAGCATCTACTGCTTCTTTAAAAGTAACTGTAGCTTTTTTTACAGAAACTTTACTAGCTGATTTTAAAGCTTTATAATTTTTCATACTTTAACTTTCCTTATTATTAAGTTTTGTTTCTAATTCTTCTACTTTAGCAGTTAATTCTTGAACTGCCTTGACTAATACTGGAACTAATGCATTTTCAGCTACTCTTTGTCTTCCATCCGAATCATCTTTACTCCACATATCAAATCCGTTTTTAATTTCTGAGTGACTATCTATACATTCCTTAACTTCTTGAGCTATAAAACCATGATTCACTTTATCATTTTTATATACTTTTTCTGAGTTAGCAATATGAGAGTTTAATTCTTCTGGTATATCTTTTTCTTTTTTCCATTCAAATGTGACAGGTCTAAGGTCATTAATAAAACTTAAACCAGCTCCAGAATCTTTTATATTTCTCTTCATCCTTACATCAGAAGGAGCAGAAATAGAAGTTGCTCCAAATGCTATTGCTGAATCTGTTGAAGCAGCTCCAAAACAAAAACTATTATCTGCGTTTCCTGCAACATCTTGACCGATTACAATTTGATTTGATGCACTATTAGCACTTGTATGAGCATTTCTACCTATAACAACATTATTATCGCCAGTAGAAAGAGCAACTGTATTAGTACCAGCTTGATAACCTAAGCAAATATTATTACTACCTGAACCAATGCTGTTTCCAGCGTTATGACCCATTAAAACATTACTGCTGCCACCTACTATATTTTCTCCTGTTCCGTATCCTACACAAGTATTAGTACCAGCTGCGTTTAATGAACCTGCCATAGAGTAATTTCCTATAGCTACATTAGTTTCAGACTTTGTGTCTGCCCAAGTACCACCACCAGCATTATAACCAATAAATATATTATCATCCGAATCTGCTGCAGTAGCTCCTGCATCAGTATCATCCATTGCACCATATCCAATAGCAATATTACTATGACCAGTTGTATGTGTTATCATTGCGTTATAACCTAAAGCAGTATTTCTAGCTCCAGTTGTTAGGTTGCCTAAAGCAAAGTATCCAACAGCAACAGCTCCATCAGCAGCTGATGTTATGTTAGATTGACTTAAAGCTGCGCTTCCAATAGCAACACATCGGTCAACATCGGCAGTATTTCCTAACGCATTTTTTCCTACTGCTACATTATTATTTCCTGTAGTCGTAGCATCCATAGCATATGCGCCCACAGCAGTATTATCAGAAGCATCAACACAAGATCTTAATACTGAATCACCAATTGCTGTATTATTACTACCATCTTCTAAATCAAGTAAGGTTCTCATACCAAGAGCAACATTATCATCGCCTTGTATTATCGCTTTCATTGATTCAAATCCTATAGCAACGTTATCAGAAGCGTCATCTGTTGAACCAGTTGCTACGCTTTTTCCTATAAATACATTGAAATTTGAACCAGCATCTAAACTATCAGCAGCACTATCACCGAATATTGTATTTGAAGTTCCATTATCATTATTAGATAAGCTGATTATAGAATTTGCATTTATTACAAATTTTTGAGCATCGTCAACACTAAATCTTACTTTACTGTCAGCAACTTCACCGTTATTGTCAGCATCTATATATAAACCACCAGCTGAATGATAAATCCTTGAGTCTGAATTGTCATCTGTATCTGTAAATAAAATTCCTGGGTGGGCATCATTAATTTGTATATCAGTATTAAATGTTGGTGCACCAACAAAATTAATAGTTCCACCATCAGGTTGAAATTCTATTATTCCAGCATTTGCGACACCAACTTCAGTTGTTTGTAATTGCCACTTTCTTACAGCTGCACTTGCCCCACCTACTGCATAAAATTGTAAGGCTGCTTGATTAGCACTTTCATTACTTTGAATAGACATTGCATAAGCAGTGCTTGTGCTTGTTTTAGCTGCTGGATAAGATACACTTAAAGGTCGTAGTGGACTTACGGTTCCGATACCTACTCGAGTTGTGCTAAGAGATAGCGCAGTATCAGTTCCTAAACCATCCTCTACATATTTAGCAGAATCATCTGCACCAACTCCTTGTGAGGTTATTTTTAATAATTGCTGATAAGTTGTTGCAATTGTATTACTTGTTAATGCTCCCATTATATTTTCCTATTCATAATTTAAATTATATCATCCCAATTACGCTGTTCATTTTCCCATACGTCATTAAGATTTGTTGAGTTCCACATATCTCTTGCAAGACGAGATACTTGAGTAACTACAGAATGTAAGCTTAGTGCTAAAGAGATCACTAGACATTACCTACATAAGCTATTACAGCTCCACTTGCTAGTATGAAACTATCCCATCTTCCAAATATCGTCATTCCCTGTGGAAACACTTGAGTTCCAACAGCGTCTGTATTACTACTTGAAACATCAGAAGCTGCAGCTGAATCATCAGCCCATCTTCCAGTGTCAGTAGCGACCAATCCATTAGTACTATTAAAAACAGTATCTTCTAAAAATTGTATTGCGACAAATTTTCCATAAGCTGCAGTTACAGCAGATGTACCACTAACAAAAGCACAACCAGCTTGACCTAAGGCTTCTCTAACATAAACTGCTCCAGTTGGGTCAAGAGCTAAAGCTCCAACATCAGTATCACCAAGAGTCCTAAGGCTACTATTATCATTGCCAGGGGAATCGTATCGGCCAGCTACAAGAACTGGGTTACCTGCTGCATTAGCATTTTCAGCTACATCTCCAACTACCTCTACCTTACCAATGGTATTTGTACCGGAAGGTAAAGCTGCAACAACGTCAACTTGCATTTCAGTGCCGCTAATAGCATTGTCTAAAATTTCTACAGCAGTCTTAATTGCTCCTGTATCGGCATCTATAGTGCCTAATAAAGTTTCCATAGCTGCTAAATCTGTAACTGCTGGGTCGTCAGATGCTAAAGTTACTCTTTGTACTCCAGCTGCAACAGCTCCAGCTCCACCAACAAAATCTGTTCCTGCTATGTTTGCGTTTACATTTAAATAATTTCCGTCTACTGCGTTATCTAGTAACTCTATTGCTGTCTTAATCGCGCCAGTGTCTGCGTCTATAGTAGTTAACAGACCCTCTATGCCATCAACGTGGCCTATAATTGTTGCTTGATTAGCGGCAGTAGCAGCGCCAGTAGGTAATGCACTTGATAAAGTGTCAACTTGTAAATGTCCATCAGCATCAACTAACGGGACATAGCTTGTACCTGAACCAGCTTTGTTTGTATTTCCGTATATTAGAACACTGTCGTTAGCTTTATCCAGGGCTACGTCAATAGCAATGTCGCTTCCTTCAGTGGTAAGAGTTACGTTATCAATATCAACTTTTAACGCATCAGCGCCTGAATTAATAACTTTGTTAAGGACTTCCTTAACGGTATATGTATCTATTGTAGGAGTGGTATAATTAGCCACTGTGTTCTCCTTTTGTTATGTATGCCTTACCGACCGAGAACTGGCTGACATGGGCATATCAATTATTATTTTAGGTGAAATTATAAATAAAAACCTTGAGGGGGCATTATAATCTATGTTTTTTTATTCATAAAAACTAGTTAAATTAAGGTCTTTAATTATTGTTATGTGATTATCTACTGCTTCAACAACCTTTTCTTTTTCCCTTGGATTTAAACTATCCCAAAAATTTGTAGCTTCAGTTTTGTTTTTAGAGCCTGATTTTAAAAGACGCATTCTTCCACCTACTTCCACCCTTAACTCTCCAGAAAGTTTATCTAAAGGGTGCATTCCTTTAACAATATTTTTAATTTTATCGTTTGCATCTTTTCTGTGTTGTTTTTGTAGAAGAGACCTTTTCTTTTCAAATCTTTCATTAGACATATCAGCTTCTACGTTTGCCTGGGTAATTGTCTTAGCAGCAACTTTCATTACTTTTAACATTTCATCTTTGTCAGCAATCCAATATGCCTCCTTTACTGCTCTTATAGAACTTGAGTTGTCGCTTAAGCCGTAATTTCCGCCTGTTTTTTCACCTTTATAATTTCTAATATAAGCATTCACATTACCGTATCTTCTAAATTCTTTTGATCTTTGACTAAACCTTGCTTGCTTAAGCTTGTACCAGTCTCTAACTATTGCAATGTTTGCAGTAGAAAAATCTTCAATTCCATCAGACATTGTCTTTTTTCCAGTAAGCATATAAATAAGCTCAGTCATTGTTTTTTTCGATGCATCATATGCAATTGGAACCATTCCATACCCTTGAACCGTATCTGATAAAATACCAAATGCTTGAGCTCTCAACATATTGCGAGCAAGCCTACCGCCTGCTGCTTTAAATTTTTCTGTATTAGCGCTCTCTCCGTGTAAATAATTTATAAAATCTTCAAAACTACCTTCTGATGGATGTTCCCAACCAAACAAAGCATAATTAAGAAAATATTGAAATTCTCCAGCAATAGCTGTGCCAGCTGCCCACCTCATAAGCGGAGCAGGGTTACCAACTGCAAGTGGTTTATAAACCGACTTATACAATCCAATTGTTGACCTATACGCCATTTTATATAAAGCTCCAGCAGCTTCCATTTTGCCCGACATTAAATCGTTCATAAATAAAGGATGGGTAGACCCTTGAGTTATAGACGGAACTATGGCTTGTATTCCTTCCATTTCTTTTTCAGTCAAATACCCGCGCTTAACCATCGCATCTATTTCTTTATTTGTAAACCCACCAAATTCTCTAAAGAAAATTCGACCTGTTTCTAATTTACTTTTTCCAAAAAAACTAATATGTTCAGCAGACATTTTACCTGACATATAATCTATATATGTTTGCGCTGTAGCCCCTGCCGATATAACAGACTTTGCTCTGTTAACATACTCAGAGGTTTTCATTAATCCTATGCCTGTCATAAATTCAGCAGCTTGCTTATCAAATGTTACTGACTTTATTTCTCTCGTGCCAACACCAAGCTGACCGCTTCTTCTTGTTAGTTCTATTGCTGCCGCTGGATTTTTTAAAAAACCAAATATACCTTTTCCTACATTTCGAAATCCATAAGTAGGTATATCTGTGGTAAAAGAATACCAAATATTATTATTTCCTGAACGAGGGCTTGTCAGTTGTGCTGCGGAAAAATTTCTAGCTAAAAAGTTAAAAAACCTAGGCGACGTTTCTGATTCTCCATCTATAACTCTTTCCAGTAAGCTTTCAGCTTCTTTTGCTTTTCTTGGGCCACTTTCTGTGTGTATTTGACCAATTACACGTTTGCGCACTGACATATCCTGCCCAAACGCTTCTGCGCCTGCAAGAAAAGTTGCATATTTCCTTGTAATTGCAGGAGCAAGTATAGCAAAATCGGTTTCATATGAATCAGAAGATAATTGTTGCAACCTTAATCGGTCAGCTGAGCCATATCTAACGGGGCCTTGATAAAAAGGCGATGTTCTTGTCCACTCTCCAATTATAGACTGAGCCTCTTCTATGGTCTTTGCGTCGCCTTTTGCAAGCAATCTATCTACTTCTTTATAAAAACCTTTACCCATTGTAGCAAACTCTTTCGCTACATCTTCTTTTAACTGATACCTAATCCAATTATCTAAGTAAACATCCTTAGCTTCTACAAATTTCTTTACACCATCTACCCTAAATTCAACATAAGTATCATAATCACCTCTTAATTTATGAAGGTAGTCTGTGTATTCTTTCCAAGTCTTAACAGCTTTTATTGTTTTAGGGTTTTTTAAAAATGCTTTTTTACTGCCTTTTAATCCTTTAAAATCCATTCCTTTTGCTAGATATGGGTCAATTGCAGCTACAAAATACTTTAAATTCTTTTTGCCAATTAATTTTGTAATTTTAATTACAGCATCTTCGCCCTTTCCAGTGATGCTAGTTTGATTTCGTACAAAACGAAAAGATAAATCAGCTAATTCATTTCCAGCATTACCCATATTTCTGAACCTTGTAAGCTTGTCAGGCAAAAAAGAAAACTCATCTATAAGTCGATTGGGTTCTTTAGAATCAGATCTTGTTGCAGGAGCTTCGCTTAAATATCCACCTGTGCGAATCATTTCATTTAAAATTTGTTCGTAAGCCACGACCTCTTCCTGGGTAAAATCTTTTTGAGAATCTGACCTTCCTTTAGTTACTTGTAGTTTTAAATCTCTAAAGTTAGGGTCAGGTAATGTACCTGACCTATCTGCTCCTAACTCAACATTCTCTTCCATTCTTTCAGTTAAATCTCTTTGCTTTTGATGCGTACGTCTTAAATCAGCTGTTCTTGTTGGCCAAGCTATATCTTCAGCAACCTTTACAATCTCTTGCTCTGTTGGTATTTGGTTTTTAATAGAATTTTCTAATCGCGTCATTTCGGTGCTTAATTTTTCTAAGCGACCTTCCATCTCCCTATCTACTTTTCCGCCTGCTACCCACTCATTATAAAGCTTATTTGAGCGTTTAGCTAGATTATCATACTTTTGTCGGTCTGATACGGGTAGTTTAGAGCGTTTCCAATTACGCATTGCGTTAAATAGCGCAGTAGTTCCCGGTATAAAATCTACACCAGCAATCGTGCCGCCTAAACGATCTGCTTCTTTTTGAGTTTTAATTAAATCTTTAGCTATTCTAATTGCTTCTTTTAACTGACCAGCAGAACGCTCTACATCAGGAGAAGATAAGGTTGAATATTTTTTTAAACGCGCTTCGTATCCTTTTAATGCGTTTTCTAAGCCTTTAATATCTGATTTGGCTAACGACTGCCTATTGGGTGCTGTAAATATAGGAGCGTTTTCTGAAGTTAAAGGCTGAGTGCGCCCTCCTCTTGGTGGTGTTACCTTGTACTCTGCAAACGCTTTATTAATTTTTGCTTTGCTAAAATTACTAAAAAACTCTCCACCGCTGTCGCGCGTATTTATTTTACCATCTCTTACAACAATGCTTGAAGGAACACTTACGCTATATTCTCCATTTACTTGTGGCAGTTCAATTTTTAACTTATACTTATTATAATCTATTCTGCTATGCTCAGGAGCTATAATCTTACTATAGTCTATTTCAAAACTTCCCTCAGCTTTAGCAGCAACAATCTGTGCCTCTACTTGCTCTCTTATACTGCCAAATATATTTTGTAATTCTAATTTTCCTGTGTTGTCCGGAGTTGGTTTTCTTGCAACCTTCTTTTTGCCTTTTGTTACCTTAGCAGTAGGTGTCATAGTAACTTGGTCGCCATCACGAGGTTTACCAAGCTTTGCATTGTTTATTAATTCAGCTAGTTCTGCCTTGTCCATTGCTAAATCTCTTAGCTTGTTCTCATCTGCTTTTTCGCCTTTTTTAAACTCTGCTGCTATTTTATTTTCTACTTCTGCTTTTTGCAAAACCATCTCTTGAATAGACTTTGGTGCATCTTCCCTGACTTCACCTCGCCCTGCTTTCTCTATTATTTCTGCTTTTTCAAGATTTCCACTAAGCTTTGCTTTAGCTAATTTTTCATTAATAGGTTTTGTGTCGTTAGCGTCTCGTTCAAGTTTTTTTATTGGCGCTTCTTCTAAAATTCTTCCTGATGCTAAGTCTATTTTTTCTCCAAGCTTACTACGCGCTGCATCTCCTTGTCCTTGCCATTTCTTTAGCTCTGATGCTATTTGAGGTTTAGTAAGAGAGTTAAAACTTTTGTACCCACCAATATGTATCGTGTTGTTTAATAATTCTATTAAATTGGATTTAGGCAAAGCTACTAAATCAGATTCTGTGTTGTTTCTTAATATCTTATTGTCAAACGTTTTCTCTATTTGTAAAACTGCATCTTGCAATTCTTTAGAAAATTCATTTTTATCTATAGCTGTTCCAACATCTCTTGCTATTCGGTCTGCTAACTTATCAAAAGCTTCTTTATATGAACCAAAAAACTCACCTTCTATTGTTTGTACTTGTGCTTTTAGCCCTGTGTCTGCACGTTTTATAACAACCTTATAGATTTCCTTACCATCCTTTACATCTTTTCTTATGCCGTAATTGCCAAAACTTCCGCCTTCTTGTTGTAAATTTATCTCACCAAGCTTATTTCCTTTTGAGCCTGT
>TARA_R110000824_G_scaffold127917_1_pt1 | contig 12274 bp, 17 predicted proteins | sample TARA_R110000824 | Tara Oceans TARA_R110000824 (sample SAMEA4397747) | marine metagenome | biome: Polar Biome; feature: [MES] marine water layer (ENVO:01000295) within the mesopelagic zone...; material: water (ENVO:00002006), including particulate matter (ENVO:01000060) such... | reverse complement strand
CCCTAAACCCAGCGACCACGTATTTGTAGCCTATCGATTAGGTGATTTACAGAATTCGTCCCACATGCTCCCCCTCGAGTATTATCAAACAGCCTTGCGTCAACTAAAATTTACCGAAGGTTTTATTACGTCAGACAGTTTAAGCCATCCCAATATCATTTCCCTGCAAGAAGAATTTGGGCTCGTCCCCTACAATAATGGGGACCCCATGGATAAAATAAGTTTTGCCAAAAACTTCAAACAAATAATATTAAGTGAGGGCAGTTTCAGCTTCTTAATGGGATTCTTAAGTTCAGGGGCGCATATTATTTGCCCTCGTCGCCCAGCGCGCTGGGGAGGCAAATTCTTAACCCACCCAGAGTGGAATGGGCTCCATATAGACTGGGCGCCCCAGTGCATAGGTCCCAATAGCGAATTATTATGCTCAGAAACGATCAGTAAAAAATGAGCTATATCTGTGGGAATTACTTTAAAAACCTATGCCGCTATTCTACAGACGAGGAAGCCTGGGAAACAAGTCATAGCATAAAAGTAAATACAAACTCTTCTGTAGACAATAACTTCTTTTTTATTAAGACTGATCTAATACCGTTTATCGCTCAACTAGCTCAACAAAACCCGCTCACCATAACGGAGCCGCTTAATATAATCACACATAATTCCGATCTAGTAATTGATAAAAATACTTTTTTACTTCTCACTAAATCTATTCCAAATATTAAAAGATGGTACGCTCAAAATATAATTTATAACCATCCCACTCTCCACCCATTGCCCATTGGAATTGCAAATGACTGCTGGCCCCATGGTCGCCCCGAAGCTTTCTACAAAGCAAGCAAGCAAAAACTACCTAAAAACAACTTGGTTTATGCAAACTTTAATGCCCAGACGAACCCCAAAGAACGACTTAGCTGTCTAAAGAATTTAAAAGGTTTAAAAAGCAGTTCGCCTCAGGAAGTGGGCTATGAAATTGCTCAACGCACAGGCTACACAGGTGAGCAGCTCCAGTTAGAAGCGCATTATAGCTATTTAAAAAAACTCGCCTCTTCGTATTTTTGCATCTCCCCTGAGGGTAATGGCCCAGATTGCCACAGGCATTGGGAAGCGCTTTATATGCAGTGTGTCCCTATTATTACAAATAGCATTATGGCTTCTAAATTGAAAAGCTTAGGCCTTCCTTTTATGATACTAGAGACTTGGGATGATTATGGAAATCTAGAGCTAGACGACACCCTGTACCATAAAACATGGAGAAATTTTAACCCCGATACTTTAAAATGGAAATTTTTCATAAAACACGATGAGTGACCTCCATGTAGTTTCAGTAGGGAGAAATGCTGGCGAGTTTGTGAATAAATGTGTGGAGAGCGTGCGCCTACAGACCTATCCCCCACATACTCACATCGTGGTAGACGATGTAAGCGATGACAACACAAGGCTCCATATTAACGCTTTGCCGCCTCGAGACTCCCTTGAGATAAAACTGAATTCCACACGCCAATATCGCCTTAAAAATATTTATGATAATGCCATACATAAAAAGCCCGATGATATAATTTGTATTTTGGATACCGATGATTGGCTTACTACCAATACAGCTCTCGAAGAAATAAAAAAGACATATGATGAGAACCCTGAGTTAGAATACGTTTATAGTAATTACGTTTTTTCTAACGGTACCCCTGGTAATAACCACGCTATTCCCGACGCCAGCTGGAACCCTTACCAGTCACGATGGATAACTAGCCATATGTGTACTTTTAAAGCCAAAGCATTGCAGAGGGTAGATCCCCTCAACTTTCTCAATCAGACAGGTTCGTGGTTCGAAATCGGGACCGATCACGCTTTAGCGCTGCCCCTCTTATGGCAAATACGCGCCACTCACGGAGATTATTCTGCAGTTAAGTTTATAAATAAACCCTTTTACTGTTACCTTTTCGATGGAAATGATGCAAAATTGCGACAAGGGGCAGAGGCAGATGAGCGCGCTTATGCGGCTATGTCAAATGCAGCTTTTATTAAAAATCGAGGGTATACAACTTCCCCACTCTAGTGGCCGAACGGAGTTGAGAAAAAGGCAGTAAGTAATATTATAGAATAATATATGAAAGCGTATAAACACAGTAGTTATGAGGCTTATATAGAAGCCCAGGAAAAATGCACCCTTAACGGCGAAAACAATATATGGGTACCTGATGTAGAAATAGAAATCTTAAGCCATCACATACAATCCCATATTCCTGATCCAACCCTGGGCCTTTGCCACGGAGTTAGGAACGGTTACGAGGTCAAAAAATTAAGAGAGTGCCTACACGCCGAAGAAAGGGGTTTGGAAATAATTGGCACCGAGTTAAGTTCCTGTGCGGAGCGCTACGAACATGTTATACAATGGGATTTTCATAACAGCAAGCCCGAATGGCTCCGTCAAACCTCCTTTATTTACTCAAACTCCTTTGATCATGCCCATGATCCGCGTCGAGCCCTCACAGAATGGCTTAAGTGTCTAATCCCAAATAAAGGCTTATTATATATAGAGCTATTTGAGGAGAGTGAGGAAGAAGAGCCTACTCCAGCAGACTGTCTGGTGTTCAATATTCAAGAATTAAAAGAAATAATTCTCTCTATCGAAAACACTTTTATAAAAGAAGTGATATCCATTCCTCCCGCAGGAGGGCAAAACAACACCAATACCGTACATAATCTAAATGTGGTTGTTGCGGGTACCACGGGGGCGGTAAAATGAATATATGCGCCCTATTAATGGACTCGGCCCCCTACTTAGCTCCTTTTAAAAAGTTAAGTAACCAAAAAGGGTTTGCCGCCTTTGGGCAAGTCTCCAACTGCTTTACCACGACTTCGATAATTTCCTTTTTAACGGGTAAAATGCCCTCCGATTTAGAGAAAGGCGGCATAGGGTACGAAAGTGAATTCTCGGCAGGATTTCCAGTTAAAGGTAAATGGTCGTGGGAGGGTAAACTTTTACTATCTATCCTAGAAGAGCACGACTGGGAAATACACGTTTATACAGATAACCCTTTTTTTAACGATGTGGTTTCTCAGAGATTCAATATAACTTACGGAGATATTCATTCTCGTGACTTCATCACAGAGATACAAAAACCCACTAAAAAAAATAAGTTTTCATTAGTTCTCTATAACACCTACCACGACGCTATTGCTCATAAGGTTTCTAAAGCTGAAGCGCAGCAAAACATCCAAAAATGTTTACAAAACTGGGATTTTGAGAGGTCGGATTCCATCTTCTGGCTTTTTGCGGACCATGGTGACTATAGTAAAATCACGTATAAAATCAGCCCTACGGGCTTTATGACATGGGCACTCTTAAGAGATAATACCCCCAACCCCATTAAACCCAAGACCAATTTGATTTCTATTAGAGATTTCTTTCCTTCTATCCTACAAAAGTTAAACATAGAAAACGGTGATCCCATCATAAGCGCAGAGACGCGGGCAGTCACTTGCCCCCTCGACCTTAATCGCATCTATTTTATCGAAGACAGTCGGAGCTCCATAAATAAACAAAATTCCACAGCATTTAGCGCGGTGACTATAGATAAATGGTCCGAACTAGGGGGAGAATATGATTACTCTCAGGCAACGCAGTTTCGACACTTTAAGCATGATCCCCTAAGTTATGGGGACCCCCACAAAACCATCTCACTTCATCAAACCTTAACTGAAAGATTTTCTTATGAAAAATATTAAACAGCTATTGAATAGCTCGGGAGCCAGCACCATAATAGGGGCTGCTCATGCTCTCATCGCCGAAATAGCCCAGCAAACCAATTACGATGGCATATGGCTTTCCAGCTTTGAGGCACATGCGTGGGACCTGCTCCCAGACGCTAATATTTTACACGCAGGAGAGTACTCTACATTAATAAGTAAAATTAGCGACAGAATAACAATACCCATTTTGGTTGACGGCGACGAAGGGGGTGCGAGCTCTATTAATACAATCAGAATGGTGCGCGAATACCATAAGGCGGGGGCCCAAGGGATATGCATCGAAGATAATCCCTCTCCTAAGCGTTGTTCATTCTATGGGATGAGTGCTGGGCTTGAAAAAACGTCGCTCATGTGCGGTAAAATTCAGGCTGCGCTCGAAAACAGGAGCGCAGATGATTTTGCGGTAATTGCTCGGACAGAAGCGTTAATTCAACACTTAGGCCAAGATGTGGCCCTGGATCGCGCCAAAGCCTATAACGACGCAGGGTGCGAGGGGTTCCTAATCCACAGCAAAAGCGAATCTCCCGAGGAGGTTTTGAAGTTTGCTGATTCTTATCACAAAGCCAATCTCCAGGCACCGTTAGTGTGCGTGCCCACCACCTATAACACCGTGAGTGTTAACGAGCTGGAGTCGGCGGGGTACAGTTTGATAATTTATGCAAATTATTCAGTTCGAAGCGTAGTGCAAGCTCTATTTAAAACCTTTAGTTCAATACAAAAAGGGGGCTCGCTCTCTTGCGCCAACGAAGAAGTAGTAGAAATGAAAAAAATATTTGAGCTCATCAGAGTAGATAAACTCAAAAGCAATCAAGAAAAATATGGGTCGTGATTTATTTAATCAATTACTCGGCCAAGGATATGATTTCTTCACAGGAGTTCCCGATAGTGGCTTAAAAGAGTTTCAAAACGCGATCCTGGAAAACGGCATTTCGCATATAGGGGCCCTAAATGAAGGTCACGCTATAGGTTTAGCGGTAGGCGCTGAACTAGCAGGGAAAAAGTCCTGTGTTTACATGCAGAACTCAGGATTAGGAAACGCCATTAACCCCCTTACTAGTCTATGTCAGCCTCACGAGATTTACCCCTTTTTAGTCATTGGTCACAGGCATACGTTGCCTCAGCATAAGACAATGGGCAAAATAGATGAAAAGTTATTAAAGCTAATGAGGTATAAAAATTACATGATCGTTCACGGAGATAATAATGTTAAGTAGACAACAGGCTATTGAATATATTTTATCAAAACATGGTGATAATGCTGTATACATCAGCAGTACAGGTTATATATCGCGTGCAGTTCATGATTTAACCCGTGGCCAGCACAACGTTTTTTATATGCAGGGGAGCATGGGAATTGCTCCCTCTATAGGTGCGGGTATTGCATCTAACAGCACCAAGCCTGTGGTTGTAATCAGCGGGGACGCCGCCTTATTAATGCATTTGGGGGTGACCCACACAATTCGCGACTTAAATTTGCCCAACCTCTTTACTTATGTATTAGATAATGGCTGCCATGAGTCAGTAGGGGGATACGAAGCCGCTGCCCTAGAAAAAGAATATAATGGAATAACTGAAATAATTAAAATATCCCGAGACGGGAAGTGTCCACGGGTCGAGTTATCACCAGTTGAAAACACTCACAATATCAAGAAAATATTACAAACAGCCACATGAAGCATTTATTACTAAATCCTGGCCCCACCAATACAACGATAAAAACCAAGGCGGCCCAATGGAAGGGCAGCGACATTTGTCATCGTACCGAAAGTTTTTCAAAAGTTCTACAAAGCACTAAAACACGTTTACTACAACGCTTTGGAGATTTAACTTTTAATGCGGCAGTTTTGGGAGGTAGTGGAACTTTAGCAATGGAAGCAATGATAACTTCCTTATTACCACGCGCCCCCATACATATTATTAACGCAGGGACCTACGGCGCTCGAGCTATTGACATATGCCAAAGCTACAACATTTCCTATATCGAAATTACCGCTCAAAACCTAGACTCCCTAATGCCCGATAAGGAGGTAAAAAATTTACTTTTTGTGGAAAATGAGACTACCACGGGAGAAAATTTTTGCCCCCATAAAGTGGCGAGCCTCTTTCCTGCTGCTAGACTATTTATTGACGCCACCTCTGCGTTTGGGGCTTCTTCATACAAAGGGTTATTCAACCGTGTGGGTGCCCTATGTTTTTGCGGAAACAAATGCCTCCAGTCTACCCCTGGGGTCGCCGCGGTTATATACAATAAAGATCTCCCCCAGTATAAACGCTCATTTTATTCCGATTTATCAAGGTATTCCTCCTACGACATACCTTTTACCTTACCCACTCAAAGCATTTACGCTCTTAATTCGGCTCTCGTCCAAAAACTCAACTCTGCAGAAATCCTCAATGATCGGCGCGACAGATTAATAGCGGCCCTTGGAAAATTAAATATAAAGTGTGTTAATAAATTTCCCAGCAACTCCATTATAGGATTTCAGCACCCTGTTTTAAGCTATAACCAACTACACCTTTTCTTAAACAGGAAAAAGATTACAATTTATTCAGGTATTCCTTCTATCGATAGAAGTTTTCGCATTGCTACAATGAGCAATCTTTTCGACAAAAAATTCAACTATTTACTTAAAGCTCTCAATGACTCGTGTCTACATTGATATGGTGGCAGACCTTTTCCATGTCGGCCACTTAAATATAATTAAAAAAGCTAAAAGCCTCGGGGATATTCTCTTAGTGGGAATCCACTCAGATAAGGATGTGCAATCCTATAAGCGTCTTCCTATCATAAATCACGCTGATCGCGTCTCCCTAATCGAGAGTTGCAAATATGTTGACTTGGTTATTCCAAACGCCCCTCTTATAATCACAAAAGATTTTATAAATAAACACCAGATAAGCCTAGTAGTTCACGGCGACGACACGGGGTCGGTACCTATCGAGCAACATCTCGCCCCCCGAGAATTAGGAATAATGAAATACCTCCCTTACACTTCAGGAGTTTCCACAAGCGACATAATCACAAAGATTCAAACTAGACAGGTTTAAAAAAATCATTCATATGCTAATATAAATAGCATGATAAGTGATTCCCAAAATTTTATCTTTGTACACATACCTAAAACCGCAGGAAGTAGTATTACCAAAGCGCTCGCTCCCTGGCGCAGCGACTATATCCCCCCAGAAACAACCAGGCGGGAGTTTTTCAGGGATCCCGATCATTTTACTCAAGCAGAATACCACAAACTATTAGGCAGCAACGCGGCCAATTTTTTTACGTTTACCGCCATCAGAAACCCGTGGGATCGCCTGGTTTCTTATTACCACAAGGGGGCACCCCGCTCGCTATTGGGCGGCATGATAGATAACTCCTTCGAAGAGTTTATTGAAAATCGAATTATACACATGGAACCGTACCCTCGGTATCCTGGCGAGTGCAGGCAGTGGGCGCCTTGCACGGAGTGGTTCGACCCACTAAAAATTGACTTCATAATTAGATTTGAAAATCTTGTGCAAGACTTTGAATTGGCATGCAAAAAGCTAAAAATTAAAGCCGAATTACCCCACCTTAATGCTTCAGAGCGGTTTGGCCAAAATTATCGGCAGTTTTATAATAAAAAAACACGAGATATAGTGGGAGAATACTTCGAAAAAGACATTCTAACCTTCAATTATAAATTTTAATCTTATTATTAAGTTATGGGCAGACGATTACAGGGCCGACATCTCCCCCCAAAGTGGGCACAGTTAAGCGAAGAGGAAAAATCCCTTTTCACCTTAAAAGGGGCGATTGAACAAAAAGACTGGTTTATTACCAACGGTTTATCTGAGGCCGAAGATAACTTTTATCACCAAACAACCCTCAACGCAATGATAGAGGCGGTTCATAATAGGATTACTGAACATAAGGGTAGCTACCCCACAACTAGCGCTCACCTTTATGAATGCTTAAAACATTTTCCCATTGACCGACAAGAAGTAGCTGTCATGGGTTCGGTAACGCCGTGGCATGAAGCTTTTTGTTTGGCTTACGGAGGCATCCCTACCACGGTTGAATATAATAAAATAAGCACAGATGACAGCCGTTTAAATTTACTTACCGTGGAGGAATTTCAAAAGCTCCCTAAAAAGTTTGACGCGGTTTTTTCAATTTCTTCGTTTGAGCATGACGGTTTAGCGCGCTATGGAGACCCTTTAGATCCCGAAGGAGACTTAAAGGCGATGAAAAATGTTAAAGATAACATCTTAAAACCAGGGGGCCTTTTATACCTCGCAGTACCCGTAGGAAAGGATACTTTATGGTGGAATGCTCATCGTGTTTACGGGGAGAAGCGGTGGCCCTTGCTAATCGAGGGTTTCGAGTTCGTTTACTGTCCTGATGTTAATTTTTTTAATGCCCTCCAACAGTCGCATAGCGGCCGCAACTATTATCAACCAGCTATAGTTTTACGTTCTTTATTATGAAAATATATTCCCAAACTCAACCCTCCACACTCCTACACTTAGTTCAGCGCCTCAAAGATATCAAAGATCTAGATATGTGCGAGGGCTTAGGGCGCGCCAATATAGTGCCCGACAACCAATTTCTTCAATTAGCTGTTTTGAAACTTGCCGATCAGCGCTCCTTTAAGCCTCATCGTCATATCTATAAAAAAGGCGAAGAGGAAGTTATCGCCCAGGAGTCGTGGGTAGTCATAGAAGGTTCGGTTAAAGTTTTCTTTTATGACTTAGATAATACCCTCTTACAAACAACGGTGCTTTACCCAGGAGATGCGTCCATGACATTTCAAGGGGGACATAATTACGAGGCTCAAGAGAAGAATACTATTGTTTACGAATACAAGACGGGCCCGTATTACGGCATCGAGCACGATAAAGAATTTATTTAAAATGATTAAAATCAACATGGGTTGTGGATGGCGCAATTTTGGGGTTGGGTGGACCCATATTGATGGGGGAAATTATACCCACCTAGATCATAATGACATTACGCGCTTGCCCTATAAAGACGAGGAAGTAGATTTAATTTACTGCTCTCATGTATTAGAGTATTTTGATCGAGGGGAGGCTGTAGAATTACTTAAAGAATGGAAGCGGGTCCTAAAGCAGGGGGGAACACTAAGAGTAGCTGTGCCCGATTTTGCTGCTTATGTCCAACTGTATCACTCTAAGTCCATAGGGCTCCAAGAGTGCCTCGGACCTTTATATGGCAAAATGAAAATGAAAGACGACTCCATTTATCATAAAACGACCTACGATAAATCTTCGCTTCAACAGCTTCTGGAAAAGGCGGCCTTTAAAGACGTAAAAAGATACGATTGGCGTCTGACTTGCCATGCCCAGTTTGACGACCATTCTCAAGCCTACATCCCCCATATGGATAAAAAAAACGGAACCTTAATGAGTTTAAATCTAGAAGGAAAAAAATGAGTTTTAAAGCGGTAGAAAACTTCGAATGTCAGATCGCCTCTTTTTTTGGCTCGCCCTATGCGGTAGCCACCGACTGCTGCACACATGCGGTTGAGCTCTGCTTAAGACGTACGGCGACTCAGGCTTTAATAGTGCCCACTCGCACCTATATTTCGATACCTTTTTTAGCTACCAAGCTTTCGTTAAGGTTAATATGGGAATCGCAGGAGTGGAGCGAATACTATTATCTTAAAGGTACCAATATTATAGACGCTGCAGTCTTGTGGAGGGAAAATTCCTATATCCCCAGCACTTTCATGTGTCTAAGCTTTCAATTTCAAAAACATTTAAGCTTGGGGAGAGGAGGAATGATCTTAACCGACGACAAGTCAGCGGCCCAGGAATTAAAGAAAATGTCCTATGACGGGCGTGCCCCCAACCAACCGTGGAGAGATCAAAATATTTCGACAATAGGTTACCACTATTACATGACGCCTGAAACCGCAGAATTAGGACTTGAAAAACTCCCTGTTGCACGCGACAATAAACCAAGAGAATGGGTAGTGAATGATTGGCCCGATTTAACGAAAATGGATATTTTTAAATGAAGAAAAAAGCTTTTATAACAGGGATTAACGGCCAAGACGGCAGCTACTTAGCGGAGTTTTTATTACAAGAAGGTTATGATGTTTTTGGGATTGTGCGGCGGAACTCGGTCTGCGAAAACCAAGAGAGCAGGGTGACACATCTAGAAAAAGAAATAACCACATTTTATGGCGACTTATTAGACTCAGCTTCCTTAGCTAAATGCCTCGGCGAAGTGCAACCTGATGAAATATATAATTTAGGTGCGCAAAGTCATGTCCGCATCAGTTTTGATATCCCCCAATTTACCGCCGAAGTCAATGCGCTAGGAGTACTCAACCTCCTTGAGGCTTGTAAAAACACTTGTCCGAGCGCGCGCTTATATCAAGCAAGCAGTTCAGAAATGTTTGGCGATTCAGTTGATTCAGACAAATACCAACGAGAAAGCACGCCCATGACCCCAGTTAGTCCCTATGGGTGCGCAAAGTTATTTGGTTATAGGATTATAAGAAACTACAGAAAAGCTTATAAACTTCATGCGTCGAACGGCATTCTATTTAATCATGAATCACCCCGTCGTGGCGCCAATTTCGTCACCAATAAAGTAGTAATAGGGGCGGTCCGCATTAAATTAGGCCTTCAAGACAAATTAGAAATGGGTAATATGGATTCCTATCGAGATTGGGGACATTCTTATGATTATGTCAGGGCCATGCATTTAATCCTACAGCAAGATGATCCCGATGATTGGGTGGTAGCCACAGGGGAGACACACTCCGTGCGAGAGATGTGTGACTATGTTTTTTCTAAATTAAATTTAGATTACCAGGATTTTGTGGTGCAAAACCCTGCCTACTTAAGGCCCGAGGAACTACCTTATTTACGGGGAGACTCCTCAAGGATCAGGGAACAATTAGGCTGGTCGCCCAAATACTCTTTTGAGAGCTTAATGGATGAAATGACCCAGCATTGGCTAGATCACTATGGTAAGCTGTGAGATCCTTGGCCCAGGCCCCGATAACCTCGGTCTTGGTAATCAATTATTTTGTGTCGCAGCCACTTTAGGTTACGCTTTTAAACATAATTTAGATTTTTGTTTTCCTCAGCTCCAGGAGGAGCTTTATAAACCTTATGCTAAAACTATTTTTCACAATTTAACCGCTTATACTGGGTCCTCCCACAACCCATCGAACCTTTTTCAAGAAGCGGCCAATTCGAGTACGGTCTATACCGAAATACCTCCTTTAAAAAATGTTAAGCTAGAAGGTTTTTTTCAATCTTATAAATATTTTGCTCAGGCATGGGAGCGCATTCGCCCCCTCCTAACGCTACCTCCCAAGAAAATCAATGATATTCGTCAAGAACACCAACATCTACTCCCCAATTCAGGCCCCTTGGTGGCAGTCCATGTCAGGCGAGGGGATTACGTGTCCAGATACGCGCGCAAATTTCAAGACTTAAGCGACTCATACTACCCTAAAGCTTTTGAACACTTTACTAACTCTAAATTTATTATTTTTAGCGACGACATAAAGTGGTGTAAAAAGTACTTTAAAAACTGCGGTCATTCTCTGGTATTCGCAGAAACTAATTGTGAAATAACAGACCTATACCTAATGTCCCAAGCTACCCATAATATCATAGCTAATTCAACTTTTTCATGGTGGGGCGCTTACCTTAACCCTAATCCCGACAAGACTATAATCGCTCCCAAAAAGTGGTTTGGGGAGGTTAGGTCAAGCAGAAACAATCAATTAAATGACCTTTTCCCTCCATCTTGGATATTAATTTAACCCTTCCTCCTCATGATAGGCTCACATTCAAAAAAATTCATCTTCTTTCATCTCTATAAAGTGGCAGGCTGTTCTATTGTGCAAGCTCTGGCTCCTGATGCAGAATTTAAAACCGCTAATCCCCACACTCGTCCCCAGGAAGTATTAGAGGATCCTGATGCTGCTAAATTATTTAAAGATTATTACACTTTCTCATTTGTACGCAACCCTTGGGATTGGCAGGTTTCTCTGTATGAATACATGCGGGGCACTCCAGACCACCCCGAGCACGAGTTATGCATGTCTAAAAACTTTGATGAATATATTGAGTGGCGCGTAACCGAAAGCCCCCGAACCCAATATCAATTCTTAAGCGATAAAGGCGACAACGAGTCTCCCTTGTCGTTAGATTTTATTGGCCGCCTAGAATCTATAGATAGCGATTTTTCAGACTTGCGTTTGCGTTTAGGTATTGTAGCACCGTTGCCACATCTCAATAAATCAAAAAGAGATAAGAATTACCAACAATACTATTCTTCTCATAGCAGAAAACTGGTAGAAGATACTTTTAAAATAGACATCGACGCCTTCAATTACGAGTTTTAATAAAATATAAGCTTGCTTCTTACACGTTTTCTGATATACTAGACTCTAAATAAGGCAAGTTCTCTAAAAAAAAAGAGAGCTCAAGTAAGAGGTGTAAATCATAATTCATGGAGATCAAGGTAAAGAAACGCAACGGTAGGTTACAGAATTTT
>TARA_R110000824_G_scaffold239062_1_pt1 | contig 12279 bp, 5 predicted proteins | sample TARA_R110000824 | Tara Oceans TARA_R110000824 (sample SAMEA4397747) | marine metagenome | biome: Polar Biome; feature: [MES] marine water layer (ENVO:01000295) within the mesopelagic zone...; material: water (ENVO:00002006), including particulate matter (ENVO:01000060) such as...... | reverse complement strand
AACAGCTTTCTGTTGAAACTTAGCTCGTTCCATTAGCATAGCCTGTTGAGCCTGTTTAGCTTTTATAGACTGAGACCACATGCTCATAAGTCCACCTAGTAAGGTAGACCCAAGCATTGTAATTATTTCAAAAGGTATTCCCATTAATCTAATATAATTTCTAAATCGTCTAATGTATTTTCTACTACTATTCTAACCCAGTCAGGAACATCACTATCAAGTTTATGTTCTGTCATTGCTTTGTTAATATGGAACTCAACTAGCTCTTCATATATATCTCTGAAGTTTTCTCTTTGTAACCAAGGTTCATCTTGTTTTGTTTTTAATTTACAATCAAGATGCCAAGCACTGTCTAAATCTGATTCAAGGTAAAGTAACATAGTTCTATTATAAGGTTCTAAAATTTTTTTGTCAAGGATTAATTTATATTTCGGTATTTAAAAGCTTCATCAACAGCATTGCGAAGTAAAACGTCAGGTAACTCGTAGTTGTTTCCTTCAAACATTGTAACTGCTTTAGCAAACTTATACATAACTTCTCTATTTTCAAAATTAATTTCATCATTAATACCTACTCCCAGAGCCAAAGCTACTTGACTTTTAAAACTATCATTGTTAGGATTTTCTTCTCCCATATGATTAAACTCTTCAATGTCTCCTATTTTAGGGGAAAGAATTGATATCATTTCGCTTATTGTTTTAGCTCTACCATCTTCATATTTTTTGTGAGCATTTAATATACCCGCACGCAAGCCCTCAGAAATATTTTCAAATTGTTCAAAAGTTTTATTCTTATCAGTATTATTTTCTATCGGGATTTTACCACGCCATTGAATGTCGGCATCATCAGTAGTCACATTCATTGGATTATTATTTTCAATATTTCTTCGTTTTTCAAAATAGAAATCAGGCTCATTTATTTTATGCTGATTAATACGTGCATTAATTTCTGAAACTGCTAGTTGTACTTCAGAAAGAACAGGTGGAGTTTCGTCTGGTGTGAGAAGAGATTTTGTTTCTGTTGTAATTTTTGGTGGAGGTGTATTTTCCTTTACTACTTCTTCTGTTCTAGTTTCTGCTTCTGGTGTAGGTGTAGGTGTATTTTCATTTACTACTTCTTCTGTTGTAGAAGAAATATTTGTAAACTCTTGTCCTTCAATAGGAACATTTGGTGCCGTTCCCCTAGACGTTTCAGCAACAACTCTAGTTGCTGTACTACCTTTTGCTGTGTCGTTATAGGTATTGGGACTACCATACATCTTTACATTAGCGGGGTCACCACCTTCTGCTAAACCTATACGATTTTTAATTTCTAAAACACTATCATCTAGTATAGAATATTCAATATCACCACCTAGCATTTTTCCTTTTAAAGAAGAACCTTTTGTAAGGTCTTTCTTAATAGCTTTAATACCATACATAGGTAAAATATTAACACTGTCTTCACCTAATTGCTCTAGTAAAAGTCTAGTAAATCCTTTAGACTTAGTATCAACATTTACATTATAATCATTCATTAAAGTTTTTACTTTAGCTTGAACTTCTTTATTTTGTTTTGATAAAGGATTAATTAATAAAATTTCGTTGTCTGCTAAAGAAGCCTCAACTTCGTATAAATGTTTATCTACTTGTCCTTTTTTAGCTTTTAAAACTTGGTCTCTATATTTTTTGCCATACAGCTTTTTAATATTAGACGGGGATGTGTCTGTGTATTTACTAGCTATTTTTTTATCAGGAGTAAAGTATAATCCCTTTCCCATCAAACCCATAACAGATTTTGTTTTGTCAAACTTATCAAATTTACTACCTGAACCATGATAAAGTTTGATAACTTTTTTTATAGCTCCACCAACATTAACTTGTTTTCTTTGTGCGGCTAGGTCGTTTAAGGTCTGCGTATATAAATCGTCATTATTCATTACAAGAGCCTGCCCACTTTCTGATTGTTGTTGTAACGCTTGTAATTCTTGTTCTAATGGTATACCAACTGCACCACCAGTAGAGTAACCCTGCCTAATATAACCACCTAAATTTTTACCTGCTCTTTCTAGTTTATCTTGTACTGCGTTATATTTTTTAGTTAGACTTTCTAGTCTGGAGTACACAACATTAGCTTCTTTCTCAGCTTGTTCAATTGACTTAGAACCTTCTCTAACTTGTTTTCCTAATTGATATATTTTTCTCTTAGCACTAGCATAGCCTCGCGAAAACTCAGCATTGTTAATACCAATTAATTTTCCAAACTCTACTGGTTGTAATTTAAAACCAAACGTACTCAGGATAGCTTCAAAAGGTGTGAAGTCTGTGCCGAATTTTGAAGATGCTCCAGTCTCAGCTTGTCTAAATGCTTTGCTTATTTTCTTAGAACCAAACGATTGACTAAATGGATACCAATTATCTGTACTACCAAAAAGAGGATGAGACAAAGCAGTGGTTGGTATGTTAGGAGATAATCTACTTGCGATATGTTGCCACTTTACTTTATCATCATTACCCATACCTAAACCCTCTAGTTTTTGTAAGGTAAAAGGGTCAACACCTGTCATTAATGGTATGAAAACTTCTCCTACTGCTCCAAAACTAGGAGCTAAAGTACTTGGTATTTTAACAGACCTATCTGTAAAAGGAATAGGAACACCTAAACTTTTTTCTCCTAAAGAAAATACATCACCACCCGGAATAAATCTTTTTACGTCTAGGTATAGTGGTATTTCTTCTCCACCCCAACCTTTACGTTCAGAAGCAAATGGAGTTTTAATATTAGTACTTGGTAAAAAAGGTATTCCAAATAACTTTTCTTTCATTGAGTCTCTCATTAAAACTCTTTCTTTTTCTTCGTTTCCGGGTCCAAATTCTTTTCCTGCTTCATTTAAAAGGTAAGCACCAGTAGACCATTTTGCAAACTTCCAAGGTCTTCTAACAGCTGCTTCAGCTAATAAAGGAATTACTCGGTATGTGTAAGAAAGAAAAGGTGTTGGTCCTCTACGCATCATGTTAATTAAAGGAGCATTAATATCATAGTCTATAAACCATTTCTTAGCATCGGCAGCAGCTTCTGCAGGAGTCATTCCTTTAGAAATCCTATCCATAAATAAGCCCATACGAAATGCAGCATCTTCTGATTGGTAAAGTTTTTCTAACTTACCCGCTGTCATATCATAACCTTTAGCAGCTAACCCTTTAAAAGTATCGAGTGAGTATTTTTGAGCGTTTACTATTTCAGGATTTAAATCGTCTGATAAATTTTGTAAAGTTTTAGATAGTGTATCGCTTACTTCTTTGTTTAATTCTTTGCTTACCATGTCTACATCAAAGACACCATATGATTGAGCTAGTTTATAAAGGTCTGCGTCTGAAGCTCCTTCCATTCCTTTACGAAGTTCGTCAAAACCCCTAGCCATAAATTTATAATTAGCATCTGCTAGGTCATAAAGAATCACATTAGAAACTGTATTGTTTACGTGGACAACTGGATTCCAAGCAGTTTTAGTTTTTTTCCATAACCTGTTAGTGGCTAAATATCCATTTAACAACTTACCATCATCAGTTTTTAATTTATTAATTTTAGTTAAATCTTTGTAGACTTCTTTCGGAACATATTTTCCTGCTAGTTTACCATATCTTTTAATAGGTTCTCCATCTACTTTGGCAACAGGTCCTGCTATAGAATCATCGGCAACTCTTATCCAATCAGATTCTTTTATCGTTCCTTCTATAACTTTAGAGTCATAAGCTATCTTAGACATAGAAAGGTCAGGAGCTTTTGCAAGGTTTTCGTATAATTTAAATACAGATAAATCATTAGTCATTAAACGACCAGTCTCAGCTATAGCAAAAGAAGCATCTTCTATTTCTCCCATAGCAACACGTTCTTCTTTATTATAGTCGCGTCTTAAATTTATTTTTTTATTACTTTCTAAAAAAACAGTACCATCTTCTTGCGACATAACTTTCCAATCTCGTATGTCAGTTACAGTTTTGTTTAATCTGTAGTCTTCTAATTTAAAATTCTTTTTCTTAGCTAACTTTGCTAACTTTTTGTCGTAAACATTTTCAGATACCATAGCAACCACAGGTTGTTTTTCGTATTCATCATACATTCCAAAATTTTTACTTTTTGGATTTAAACTATTTTGATATGCTTTAATAGTAACAATTTTTTCATTTGGTGCACCCCTTGGTTTTAATTCATCACCAATAATTTTCATTTGTCTAGCTGCTTGGTAGACTTCAGGGTTACCATCTGAGTCCATGATGTGTTTCATGTAACTTCTGTGTAAATAAGTATCTGCATTTTTTTGAAATACTTTTTCTGATAACAAACCGGCATCAACCATAGCTTGTCCCGTTTCTTTTACAACAGCTCTACCTTCTTTACTAAAACCTACTAAGTCAGGAATATTATCTATTTCTCCTGACATCATAGCCCAAAGTTTTTGGTTTTCTTTTGGAGTAAGTGTTTGTGTTTTTTTAACTATTTCAATAAAACGCTGAGACAATGCATTAACGTCTCCAAAACTTTTCTTAACTAATTCTGTATATTGTTTAGGCAAACCGTAGTTGTCTATAATACCTTTAGACATTATAGTTGATACAGTATCTTCTGAATTAATAGCAAACTTACCAATAGCTTTAGTAGCTAATCCACCACCTAGCATTAATAATAAACCTGCTGTTATCTTTTGAGCTTCTGTAGAGTCTGGGTCGTCAAATGCACTATAGCCACCTAAACCTGCAGCAGCACCTACTAATCCTGTACCCCAGTTTTGAACTGCTATATCCCATAATTTGTCTCCACCATTTTCTGTATAAAAAGATTTTATAGGCTTTAACATTCCTTCATCAGGTTTTTCAGCACGTAAGTCAGCAATAGTTTTATTGATTGCTTCATCCATTTCATCTGGCGTAGGAGTTTTATCCATACGAGAAAGTAATGCTCGGTCTTCTAAGTTTATTTGTTCTCTTTCTGTAATGCCCGGAGCAAAGTTTTTATCTTTTCCAAAAGCCTTAGAAACTGCCTTACCTATTTTAGCTGCACCAAAACCAAGTGTTCCTCCTAATGTAGCTCCAGTAACTGTATTTAATAGTCTGCTTTCTCCCTCACCAACATATGACATTCCGCTATATGCTGCTCCCATACCCACACCATAACGTGTGGCTTTTCCAAGAGTGTCTACTTTTTTACCCCAACCCACAAAAGGTATCCAACCTATAGGGTCTAGTGCCACAGCAGAGCCTAAGTAATACTTTAACGCATCACTACCATATCTAGGATGCTCTAAAATTCTTTTAAGTTTTTCGTCTTTAGATTTTAAAGACTCTAGAAGTTCTTCGTTGTTTGAAATGTTTCCATACATTTGTTTTATGCCACGAATAGAGTCTGTCATACCCATTTGCATAGCGTACTTTAATGAAGCCTCTCGACCTTTTAAAGGCTCAAAAGAAGATACTTTTTTAGTTAATGCAGGATTTTGGTCTTGTTGTTTCCATTCTTCGTGCCATTGTTGATAAGACATAGTATGTTTTTATTTTTATTGTCGTGAATTAATCTATAGGTTCATCGTCCGTGTCATCAAAAGTTCTTGATGCAACTTGTCCAATTACAGAAGCACCAGTTCCATATTTTACAATTGTTTTGTTAGTAATGTTAGTACGGCTAGTTCCCGGTATTCTTGCTATAAATTCTGCTCCTCGTATATTACCCAAAGATTCGGAGAATTTTTTTATATCAATTGATTTTCCTGTTTTATTTATAGAATTAACCATCGCTTTTTCAACAGCACTAAGTCCTTTATACCAAGAATTGTATAGAGCTTTAGAAGTAAAACCAAAGAATTCACCGGCAGGAACTGTTTTAAATTTAGTTTGAGATTTAACTTTAATTGTTTTCCCTTTATTTGGTCCTGATTTAGCTACTTTGGTTACTGTATCTTGTACTTTTTTAGTTTTATTATATTGGGCTGTTATTTTAGTCAGCATTGCTGAACCTTTTGAACTAGCTAATATGGCGTTAGCTCCATATTTAGTTGCTTGTGAAAGAGCTACTTTAATTCCTCCACCTACTAATCCTAGCCCTGGAATTAACCATAAAGCATCTGTGACATCAATGTCTTCACCCAAAGCTAGTTCAGTTACAGCTCCTAAATAAGGAATATCATTAACTGCTCGAAGAAGATTAGTAGCCCAACCTTTATCAGACTTTTCTAAATTTGAAACATCTGTAACTTCTTCTTCTATAGGTTCAAAAGCAAAATCGTCAGAAACAGATTGGAACGCTAAAGTTTTAGTTTTAACATTGTAGCCTACTCTAACTCCACGTGGAAACATTGAAGTTTCTAAACCCATTGCTGTTAACTGTGCAGGGTCTAGTAAAACTCGTCTTTTTGTATCGTATAACTGACGTAGTAACTGTTCGTTTTCTGAAGGAAAGAAGTTACCGTCTTTGTCTACATTAGCATAAATACCTGCTTCAAAATCAGCAAGTAATTCTTCTTCTTCTTCTAGTGACATACCAATTTCGTCTTTAATCTCTTGTATCTGTCTACTATTAGAGGTAAACGCTTTCCAGTCTGGTGAGTTTGATAAACCAGAAACAACTTGAACAGTTTTCTTATCAAGAGATATAAAATTGTCATTTAGAGGGTCAACACCCAATGCAACACCTAGTATATCTTTAGAGTATTCACCCATGTTATTATAATAATTTGAAGGCTTCGGACCTTTACCATCTAAATAACGCTGAATATCTGGACGATATGATTGTTCACCTGTCAGCTTGTTTTCTAAAATATAATTAGCTTCAATTCCTTTCCAACTAGTCATAATATCTGGAGCCAAAGTTTTACGTAAAGCTTGAGATTCTAACTCAGTAAAAGATTTACCATGTACTGGTCTTATTGCCATAAAAGCTTGATAAGGTTCGAGATTAACACGAGCATTAAAATAGTCTTCATGACCGGCTTGTTCAAGCATTCTTAAATATATTAAATCTCCTGCCACTGTAGCAGGTTCAGTTCTGTCAATTTGAGTGTTGTCACCTTCTATGGTTTGTAATGTAGTAGTACTACGAGGAACCCCCAACTTATCAACATAATTAGTTGTAATTTCTCGATACTTATGCTCTATAGTTTTACCAGTTTTTCTATCGTATCTTTTGTCCACTGTAACCTCACCATAAACCTGAGTTACTTTTTCTCGAATATCTGCTTTCTCTATAACTGCTTCATAATCTTTAGCAAGTTCAGGATTAGAAAGATATAAAGCTTTAAAAGTATTGTTAATAGATTCTAATTTAGAAATAGAACTTTTAGCCATGTTAGCATTAAAGTCTGCTTTTAATTCAGAAGCACTTTGATTACCTAGCCCGTGTCCTTTAAACAAAGAACCTACAGAGTTAATAAGATTAAATTTGTTTTCTCTTTCTAAACCATTAAAAGCACTTTGATAAACCTTGTCTACAAAAGTTGAACCTGCTGTTAAATCTTTGTAAGGAACCCCAACAGAATCTAATTCATTTACTAATTTTGTATAATTGTCTTCAATTCCTTTTGCTCTTTTGTTTAACCAGTCTCCATAAGCACTATCAGGATGCCTTAAATCTACTAAGTTGTCTGCTGACTCTGTTAATCCATATTTACTTATAGCTTCATTACGTAATTCTTTTTGAGCATAGTTACGTGACCATGCGCCTACATCGTTATTGTAATTGTCTCGTATGTCGTTTTGTATTAAACTTACTCCATTAAGACTCTTGAGCATTAGTTTCTTTTTTTGGATTTCAATAACTTTACTATCTTGCAAAGCTTCTATATTACTAGCAACATTATTGTTGTAAGCTGTTTTAAGAACTACAGCACCTTCCAGAACCTGAGAAAGTTTATCTTTGTCTTGACCAGTTACTTGCCTGTATGCAGTAGACTTAGTTACGTCTTGTGTGTATGGATTCTTTGCCATCTTATGCTCCTAATAAACTATTTGATGTTGGTTGTTGTGGTTGCGGAAGCTCCTCATCTTTACTTAATAAACTTTTTGCTTTGTCAATAGTTTCTTCAGGTAAGCTTTCAAGTTTCTCTTCTATTTCTTTATTTATAAATGAAGGAGCTTTTAAATTTTCTGATTGAATCTTTTTGATGGATGATTTCATGACATCATTTGCTTTAGTGAATACTTCTTCTTGGTCTTCTGGCTCACCTCCACTTTCTGCTTTATCTCCTGCGTATAGTTCATAATCAATATCAACTTTTTCAGCAAGAGCCATCAGTATAAAAGCAACCGACTCAGTTAAGAGTAGCATCAAATCTGTATCCCATAAACCTCTATTAAAACCACTTAAAAGATACGTACGAGTTACGATGTCTATAGGTATACCATCAGAAAGAATATCAGTAACTGTTATAAAAGCCTCAATCTCTGTTAGCTCTTCTAGTATAAAAACTTCAGCTTCTCTTCTGTTTACAAAACGAGCAGGTTGTTCCCACGGGTATTTATTGTCTGTACTATTTGTGAGTGACTGCCCCGGAATAGGACCAGTACGTTTTTCTAAAAACGATATGTCTTCTTCACTTAAGGCTGCGTTTGTTTCTGCCATTTTATCCTCCTATTCGGATATTTGCTTGTGGTGTAGGAACTCTACGATTGTACTGGGCTATAGAGAATGGGTCACCTCCATAAAAGCCTGCGTTTGCAAAACTGTTAAAGTCATTAGGACCAACATAACCTGCTCCTTGGAAAGCACCTGCATAAGCTTGAGAGTAATCCGTTGCTCCTTGTATTTGTGTGTCCATCATTGGAGCAATACCGGGAGATACAGGTTGTTCTGGTTCTTCTCCACTTAGACCTGTAGCTGCTGCTGTAATAGCTGCACCTCGTTTAAGACCTACTTTAGTTTTATCAAAGTCTGTGTAGTCTGGATTAATTGTTCCGTCATCTAAAGTTGCATCAGCTACGAATTTATCTGCTTGACTATTAAAATAATTAACTTTTGTATTAATGTCATAGTTCGCCTTTATTTGTGCTTTAGTTAGGTCAGAAGTTTTAACATCAAAAGTTTCAGAAGTTATTCTATCCGTTGAAGACCCTCCAAGAGGTACATTTTCAACTTTTAAATTTGAATGTATTTTAGTAATTCCGTCAGGTGTTCCATATAACTCTTGAGTAAGAAAATCGTCAGTATCTATTACTGTAGCAGGACCTTTTTTGCCCACAGTAAATTTAGCTCTATCAGTATACGTATCTATTTTGTACTTGTTTGTTTGAGTTTGTGAAGAAGGACTTGGTGCAAAATCATTTATCTTTGCTTTTTCAATTTCTGTAAAGTCTCTATTGATATTGCTATCTATTCCTAATTCTTTATAATCTGCCTCAGTCAGACTTTTAACTTTAGAACTAAAGTCAGTTGATTGTCCTGTTCCCTCATTTTTAAGTACAAACTCGTCAGACTGTTCTGCTAAATTACCTTTTTGTGCTAATAGTTTTTGTTCAGGAGTTCTCATATCTATTTTTAAATCATCGCTTATTTTAGCGTTTATTTGCTCTGGTTCAAAAGTAGTAACAGTAGCATCCTGTGTAATCTTTTCTGGAGCTAATATACTTAGCGGTTTTTTCTCAATGCTTGGGTCTATTTTTATTTTACTAATGTCCGTATCAGCAGCAAATTCATTTCCTGCACCTGCTGCACCTGCTGCAGTCGTTGTTCCTGATGTAGGTAAACCCAGTGCCATTCTTCCTTTATCCATTATACCTGTTGTAAAACTAGCAAGCTTTGTATAAGCATCACCCACACCCGGAATTGCTTTTACTACACCACCTATCATAGAACTTACAGAAGAATAAACTGTACCAACCGCATTTCCTGCTGTTGCAATACCTCTCATTACACTACCCATCAATCCTGTAGTTGTAGAAGCAAGACCACTAAAAGCTGACCATGCTGCACCTATGCCCGGAAGCATTAAACTTAAAGCTAACATCCCAACTGGTCCAAGAGCATTAGATACTTTTCCTATGCCTTTTTTTAATGCTTTGCCTATAGGTTTAACAACCTTTTTAATTCCTTTAAAAACCTTTTTAAAAAACTTTTTCATTTTTAATCTCCAAATAATGCTATTAACTGTTTTAATTTTGTCATACCAGAATCACTGTCTAGTGCACTGTGTTCTCCATTAATTCCTGCCACAACAATGTTAGTTTCTCTGTTAGCTGCGTTTTCTGAGGACTTCCAAATGTAGTCAAACTCATCACGCATTTCTTGCCACAGTTGCGACTGTGCCGATTGAGTCATAGCAAATTGATTCTGTGAGTTCCTAGCGTTCATTGCATTCTGAGCTGCCGTATCAATTTTGTTTACGTCTCGTCTCCATTGTGCGTTGCTTTGGTCTATGACCAATGAATTCTGTGCGTTAAACTGTTCTCTAGCGAATTGATTTTGTTCATTGAACTGGTCAACACTCGCAGCAATTTGAACATTAAACTTATCAGCGTCTGCTGTTCTTTGTGTGAACCTAGCGTTAGCAGCGTTGTTTGCAGCAGCATTAAACTGTTCCGATGCATTTGTTTGCTGTGCATTAAACTTAGATATAGAATCTTTTAAACTAGACATAAATTGATTAGTTTGATTTTCACTCGTAGCATTAAATTGTTTAGATGCGTTTACTGCCGATTGGTTGCTCAACATTCTTTGTTGTGTTTGTTGTGACGAAACCATAGTTGCTTGTTGAACATTTGATAAGTTAGCCATGTCCATTGCTAAAAAACCTTTAGCATTTTCTATTCTTAGTTTACCCGTTAGGTCAGCTTCAGATAGGTTAGCTTGAGAAGCTAATATAGCATTTTGTACAGCTGCTTGTTGTTCGTTACCTGTGTTGGTTAACGAAACAGTCTGCATAAATTTACTGTTAGATATTGCTGTTTGTTGGTCAGCATCAAACTGCTTCATGTTTAAGTTAAAAACTTTATCAGCATTACTTAACCCTGTTTGTTGAGCAAACTCAGCTTCTCTTTGAAGTGCTTGAGCCTCTATACTTTTACCTTGAGAAACACTTGCTTGAATTGCTTTAGCATTAGAGTCTGCTATTTTAAAAGCTTCTCCAACCAGTACAGCTGTTAAAGAATCTCTACCTACTGTAGAAGCTGACAAGCCTCGTTCTGCTAGAGCAGCTTCAACTTTATCGGTAGCGGGCTTTGCCCACAAAGGAATTTCTCCTTCATTCATACCTTCAAATAAAGTTGCCATCTGTGTTGACACTAAAGCTTCTACTGGTAAACCACCAATAACACCTCTGTCTTTTTCAGAGAAATTCATTAACTCTGCTTCAAGAGTATCAGGGTCATTACCTAATAGTTGTATGGTTTCAGGAGAAACACCTGCTGTTGCTAATTGTTGTTTAGCTCTTGTAACTCTTGGTAAACTAATGCCTGAAACTTTAACAGCTTTTGCAAAAGCTTCTTCATTTAACTTACCTACAATTCGTTTTGCTACTGAGCCTTCTTCAATTTTTACTTTTGCTGGGTCAATCTTATTAACTCTAGCAACACCAAGTTGTTCGGATATTCTAGCATTCTCATCTAGTTCTCCTTGAGCACCTGTAATAGCAACAGATTCATCTACTTCCTTAATGTCTTTCATTGTAGAAGCTACTACTTCAGCTCGCTCTGTATCAGCCAGACCAAGTTCTTCTTTTGTAATAGTATCAACGGATTCTGTTAAGTCAGCCTTATCTTTAGATACTGCATAATCAGCTGTTGTTAAAGCTTTCGCGTCTTCTTTAACTTTATAACCTGCCTTTTCGCTGTCTAATAATTCGTCTTCAGAAACCGTTATATCCGCTGCTTTGCCTTCAGCACCTATATCTGATAGTTTGACCTCTCCTATAGCCATTTGCTCCATTCTTTTAGCAGACTCAGCAGCTCTATACTCACGTTCTCGTTGAGCCTCTGAAGTTTCTGCAGCCGTTGTTTCACTAAAAGGAGATTCGTCAGTAGGGTCGTCACGTGAGTCATCTATTGCCAAAGGGTTTTCTTCTGTTACCTCATCATTGGTTTCGTTTGCTGCAATAGGCGTTGGCGTAGGCGTAGGAGTAGGCGTAGGTGTAGGTGTAGGTGTTGGCGTAGGGCTTGGGTTACCGGCAGGTCCAGCAAAATGACCATCTGCATTAGGGTCATGAGGAATCCAAGCCCCAGTTTCTCTTTCTTGGTTATGTCCACCTCCATGATATCCAACACGTCCTGTTTTACCACGGACTAAATTAGGCACTACTTTTTTTCCTTTTGTATATCTTTTTCT
>TARA_R110000824_G_scaffold263310_4_pt1 | contig 12293 bp, 18 predicted proteins | sample TARA_R110000824 | Tara Oceans TARA_R110000824 (sample SAMEA4397747) | marine metagenome | biome: Polar Biome; feature: [MES] marine water layer (ENVO:01000295) within the mesopelagic zone...; material: water (ENVO:00002006), including particulate matter (ENVO:01000060) such... | reverse complement strand
TATTCTTCTAACAATGCCCATCTATTTAATGGTAATGTAGAACCACCAATTATTCTAATATCAAATCTTGCAGTAGCATAATCATTCCATTTTTTAACAGCATTTCCTAAATCATTAAAAATAGGAACATTAATTTCTACAGATTTTTGTTTGTCTATATTATTTGGTGATACAATCCTAAATACTTTATTTGCTATGTAAGTATCTTGAGCCCAATCTTTAAATATAACTCCAAGATGTTCTAAAGCTGGTTCAATAATATTTTGCATCCAAGATTTTATTCTTCTTGTTCCAAACTCATCCATTTGCAAAAGACCTCTGTAAGTTTCTGGAGAAGAACTAGTATCTCCTTGCATAGATGAATAAACTCCTGCTATGTATTCCATGTCTGATTTAGCATTTTGAGTAATTCCAAAAAATGCACTATTTAGTGGCATTGGTTGTACAGGAGTTGGAGCATTAAATCCAGACCTATATTTTAACAACGCTCCCGGAGCAGATGAATATTGTTCCCATTCTTCTTCAGGGACTGAACCCTCTTCATACATCCATCTAAGGTTAGATGCTAAATTAGCATTGTGTATAAGTATTTGATGTGCTTTATTTAATTCTTGTTGTTTTCCTACTAATGGAGTTACTGCACTTTGAGGAAATGGAGTTCCTGTATATTGATAAACAAAAGGAACAATTGGATAATCTTTTATTGGTAATGTCTCATTATACATAAGTTTATCCCCAACAACAATTGTTAATTTAATTCTACTTTCATAAAAATCAATTGCATCTACAATACTAGTTGATATTTCTTCGTCAGATTTCATTATATTGTATTCTGCTTTAGTAACTACATGATTTTCTATTCTTGATTCAGACTCTTTTAATTTATTAATAAGAATTATTTTTTGTTTTTCAATAGAATCTACAGCTTCTCTTCTTGCTCTTTCAATTTCTAAAGAAGCTCTTTCTTGAATTATTTCACCTTGTTCAACAGATTGTTGTATTTTTAATGATTGCTCTTGCACTTGAACCATAGTTTCCGATTCAAAATCTTTTAAATTTACATTAACTTGTTTTTCTATTTCTTCCATTTCTGATGGGCCTGGAGGCATATTAACAAAAACATTTACAAATAGAACTTGTTCTTTACTATAACATTCATAATAATCAATTATATCGTCTTCTTCTCCACTTGAATCATAAGATTCTCCTTGAGTGTCAGCTGGAAAAATAATATCAGTTTCTAAAATATCTCTATCCGAATAATCATCTTCTCCAGAAGAGTCACTAGATGCATTATTTATTTGTCTAGATTTTTCTGGAAAAAGTTTTTTAACTTGTTCTCTTGGTAAATCTTTTCTTATAACAATATAACTAGCATCTCTAAATAAAAAATCTCTACTAGTTGGGTCTGGATAAACGTCAAAAGGGTCAATCCTTTTAAAAATAACTTCGCCAAGTCCTCTATCTTGATTGGGGTCTACGTCTACTTGCATATATCCAACGCCTTTTACTAAAGAATCTTGAATTATTTGAGCGTAAAGACTATCTCCATTAGAATTGTACCAACAATAATCAGCTATGTCAGAATGAACAGCAGCTACATCTGAATCACTTCCATCTGCACCGACTGCTTGCCATCTAGGAGTGTTTGCAGTTGCAAAAAATTTCATCATTTCAATTACAGGAGTTATTCTGTTTATTGTAAAATTAGGCATTCCAGCAGATGCTAATTCATCTTGTTCGTCTTGAGTAAGTTGTTCTCCTAAAAAAAATTCATATGATTTTTGTGATAAATGTTCCCATTTAGCTCTATTAGAACCATTTGCTTTATTATATAAATTATGTACTTGGTCTACTATTTTTTGATTACTCCTAGCCATTAATTACTCTCCATGTATTTTTGTAATAAAGTTTTTGCTTGTAATGTTTTATCTGAAATTGATATGTTATATTGTTCATTATTTTAAATTAGTAGAATACTTTTTACCATCCCATTCAAAAATATCTAGTCCGATTTGCCTAGCTTCTTTAAATGCATTTCTAAAGTCTTTAGCTTTTAGACTTCTTTTATCGTAAACATTGTAATCACCGCCTTTAGTTTTTACTGAATTAAGAACATTAGACATCATTGCATTTTTTGTTGCTTCATCTTGTAAATTCCACATAGCTTCTTCTAAAAAATCAAATGGAGCATCGGCAAATTTAGGATTATATTTTCCTGCCTTCATTCTTTTATTATATTGTTTTCTATCTTCAAATTTTTTGTATCCAGATTTTCTTCTTTTTGTATTATCAATAGAAGTAGACTTAGGTCTTTCTGAATATTTAGAAAAAGAAGGTAACCACCCTTTTAAAAGCCTATCTAATTTATTGTAAAAACTCATTTTACCAACGCTTGAATCATTTTCCGATTGATGTCCGAACAGTTCATGACCTATCTCATGACCTATACCTCTATTGCCATACAATCCTGATAAATAAATTTCTGAAGAACCTCCATCATTGCCCTCTCTATGAAAACCCCCAGATGAAGATGCTGATTCTTCACCATGAACTTTTTCATAAACATCATCTGGTAAAGCGTAAGCTTTAAGACTTTTATCTGAAATTCTATCTAAAATGTCATTAATACTTCTTTTTTCATTACCACCATATTTATTTTGTTGTTTTACAAAATCTATTAAAGCAGGTTCTGCATTTTTAACAAACTTCTTTAATAAATCATCGTTGTATTGATATTTAGTCAAATCTAATAATGTATTGTTTTCTTTTATATTTTTTTCAGATAATTCATTGGTAACAACAGTGTCTATTAAATCTTCAAAATTTTTATTAGATTTTAGGTCTCCATATTCAGGAGCATTTTCCATAAAAGATTTTTTTATTTCAGGTACTATTAAATCTAATAAATTATTGCTAACAGTAGAATCTGAAATAGAACTTAATAACATATCAATGTTAGGCCCGTATAAACTCATTATCTTCTAATCTCTATATGAACTAAATCATCGAATGAGTTATCTTTAATTTCTCCATCAGAATCCCAATCCCCGCCCCATCGAGCATTAATATCTGGATGTTGAGAAGCAATCCCTCTTAACATTCCACCCATATAATGAATTCTTTCTCTGTCATTCCAATCAATAGGATATGGCATTAAATCTACAGCTTTACCTAATTGATGTTGACTCTTTTTTTTAATTCCGTCTATTTTACTTGCATTACTTTTAAAATATTTTTGTTGTTTTTTAGTAGAACGAACTCCTTCTATAATAGTAACATCCATTATTTTAATAAGTTCGTGACAAAGTTTTTGTAATCTAAGGTCAACACCTTCAAGTCTGCTTAAAGACCTTTTACCAAATTTAGGCATTTTCTGGTTTCCTTTTTCTTTGAGAATATAAATTATCTATTTTTCTTTTTGCATGAAATTTGTTTTGAGGCATAAAACTTTGCCAATATGATTTTTTAGGGCCATTGTCATCAAACCCTTGAACTCCTAATTCACCTTTTGTTTTCATTGAAGAACTACCTACGCTTTTAGGTAGTGATATATCGTGAGTAGATTTTGATGTTCCCATTATGCGGTTATCCAATTTTTAGCTTTTTTAACTCTTTTTACCCAACTATTCCCTTTTCCTTTAGAAATACTTGGAGGAAAAGAATGTTTACAAGCGTAATAAAGACTTTCTATTGTGTCATCGTGTGACATCTTAGGCCCAAATGTAACTATTTCATGTGATAAATCAAAGTGAGAATCAAGAATATGTATTAAACCCATTGAAAATCTACTAGAAAGTCCACTATAAATCCTATTAAGTTTATTTGAACCTCCCGGTTTTTCAGGAATAACAGAAACATCAAATTTATTTAATCTTCTTCTTTCATCATTTAAAGCTTGAAATATACTTCTGTTCATAGCTACATCTTCAACAGTTGCAGATACGCAATTGTATTTACCATATAATTCTATTATATAATCAACAACTCCTTTTTTGCTAATAATATTTCCCTTAGAATCTTTACTTCCAATTGTAGGTATTGAACGATGTCTTTCATATTCCAATACATAAACATTACTATCTGGGTCTATTCCAATAACCATTATAACAGAAAAATCAGCAGTCTTTGTATCAATATCTGTAGCAGGGTCACAACCTATAAATACATTAATAGGTATTTCTTGTCTATCTTTAATAACATAACTGTGTCCATCTTTATACTCATAATGACCTTTCCAATGTTTTATATTTTTTCTTGTCCATACTGAATCGTCTTCGCTTTGAACTTCCATCATATATTCTTGATAAAATTTATTACTCTGACCAGAATCTCTATAAAACTTTTTCTTTTCTTCTAACTTTTTTTTATCAAAAAATGAAGACCATAAAGATTCACCATTGGGTAAAATTGCTTTATAACTGATTACTTTCCATGCAAAATCTTTTTTATCTTTAATTGCTTTAGCATTACTTGTAAGTAAATTATTAATGAATGAATCATAATGAACAGGAGTACCATTAATACGAAGCCTACCAGTATGAGGCTCGATAGCAGGATAAACAACAGCTGTAACAAGATTAGCATTTTTATCTCTAGAGTCTTGAGTAAGGGTATTTTGTTCGTGTTCAAAGTCGTCAAGGATAATGAGGTCGTATCGTTTATGTAGTTTTGCTCCTCCTCTGATTCCTGCAACATTGCTTTTACTAATAAGTTTACATCCATTTGTTAATTCTATATCTTCTTCTGTCCATTTTTTACCTTTTAAATTACCAAAATAATATTTTATTCTATCATTAAATTCTAAATGATGTTTAATATAATCCATATTACCTACACTTAATTTTTGTGTAGCAGACACCCAAGCATAAAATAAAAAGTTTTCTGGTTCATTGCAAAATACAAAATCTTTTATTATAGACGCTTTTGTTAATACTGTTTTACCGTGACCTCTTGGAATAATAACAGCAAGTTGTTTACATTCTCTATTATCAATAAAATCTGCCATTTCATAATGAAAAAATGGAGTCTCACTACGCATAAAATCATCAGGCAAAAATAACTTTCCAAAAGCAATTACATCAGTGTATGCTAATTGCAAAGCTTCTTCAGCTTCACTTACATTTTGTGTATTAATATTTGCCATATTTTATAAAATATTATTATTTTTTATTTTTCCATTGCTGTCTTTTATAATTTAAATACTCAGCTCCTTCATATGGATTAAATATTGTAGTAACTAATCTGTTATCATCGTCATCATATTTAGGGTCTATAATAGTAACAGGAGCATTAAATATGTTTTTATCATCTAACCCTAATTTGTCTGCATAACTATCATGTATTTTAAAAGAAGCTACTTGCATTGCGTGACTTATAAGTCCAGAAGCAGGGTCTTTTAAAACTTGGTAACCTGAAACGTGAGTATGACCACAAGTTAATATATGGTCTTTCCAACCCATTTGAGCAGCTTTTGATACTCCATGAGCAGTGTTCCACATTGAATTACCTTTAAACATATGTCTAGCATTAATTCTAATGTTTTTACCATTAGGAAATTTTAAATTCATTCTAGCACCATGTCTTTCATATACTCCAGAATGTTCTCTCATTATAAATTCTAAAGGGTCACCTTCTCCACTCCAAACATCGTGATTACCTGCTACTAAATACAACCAATCTACTTGATTAACAAAATGTTCTGTTAATCTCCACGCTTCTTTATGTGATGTACTTTGAGCTCCATACAATGCTTGTAACCTTCCTATCCAGTTATTTTGTATATCTCCTAAATTACCACCAAACAAACCATCTGTTTTATTAACTAAATTGCAAAGTTTGTATAATTCACCTATATCTGTACCATCATCATCTACATGAGGGTCACCAAAATGCAAAATACCAATAGGGCCTTTCTGATTAATATCTATATTAATTAATTTTCTATCTCTCCTAGCAACTGTTTTTTGTGTAAATTGTTTTTTTCTATAGGCTATTAACTCTTCTATTGGAATGTATTCTGGTTTTTTATCTTGAGCTGTAAATGGAGATTTTTGAACTATTTTAGGACTAACAGTTTTTTTACCACAAGCTAAACATTTCCATCTTTGTTTTTTTGATTTTCCTTTATTAAGGTTTATAGAATAACTGTGTCCGTCTTTATTTAAATTTCTTGCTCCACATTCATTACATCCTATAATATTCTTATCTTCATCTTCTGTCCATTCATCATTTAATTTATTCATTTTTTATTCCTCGTTATTTTCTGTTAAAATTTTTCTATCTGCTGTTTCTATTTCTTTTGGACTAAATCCTTGAAACATTCCTACAACACCTAATTCTTTTTGTTTAATTATAGTTCCTAATGTTCCCAATGCTTTTCCTAATTCTTTTGTTGATGATAAAATAATAGCATCATCTTCGCTATAATCAGCTAAATGTTTTAACTTTTCTAATACATACTTATGGTCTATACCTAATTCTTTTGCAATCTCTAATGCACTTTTATCTATTTCTTTCATAATTCTTTCCTGTTTTAAAAGTACCATTGCTTTTTTTCTTGCATTTGTAGAATTGTCTTCACTAAAAGCAGTCATATAAGCTTTTACAGCACCCATACCTACTACAACATTTGTAGCAAATTCTTTTTCTTTGTTTGTTGGATTTATTCTTTTACGAACTTGTTTTGCTGGATTTTTTATTGTTTTGGAAAATGTATATCTATTTGCATGGGCATCAAAGTCTGAGTCCATTATTGTTTTATCTCTATTTAAAAAAGTACCTACTATTGTTCTAACCCATCCTCTAGCAAATTTATAATTTTTTCTATCTCCATGATGATTAACTTTATGAGCAACTTTTAATAATTGCAAAATTCTACCATCATCACTCCAAACCCAATCATTTTCTTTAGAAAATCTCCAATTACTTTGTACATTAGGAATCTCCGTATCTTTAAAATGTTCTTTAAATTCTTCTAAAGTATCAAATACATAGTGATATTTATTTTTAATTTTTTTCTTCTGCAATACCAGATTCTCTTATTACGTTTTTTAAATTTTGTAATTCTTTAAATAAATCGTCTATTAATTCGTTTACATCTTCTGGTATTAAAAATTGTTTTTTATTTACTTCTATTGGAATTAAATCTTTAGTTAAACCTTCTAAAATTAGTATCTGTTCTTCTTGAGATAAATGTCCTAAATTTTTTAGTTCAATAGCCATTATATATTATATAGTTAATTAATAGCCTAATAGCATAATAGTCTAATAGGATTAAGTAGTCTTATTTTTTTGCCCCCCTTCTGTCCCCCCAATTTAAAACACTTGTCAAGTAAAAGTCAATGCCCAAGTTGTTTATAAGAAAAATTGTAGGATTTTGTTATGTGACTATATTCATACAGTATACCTTTAAATAGGGTTATGGAAATCCGATTTTTAGTTAAAAACGTAACAAAAAGGAAACACTTATGGAATCATTATGGATACTAATCAACGAAGAATACATACTAATAGACCTCAACATTAGTCAGAGCACCGTAGACATAGATGGAAAATCTTTCTATGAAATCACCTTTAACTCAGGATTCAGGAAACTGGTATCGTCAGTAGGAGTAAAGAAGATGAGAGACAACTCAGAGAAAGTGGACGCTCAACTAGCCTAAGAGAGAGGGGGTAACACCCCTTTTATCTTTCCTAATATATAACAAACTATACGAAGTACACTCTAGCATTTAGATACTTGTACACGTACACACACACAGTATATATATGGATATTTAATATAACTTGGGCATAAACTATAACAATAAAACCAAAGGACAAATCACATGACATTAATATTAATATATAAAAACGAATGGTCATTCCAATGCTATGGTAGAGTTATAACTGTAGAAGCTGAAACATATAGTCAGGCAGTATCAATCTTATCTAAACAACTAAGGAGACAACACTAATGCCAGAATTTATATATATAGTATTCACTATTATATCTGGTGCAATACTATTTAATGTGTTTGAATATATTCCAACAAAAGATAGCAACAATGATTATCAACAAGTGCTATTGGAAGAACATACAAACTCTAGTAAATTAGAAGATATAGAACAAAGAATAGATAATTATATAAGTGAACAAGAATGGAAATAATATAACAACGTATTAGATACACTTTAAAACCCCTTCCTAAAGCCAACAGTAATAAAACCGACTGTGTGATTTCTACAATATGTAGATAAAAGCCGGATTGGAAGGGCAAAGTGTTAAACAAACAAAGGAGAAACAATATGAATCACATTGATATATTATCAGTATTAGTTTATTCAATAGCATTTACTATATGGATAATAACAATTAGAAGTATTTATAGATTCTTTAAATACGATTACAACAAGCAACCGAATATACTTAGTAGAGAAGATTCAAATGAATTAGAATCATTAAGAGAAAAGGAAATATACAACAAACAAATGGGAATAAGGAGATTTAGATAAATGACAAAACAACATAGAAAAACATTAAAGTTTTATATCAGATTTGTAATAAGAGATATATTAACTACTCAAGAATTATTAAAAATTCAGAAAAGTATTTATGAAGAAATACAAGAAAGGAGCGAATAATGGTAACAGAAAAACAATTTAATCAATTTAGAAAAGTACAAGTATTAGATAAATATAATATATTAGATGCTAAAGCAAGAGCTTTAACTGATTTAACTCTTGACCAATGGATGATTATTATAAGAAATTATTCTGAATTACATGATAAATATGGAGTGTACGAAAATGGGATTTGATTTAAATGGTGAAAACAAGAAAGGAGAAGAAACATATTTTAGAGCAAATGTGTGGACTTGGAGACCTTTGTGGAAATTAGTTTGTATAGAAACAAATTTATCTTCAGAAGTATATGAAGAAGGTTCACTTAATAATGGATTTCTTATTAATAAAAAAATGTCAAAGAAAATATATAATAAACTTAAAAATATAGATATTGATAAAGAAATAAAATTATATAATGAATATTTAATATCACTTCCACTTGAAGATTGTAATAATTGTAAAGGTAAAGGGAAAAAAAATAAAAAAGATTGTGTTGTATGCACAAATGAATATTCTAAACAAGATGGAATACCTATTGGAAAACAAAAAAACTTTCAAACAAGTTACTTTTTAGATAAAGATACGTTTAAAACATTTGTAAAGTTTTGTAAAGAAAGTATAGGATTCAATATAAATTAGAAAAATAAATTGTGTTAAGCATCTTTCTATATGAGAGCTGTGTAAGTCAGACTTAGATTATCAGTTAGGACTCCGCAATTCTAACGATTAAAAACTAAGAAAATATAGCTTAACATAATTTTAATTGTTTATAAATCTTGATATTGTTATATTTAACACGTAAAAGGGGGAACAAATTATATGGATATTAAAAGTATTTATCATAATTATTTAGTAAATAAACAGGAAAAAACAGATAAAAAAAGAAACGTACAATCATTCCATGCATCATCTGCTGGTAAATGTTATAGACAACAATTTTATTCTTATTTTAATGCACCTAAAAAATCTTTTGATGATAAAACATTAAGAATATTTAGATTAGGTACTATTATTCATAAAGACTTTGAATTGTCAATTATTGAATATATAAATAAAAATGTTGATAAGTTACACGAAGAATCAACAACTATCTTTACAGAATATGGCATTAAAATAGACGAATTAAATGTCATTGGCAGTTTAGATGTTGCACAATATAATAATGAAACAGAAATACTAGATGTTTATGATATTAAAAGTGCTGCTGCATATACGTGGCAAAAACATTTTGGTAGAAAAGAAAATAGAGTAACAAATAGTAATGATAATTATAAATTACAATTAGGAACATATGGATTAGGATTAAAACAAGAGTTACAACCTAAAAAAATACAATTACATTTATTCTGGTATAATAAAAATACAAGTTTAGTCAGGGAAATGTTAATAAATCCTGATTATGTATCACTTGCATCAGAATATTGGGAAGGATTAAATGAGATTTTTAAATCATTAGACCAACAATTTGGTATTGATTTAGAAATGTTATTAGATAACAATATAGATATAGATGGTATAATACCTGAAGAAGATTATGGAGTTCCTTTTGAAGAATGGGAATGTAGATATTGTGCTTATAGTGATATATGTCCAAGTAAATTATCAGAAAGAACACCAAGACAACCAAGAAAACCAAGAACAAGGAGTAGAATATGAACGAAATAAATTCTCCAATAGTAATGGATTCAGAAGCAATAAAATCTGTAGACATTATGAGAGAAGCAATAACAAAAAAACATAAAAAAGTATCTGATATGAAAACACCTAAACCTTTTATAAAAAAGAAGATGGGAATGGAATATGTTGAATATAGTTATATGCGAGAAATTGCAGATAAAGAATTTCCCGGATGGTCATGGACTGTTCAAAATACAGAAGTATTAGGAAGTGAAGCATATGTAGTTCAAGGTAGATTAAAATGGTATGATGAAGGAATATGGAGAGAAGGAGATGTTACTGCAGCTCATAGAATACAAAAGAAACAAGGTACAGCACAGTTTGTTGATATTGGTAATGATGTTAAAGCAGCTAATACAGATTGTATTAAAAAAGCATTTAATATGTATATGAATATTGCAGATGATATATATAGAAATCAAATAGAAGAAACAACCTTGAGTAAAGAACAGAAATCACAATTACTAGAAACTGCTCAAGCAATTAGTACCGAAAAATACGACCAAATAATTAATCTTATAGAAGATGGAGATATATATGGAGGTAATTTTCGTTCTTCATTAGCTAAACTAATAAGAGCAAAGCAACAAATAGAAACAACAATTTAATAAGTAGGGATTAATTAATTTAAAAATTACTGAAAAAAGTAGTTTAACAAATTGGTTGGCGAAAAATTCCTACTTATTAATTAACTAACAAAAAGGAGAAACAATGCAAAAACAAAATGATATTACAAAACTAAAAGAAAATGGAATATTGTCTGATAAAGCAATCAAGGAATTAGAAAAACAAGGAGGTATAAGTAAAAAATCTCAAGTTACTAAAAGATACATACAAACATCTGAAGGTAGTTGGGTAGAACCTAGTTTTTATTTTCGTGGAGGTTCTAAAACAACATTAAGCAATGAACAAGAAAAACTTGTTACAGAAATAAACAAGTTAATTACTAAATACACAATAGAAAGGAAACAATAATAATGAAAGAAATAGATGCAATATATGATGAAAAATCAGCTTTTAAACCTATTGAACCGGGAATTTATCCTGCTCATATTAAAGGTTTAGCAACTAGAGAAGTTAATACAAAAGCAGGGCCTGCTATAATTGTCAACATGACATATAAAGTAGCAGACGAAGTAGCTGATTTAAGTCAAACTGTCTATGAAATGGATGGATATAAACATAAAAAAAACAATGAAGGTAATTCAATACCGGTATTAGATGCAGATAACAATGAAGTAGAAACTGATTGTTCTCATTTGATTGGTAGAGATTTATGGGATAACGGTACTTTTGTTTTTACCAATTCAGAATCTGGTAGCAAAAATGAAAGATACTTTAAATTACTTATGTCATTAGGAGTTAAAGTAGAAGAGCAAACTCTTGGTGATAAAAAAGTAAAAAAACTAGTTCTAATAGAAGAAGAAGATGTAATGGGTAAAGCAGTTCTTGTAGACTTACAAAGAACAAGTTACATTACTCCTGATACTAGAAATCTTGCTCCTGAACAGCAAGTAAGAAAAGAATCTATGAAAGTTATGTCATTAAGCACATGGCCTGATGGACAGGATATTAGTAAAGATGAATTAGAAGAGGATGTACCTTTCTAAATGTTTTTTACATAAAAACAAATATAAGAAGGGGAATGTAATGTTCCCCTTTTTTATTAACTATATAAAAGGATAATAAATGGGAAAATCAAAAAAAACAAAAAACATTGTTGTAACATATAATTCAAAAAGTATTACTGATAACGATAAAATACAATTAGAAGTAATGAAAAGATTAAATGATAGAATGAGATTAGGACAGAAAAAATATGGTAAAGATGTTGATATATTTAACGATAAAAGAGGACTAGCAAAAGGATGGAGTCTTGAGGCAGAAGAAGAAGTTCTTGACAATATAGTATATCAAGCAGCTGCTGTAATAAACCTTAGAAAAAAATATGAAACAATTGTTGAATTAATTAAAGACTTAGGTTGGGAAGCACAAAGAATGACTGATGA
>TARA_R110000824_G_scaffold16491_1_pt1 | contig 12296 bp, 10 predicted proteins | sample TARA_R110000824 | Tara Oceans TARA_R110000824 (sample SAMEA4397747) | marine metagenome | biome: Polar Biome; feature: [MES] marine water layer (ENVO:01000295) within the mesopelagic zone...; material: water (ENVO:00002006), including particulate matter (ENVO:01000060) such as...... | reverse complement strand
TTATCGAGCCTACGCTATTAGCCGACATACCTACATCGCCGTAAACTGGGTCTGCAGCGTAGCGGCCACCCTCGAACATACCTGCAGCCATGGCTGTAGCACTTCGTCCCCCCGAAAGCTGATCTAACATCTGGGGACTACCCATAGCAGCTAAGTTAATGCCCTGATTAACTAGGCCCGATGCCGCGGCTTCACTTTCGTCGTCCCACTGCTGCCCTGCAATATTTGCAGCACCTCGTATAGTGTTCATCATCATACCGCGATCAGCCTCGCCGCCACTCCGTATAGCTTGCTGCTGGTCTTCAGTGAGCCGCATTTGCGTCATGTTGTTATACATGTTGCCGCCGCCCATACCCATTGGGGATATACCATGCTCTTGAGACATGTAATTGCCCACAATAGGCATAATCATATTGCCAAATCCGCCCATGTCAGGGTAAGGATTAAAGGGCTGAAACGGTTGGCCCGGGTCACTAATTGCCACTTAACGGCCTCCTTGTCGCACGGTTAGCTGCCTTCAAGCCTTGAACAACTTTATCAATATCGTCCCGAACCTCGGCGTCTTTAGGATTACCAAAAGCTTCAGACCAAGCACCTTGCAGTTGCTCAGCCATTCGCTGTTTACGATCTCCGCCCGTCTTAGGTAAGGAATAGACCGATCTGTAGTAATCGTCATACATGTCAAATGCTTTCTCTGAGTGGTACTTCCAAGAATCTGCAGTAAGCCCGCTTACAGGTAAGTAAGCTAAACTACGTTGCATCCCTATCTTCAAAATATCTCGGTTATCTTTCTCTATCATTTCTCGCAATAAAATGTTTACTCTTTTATGCCACATCGGGTTCAATGTATCCGCTTCCGAATAATCTATAACGCCATCGACGGCTGCGCGAACTATTAGCCTAAGGTGTCGATGGCTTTCCAAAAATCCGGATTCTTACTATTGGACTCCAACTTGGCCATAAGCTGATTAAAGTCCCCAACCGCCGACATCACTGATCGGTGAAGTATTTCGGACTTATTAACCTTGTCACTATAACTATCCCATATAGCAGGTAGGGGTGTCTCCCTCTCTTCCGCAGATAGGTCCCAGCCATCTATTGATTCTGGGAAATTAAAGCCCATCGATCCGCCGGTAACCTTCTGTACCTGTAAGCAGGTTCTATAACGAGCTAACCGTTCACCCTCATCTACCGCAGTTAATATCCTGTCAGCTTTCGCGTCCATAAACAGTTGACGGAAAATCGCATCTAGCTCATTAGGCTGTAACGACCGCACCGTCACGTGCATATTACCGCCAAACAATGAGTAAATCTTACAAAAGGGTTTTAGCCCTAAGATGGACTGTAAGAAATCTGCCTTGTCTTGGTATGACGGCTCCGAAGGATCGTCTAAAGATAAGTTCCACGCACACCTAGGACATACACCTGCAGGCTTATCCTCCTTATCGTTATCTTGTCCGTCTTTAGATACCTCCGTACCCGCGTAGGTATCGCTAGCAGTGTCGTCCTCTACAACAACATCGCTAGACGCACTCATGGCTGCCTGAATAGCGGCATTTACGCCTTCCCCTGCACCCTCAACTTGACTGTCTTGTAGCCCCTCCTGTCGCTCTATCTCCTCCTTGGTTGTAGTCAACACCTCCTGCATGATCGTCATGTATTTGGCCTGCTCTGCGGGAGGTAAGTCGGATATATCCGTCTCCTCCGGCATAGCCAGCGGCGGAGTTGTCAGGTCGATAGGAGGCTGTAATTGTGATATGTTATTTGCGTCCTCTCTAGCTTGGTCAGCGATTGCAGCTATATTGTCTGGGACGGGATCACCGTCTTTCCATCCTGCAGACTCTAATACTTCTCGCTCCCCAGGTCCTAGGGACTTAATAAGCATGGGCTGCCCTGCCGGGATTGGAGGGTTTCCTGTCAGTCCTACTGACTGCGACTGCTCGGGTACTTCTAATTGATCGTTCATAGTCTATCCTGAAATAATCTTGTAAGCTTCATTAGGTGAAGCTGTGGTAAAGTCTTCATAAGTAACATCAGCATATTCGTCAGATCTATCAACTGATACACCTTTACTGACGTCAAACAGTTTCAAATTGTCATTTGAGAATTGAAGCAGCGTCTCACCTGTCCAAGCTTTCTTACCTGGCCAAGGCATCATTTCTTTTGACCCTTGATATAGCACTACTCTTTCTTTGTATACGTTGCCCACGCTGCTTCCTGCAAGTACCTGCCAGTTTGTTTCAGGTAACTTGAAGTTCTCCGTGGAGTACTCTGTGGAATTGCGGAGGCTAAAAGATATCTGCTTCTGTGTGTACGTATCGCCTGCCTTGTCGTCACTATACCACTTGGGAACTAACGACTCCTTCCACCGCCTCTCCCCACGTTGACGTGTGATACGGTGGGCTAGCTTCAACTCATCGACTGCCTCTTGATAGGGCTCTATCTCCAAAGGACGGATAACTTTTCCGCTCATGGTTCTACCAGAATAAATCAATCCACTTACACTTAAAACGTAGTCCTTAAATATAGCCGAACCATCCACAGTCATATGGCCATCAACCCGTAACGGGGTACCTATATCCGCACCAACTCCAGAGAAGATATTACCCGCTCGTACCGTATCGGTACCGTAGAACATCTGGACAGCGCCACTACGGTTAAGGTGGTAATTGACACCGTAGCCAATGTTCTGAATGTATCCTTTACCTTCTCCGGCGTCTAAAGTGATAGCACCGTAAGGGCCGTTATCCACGCCTGTACGTAAGTAGATGTCTTTACTCAGCCCGACAATCTGGGAGTATTTAGACTTAAGAACAATCCCAGAGGAGATAACCGCATCGCCACCTTCAGAGGGGAAGTATTGCGAGTCAGATACAGACCTAGACTCTAAAAGAATTCCGCCAGAACCGTTGTTAGCCGCAAGCATATGTAAGTTACGCTCTGCCTTGATACGTACGTTCTTATCGGTAGAGGTTATATCTACTGAGCCCTTAGCACGTATAACAGCGTCTTTACCCGCAAGAGAAACAACACTCCTACCCGGCTGCAAAAGAACATCGCCCGGACAGGATAACTGTATGTTTCCGCCCACCATTCGTAGCTCTTCCCCATTGCCGCCCTGGATAACCACGGAGCCATCGTCTGTAAGCGTCATATGGCTCATGTTCTCGTAGTAATCTACTTCACCATGACGGTGGTCAACCTTAAGGGTCTTAGCTGTAGGTCTTGGCAACCACATCTCCGTGGTTAACCTAGAGAAGTCAGGACGTGTTGTCACTCTAGATATCTTCGGGGTTATGTCCGCTTCTTCCGGAAGAATGTAATCCTTCTTGTGATAATGGAAGGGATGAATGTTCTTCCAGTTAAAGGTGTAAGAGTGTAGGTCTAGCATCCCAGCTACAGAGACTAGATGCGGAAACTCCCCTGTAGACTTAGGGTCCTTAACTTTATGGTCATCGCCCTCACCATAATAGCCCGCAGCTTTGTAGTTGCCGTTCTCTGCACCATCAGCCTCCGAGGAATAGTCCTCAGGAAGTTTAATTTGTTTAGGTACCGCAATGAGTGCACGTTTGGAGATGATAATACTTTTAGCACTAGCTAAAGCGTAGCTACCATCTAAAGATATCTGCTCACGAAATACGCCTACAGGTGCAGACTCAGTACTAAACTTGTTAACCCCAGATAACCCTGTAGGCGGAAGAGCAATAAGACGTATGCGACCTTGCCCCAGATATCCGCCATACTCTTGGTACCTGTAAAATGGTTGCTGATCGTACTCCGTAGGCTCGTATGTTCCCTCTGGAATATTTAGATGTACATCTTTGGGTGTGTTCTCTTTATGTACTCCTCCGCCGGGAGACATGGAGCCTAGTACTTCCCAAGGATAGGGTGATTCCCCACGGTAATAAGTATTTTCGCCTTCGTCATCTCTATACAGCTCTTCATGTGTACCGGAGATGATGTCTAAATTGTGACCAGATAGTCGCATTAGTTGGTCATGGTAAAAACCATAAAGACCTGTAGACTCATCTATACGAAGGTAAGTCATCCAAGGGTCTATATGGATACCACCGCCAAGCTCGGTCATCCGTCCCCAGTCCAATGAGTTGCTATCCAGTGGCTGGTGGTTGGAGAAGTCTTTTGTGCCGCCTTGATCTACTAACTTAGTCAGCATGTCGGTGTAATACTTGTCACGTTTTAGACCTGTATTACCCCCTTGAGCTGTCCAGTCGGAGAACACATAGTTACCGTTGTCCATCATGCTAGGGAATGACCCAAGAATATATCCCCATTTACCGTTGTCGGGATACCACACTAGTACGGTAGTGTCCGGGGCTAACGTAGTGGTGTCTCTAGCTCCCATGAGGTTTGTAGAGCACTCTTGCAAGTTCGTGCAGATTAGCATTCCACCGAACTGCGGACCCACAGCTACTGTATAAGAATTAAGGTACGGGTAGCACATATGTACCCGGCCAAAGACGATCTTACCGGACTGCCCAAGTTTAAACTTGTGTCCTGCCCCCGTTTGGAATGGGTCGGAGTCGTGTTCCGGATGGTTTAGAGATGTTTTATCTACAGACTCTAAGCGAGCCCCTAGCTCGTCAGCCTTAAGATCTACAACTGTAGGCTTAGACTGGACCATGTTGCCAGGTCTAGGACTAGAATTTGTGGGTTTAGGGGGCTGGCTATTACCGCCGCCAAAAAGATTACTCATGCAACACCTCTCGGTGATTTAATGGGCCTAAAGCCCTCTGTAGAAGGCCCCGAAGGGCCTGCTACAGAAGAAAACTACAACCGTATAAATTTAATTATACAGGAATGAGCTAAACATCATGGCCACTTGTTCATTAATAAGCATATCAGCTGAGGTAACACTCAAACCAATCTGCGTAATAACAACGAAGTGGCACGTATATGCCGCTCGAGCCCCTACAAGCGCTCCGCAGCCGGACTGCATAGAGAAGTGTAGGGAATTTGAGGAAGCGTTACACACATCACCGTAAGTCGTATAGAAGGCCGCCGCAATTTTGCGAGGACCTATCACACGTGCGATTGATGCCTGTCCTTGAGTACGTCCACCTACATAATAAATAGCAGGTGAGCCTACCTCGAACAGGCGTGTAACTTGTTGACTGTAACTGGCGTTCATATTCTGTACTAGTAAACCAGCATCAGATCCCCCGGTAATAAGTGCGGGGAAAGTGACTTTGGCACTATCTGCAGCAAATGAGCCACCAAAAGCATCCGTAGATCTGTTAAAAATATCGGGCATTTAAACCTCTCCTATATAGTTTCGCTAAGTCGTGAAACCGTTTGTGCCTTATGCACCCCCTGTCTCCAAGGGGTGCTCGGCGGCTATTTACACTAGTAAGTGAACTTCTAAATTGTTCAACGCATATGGGATCGTCATATTCAGTGCAAGGATTATTCTATCCTTGTGTACCACTGAGGCACGAAGATCCGTAATTTTCCCATCGATCAGTTGTCCGCCCAGCCTTGGGGTATGGTTGGAGCCTCGCAAGTGTGCGATAGCTGACAACGTCTCCGCTTCGATGATGTCAATCATTCCCGGAGTTACATTGGCGATACCAATGTACGGGGCGAATCGATCAAGGAGGAAGGCTGAGATAGAATCAACATTTCGAATTACCATTTCCTCACGAGCATTCAGGTTGTCCTGATCGCCGGTGGTTAAGCCATGGCGGGTATAGATGTTACCTTTTTCATCTTGAGTAACAATCCACGTTCCGCTAGCGGCCATGGTATCGAGGTGAGCACGGTTAAACTGCGTAGAACGCGTTAAACCGGAGAACCCTTTAACTTCGAGATTAGTTAATCCTTGGTGTGGAACAACTCCTCCAGAAAGAGCGGCTAGTGCTGCACAAAGGTGATAACCCTTCATGCTAGTGCTGCCGGTAGAAATAGTGTCAGGCCATACTGCTCGAGTACGGTTGTCACTATAAGCTCCGGCGGCTTTGCCGATCTGAGCAGAATAGGAATTGAGATCTAAGTTACGATGAACTTCAACCTTAGTAGCCACAGTAATCTGCTCACCGCTAACAAGTTTGAGCTTGTTTTCAGAAAGTACAGAATCGACCGCGTACTCAGTGTAGGAGACATCGCTCCAAACATCCGTTACATAATTAACTCGAACCGTGTCGCCAGCTTTAAGGCCATTGGTTACGAATTGAGAATTACTAGATGCCTGAAGATAGATGTAAATACCGCTGGCACTAAGATCGCTAATAGTTGCCGTAATATCGGCACTATCTGAAGAACTAGCACTGGTAGCAACAGGCAAAACTTGGCTAGTGCCAATATTCGCCCATAATACCCGCCAACGACCTTTAATCTCATTTGATACGGCCTGTACGTGAGCTTGGAAAGCTGCCAGTACAGTTGCATCACGAGTCAAAGGCACAATGCCATAAACATCGGTTCGGTCTTCAATAAGATCGATAACATTTATCCAACTAGTAGAACTGCTAGGATCAGCTACGGCTGCGAACTTAACTGGCTGACTGTTGTTGTTAGTTAAAGCTTTTGACAAGCCCCACTTCAACTCATTGTCAGGGTGCAAAACACCTTCGACCGCCGTATTTAGATTAGCAATATCGCTAATGCTGCTAACAGACACAGAAAGGTCACTTCTCCAAGCACGGTATTCAGCGTACAAAAGATTTGTACCCGCACAGGCCGGAGTAGACGTAACTGTCAGCGGCTGAGGAGCACCACCGTCTGTCCAAGTTTCATCGTAGACAGTAATCTGCGATTGAACGAAGATGTTATCGTCGTTCTGTTGGAAGTTATACGGTGAAGTTAAACCAGAGTTAATGTGATGTGAATCAAGTTGTAAGTCTTTCTTAATGAACAACTTAACATCTGTCACACTGCTATAATCTGTGGGAAGTTCATGCGCCAGAACAAGTGTCCTGAAATCATTGTCCTTCTCCGTAGTCACAGCGATCGTGAACTTATCGCCAAGCGACAAGCCGTAGGCGTCAGCCCCAGGATCGTTAATAGCTGTCAGAATACCCTTGGTACCCACGGCAACGTTAACACCGCCAGCCGTAACGGCTTGAGGCGGATACGAGTCTGACCCATCCAAGGTGGTAACCGTAATCTCAGGGCTATTGGAATACCTGCCGCCTTTAGTCACCTCAATGACATAAGTCGTATCGGTGGTACCCGTATACGCCGTGAAGCCGCTAGCGTAAGACGTAGCGCTCATTTGTGTAGGTAGGTATACCGGAGCAAATGTGATAGTCCAAGTGTCGGCAACAACAAAAAAGTTGGTACCGGCAACGGTGAACGTGCCACCTAAAACTCCAAGCTTATTGCCCGCCGCAACCGATAAACTGGTCAACGTGAACACATCGTCTTTACCGCTTGCAGATGTCACACGGAATTCAGCATCACTGACATCACCCGAAACCGAGTTAGCCTTAGTCACCGTCACCGTATAGGTCTCTGCAGACAAGCCGACGCTTAAACCGTCGAAAGCAGCGTCAGTGGCTGCCGTGAGATCCATCTTGCCACTAGCGGCACTGTTACTACCGGCGGTGGGAGTCTCAGTAGTGTCTTCAGTGGCATTCTCGGCCAAGTTGGTAGAAGCTTCAGTCGCATTAGGCGCCGCAGTTGCAGCAGTCCTGTCATCGTCTACCGACTCAACACCAGTGACCGTCGTGCACAAATCATAGGTGCCGCCACCAGTGGTGGCCCCAGTAACAAGTACATAGTCACCGACTGCGACATCACGGTCTTTAAGATCCGCATGTCGTGCCGAACTAGAGGACGCATTAGACTTGAGATTAATTTCATCGTTGATGTCGATTCTACGACCCCGACCCTCAACTGATCCACCAGTCTCTTTAGCCCAAGCCGCATCTTGGATAGTGGCGCTGCTGTATTTCAGCATAGCGCCGTCAATTCCCAGCTTCGTGTAAGCTGTGTCAATCTTGCTACCAGCTGGCTTACTTGGCCACGAGTACGAAACACCCGTTTTGCCATTAAAAGCACCGCTACTCTGTGCAACACCTGTATCATCGTAGATACCAATGTATGCTAGAGCTTTCTCATCGGACTCAGATAAACGTGACAAGTAGGCATGCCCACCTGCGATAAAAGCGTTCAACTGACGTAAGTCAGCTGTCGGCACAATGTTAAATTCTTGGAAAACTAATACTTGGGGAAGTACGTAAGTTGCCATGGGCTAAGGCCTCCCGGTTAGGTTGTTTACATTTCTTTAATAAGGGATAGTGATACAGTATTAAGGCGTGGGCCTTGTATTCTCGTAATCCACCGTTCCTCATAGGCATAACCTACGGTAACCGGGACTACAAAGTTTTCTTGAGCTTCTTCCAGCTCACCTACTGCACCAATCTCGGTAACTTGAAATCTCATCAAGCCGAGTGTACGGACCAATTCTGGTCCAAATTCAGTCAACTCCCTTTGAACTTCTGTCGCTAGGATTTCTGCCTGAGCTCCGGTCCCGCCTATACAAAACAAAGTGTGGCTACCCTTCCAAAACGTTACGTAATGGTCGTTACCTTCTTTGTCTGCTATTGGGCCCATCCGCCTATCACCGATGCCTCTACGTTCATTCTGGTAGGCGTTTCTTTTAACGATCACCGCAGGACGACGCTCTGTTGTTTCAGGGCGCCACCTGTGTATCGATTCTATTAGTATACCTGTGTCCTCGCCGGATTTCCATATTAAGTGGCGAAGATCAGGTTCCTCAATGTATTTATCTGATGAAAAATGCCTAATAAGTACATCTCTAAACAGGCCCGTTAATACAATTGGCCGGTTCATTAGCGAGCAAAGTGACGATAAGTCAGTTTTGCCTGCAATTTGTGATGCATCTACCATGGGTTATCCTAACTTCATATCTTTATGGATTTTATTTGGGGACACGTCCCACTCGGCTATATCCTCCATAGACATAAATGTTCTCATCTTTGTCTTTTTACCAAATGTACGCCTACGAGGGCTAGGCTTCTTTGCCACAAGAGGCTTGTCTACGACAGGGGGCGTGTCCGTTATAGGGACAACCGGTGTAACTGGTGATCGACGGGTACCTATTGCTCCGGGCGGTACGGGTCGGAAGTTGTGAGGTACTCTTGGCATTAGCTAGGGACCTGACCGGTTATATCGATACCATATACAGGATGAGAATAAGGGGCTAACCGCATCTCCACAGGGTGGAGTACTACTGGGACACCCCTAATCTCCACTGCGTGCTGTATAGAATGAATAATCCATCTAAAGTCAGAATCTTTATCTACCCAAACGTCATAACTAAATAGCTGAGGAATGTTCAACATCCTAGCTTGAACTCTAGGGGCATCGTTTACGGTGCCTCTAGCGGATATATCTAGCTCGCTTCTAGTACCATGCGGACTAAGCTCCGCATAAACACAAGGGATCGGGGCGTAATAGCCGCTTACTATTCCCGTACCATAACAAGTACCGCACTGGGCGTTACGTACTTCCCCAGTAATTGAATCTGTGCAGTCCGGGCAAACAGTACCAAATAACCTACGTTTAAGTAGATAGCCTTCTTGTCCCGCTTCCTTACGTAACCGCTTCTGCTCCAAACGTCCGATCTCTCTAGCACGCAGCCAATCACGTTTACTTAGATTACCGTATACGTGCTGTGGCTTCGAAGCATAGGATCCCACGGACGTAGAAAGGACAACACGGTAGTGAGTCCATTGGAATCGTCCGTAAGCCCTCTGAGAGCTGTCTACGACGTAGTACGTGTCTACAACCGCTGTTCCTACATTCACCCAATCATCAGCGTAAGAATCGCTCGTACGCCCTACTTGGAGTTGGAAGGTATAAGGAGCGGCATCAGCAAACTGCGGGTGAATCGTCCACTCAACACGTGTACCGCCGTCTATCTGAGGGTATACCTTAACACGATCGAATATCCACTCACAAGACGGACCACAATTTACTGTACAATCAGCAGCGTTTGTTACGCCCGCTGTAGGAAGAGACGTGCCATCGAGCACCAAAGCTTCCCATTCGGTAAGGCTTTGAGCTTCCCAAGCGTCAATTGATAAGTTAAACCAGCCGTGACTCATTATTAATGCTTACTTCCATGTTCGCGTTAGTAGTAGTAAATGAGATTCTTAAGAGCTCTCGGTGAAGCTGTCGCTGCGGCAGGCTCTGGTACTAAAAAATGAGCCTGATAAATCGTCGTCGATGTCCCGCCCATACCATCTACAGCGGATATTACTAGCGTCAAGTCTGAATAATCACTGATGCTGCTAGTAATATTGAATGTCAAGTCTGCAACACTGCCAAACCCCGAACTAAATGCTTGACTACCTTTAGAGACTCCCCCTTCTTTTAAAGTTACGGTCAGCGTAATCGAATCCATCCCACCGTCTTCAGACGCTCGAACTAACACTGTTCGAGTTCCGGTGTCCGGGGTAGGGACGTCGGTTAAACGAAATGTAACCTCTTTAGCCCCGGACATATCATCGGTAACGGAAATGTAATCGCCATCAACGGCAGCAGGTGCCTCATTTATCATTTCAAACAAATCGCTACCGGTATTGGGAGCCCAGGCGCCTGGGCTAGCATCATTGTCTGGCACTGCATATCTAGTCATGTCTATTCCCCTATATGATAAACCAAGCGGCACCGTTACAGAATAAACGTACACTACCGTAATTTGCACTAATGATTGTGCTAGTCCCACCATCTACGGCATCAGAACCTGCTCGCTGTACGGTAATGTTATTAGTAACTGCGGCTCCGCCAATATCTTTAACAGTTATCACAACCCCTGCAGCTACAGCAGACACTGCCGGAAGCGTGAATAGGACCACGTTTGAAGTGCTATCGGCACCGATAAGCGAGTCTGTGGCTAGTATAGTATCGGCAGCCGCAGACACTGCTCGGTAAGGATAACGAATTTGCCCAGCAATAGTCACAATATCGCCAGCCACGCTTACCGTAGCTGCGGCACTTGCATGTGTCTTTGTAGCCGTAAGCAATAACTTAGAGTGCCCAGCGGTTGTGTTGTTATTGTTATGTGACTTAACTGTAAGAGTCTTCTCTACAGCAGCGCTTGCTGTCATTGTTAAGTTAGAAGTGTCGCCACTGTCTAGCTCTAGACCAGCTCCCGCTGTAATGTCGATAGCGTCTGTACCTGTTGTCGTAAGACCTAGCTCACCTACAGCAGTGCTGATGACTGTAGCTGCGTCAAACTCTAAGGTAGCTTCAGACTCTATAGCCGTAATGGCTCCCGCACTATCGATAAGCGTTGACACGTCTTTACCGTCAACATTGCCAACATTAGTAATGTTTTGAGCTCCACAGTTAATATCCGCTGCCGCAGCTGTGGGCATACTACTTAAAGACACCGCAGAGACGTCTATACCATCCACCGTGCCAACATTAGTAACGTTAAACGTGCCCATATCTAGGGCAGTTAATGCTGTGAGGCTACTAGGTGTAAAATCCAACTTACCTGCAATAGCTTTGAAGTTGTCATTTAAAGCTTGCCCGGCTGTGCCTGACAAAGGCTCCGGTGTAACGATTTTAAGGCCACGAGTGTTGTAGTCTGTGAGTACCGCCATTTATATTTCTCCCAATTAATAAGGCGAGTTTATGGTTCCATAAACCTGTGCCGCGTTTAGTTCAACTTTCTTACGCATCATAAATTCTTTCCATTCCCCCTGCAACTGCATGGCAATTTGCAAATAAGGATTGGATTTGTTCTTGTCATCTACAGTTATACCACCGTGGCTAGCTGGTAGGTGATTTCTCTGGTACCAAGATGCAGCAATCTTAAGAAGATTGGCTGTAGCAGCTACAGTCCAGAAGTGATGAAAAGGAAATGTCTGTGATGTATAAGTTCCTATATTTGGGGATGTTTCGTTCCACTCCCTAATAGGTTTAGCTAAAGACCACAGTATCTCTGCATCATCAAATTCTACATCATCCCACAGGTCATTCTCGATAGCAGTATCGCGTAGTTGCAATCGTAATTCGCTAATTGTAGGCGGGCCAGTAACTGTTCCAGCGTCACCAAAGAACCCGCGTTCTACCGAAAGCATACCCGAGTCTACCTGGACTAAGGCACTACTGTTATTTTTATCAGTAATGCCTACTTCAAATGTATAAATTCCTGGCTTTTCTACCAGTTTACTGGTTAGCTCCCCTTTGACTAGGCCTTTAGCTGCAGCAGCCGCATCAATAGAGTAACCTACAATCTGGTGTATTAAAGTTGTAGAGCCTGTAACGTCGTTAAACCTGAAGAGGACTTGGCCATTGGT
>TARA_R110000824_G_scaffold87499_2_pt1 | contig 12303 bp, 12 predicted proteins | sample TARA_R110000824 | Tara Oceans TARA_R110000824 (sample SAMEA4397747) | marine metagenome | biome: Polar Biome; feature: [MES] marine water layer (ENVO:01000295) within the mesopelagic zone...; material: water (ENVO:00002006), including particulate matter (ENVO:01000060) such as...... | reverse complement strand
ACCACCCACACCAGAAGACACCAACGGCTCCGAAGATCTGGGTTGTCTCTGCCTCCTACACCACACTCGAGGAGGGAATCTGGAAGCACCTGCAGGACATTATGCCGGGCTGGGAGATCAAACGTCGCGGACAGATCATTCCCCACACCGATATTCCCCAGAAGGTAATCCTTCGCAGCGGTGCTGAGATCAGGTTCATCTCCGCTGTGGGCTCCAACACGGCTCGTCGGAAGACACAGGCCGCTGCTATTGACCTCCTGGTCATTGACGAGGAAGTTGAGGATGTGGTCTACGAGGAGTTGATGGTTCGTCGTCTTGCCAAGGGTGCCAAGTCCGTGGTGTCCGCTACGGCGGTAGAGTCCGTCGAGTGGCTGGTCAACCTGGAGGAGCGGTACGAGGAGGGCGACAAGAATGTGGATGTCTTCCGGCTCGACACGAGAGAGGCTGCACGAGCGGGGCATGTAGACAAGGAAGTCCTGCGCGACCTCCAGGCCATGATCACCGAAGAAGAGCAGGCGGTGAGGATCCATGGCAAGACACGCAGGCGGCAAGGGCTCGTCTATCCCGAGTTCAATCCCGACTTTATCTGTGACCCGTTCGAGATCCCATCGGACTGGTCCAAGTACATGGCTATCGACCCCGGCTGGAATATCTTCGCTGTCCTGTGGATCGCAGTCTCCCCTGACAGGCACTCGTATATCTACCGTGAGCTGTACGAGCATGCGACTACCGTCCAGACAATTGCCGACAAAATTTACGGAGCCGAAGGCTGGAGTCTTAATGGTGCCTGGCGAGACGATGGCTCAGACTCCTATGCCGCCAAGTGGCTGATCAACCCCGAGGTGTCGGAGCCTATAACCCAGAGGTGGATTGACCCTGCTGAGTTCGGCAGCAACCCTGGTGGAGGGCTGAAGGTGGGCAACCTGCTGGCCGGCGAATATGGGATCGTCTGCGTTCCTGCGAGGAACGATGTTGAATACGGAATCGAGATGGTTCGCCGAACCCTTGTCCCTGGCTGGGATGGAGTCCCGAGGACTCAGGTCTTCAGCACCTGCACGAACTTCCTGAAGGAACGAGCGAAGTACCGCAGGCGCAACCCACGGACCTTCAGTCGGGACACCAACGAGCGGAAGGCCGCTCCCGTGAAGAAGGCTGATCACCTTATGGACTGCTGGCGGTACATAGTTTCCGGTGGTGCGGAGCCGATGGACAAAAGTGATCCTCTTATGGAGAGAGCGTTGCTGGATGAGTCTTGTCCGCATATCATGGAGCAAGGAACAATTTTCGCTGAACGAACCCAGCGCAATTGGGATAAAATTATGACGAACTTGAAGCAGGAACCGGCCTTGCCGGAAAATGAGTTCGGACTTGGAGTAGATTACTAATGGCAGCTAGCTACTATGTGGGATCAAGCCCGACCATCCAGGTCACCTGCAAGGACAAGGTTGACGGCACGGTGATAAATCTCACCAACTACGATGTCGAGATCGCCTACTCCATCGACGGCGGGACGGTGACGAATGTAGACATGACCCCCGTAGGTGGTGCAAGCGGGGGGATTGAGAAGTATACTTTCCCGACCGCCAACCTCGATGCGGAGGGCGACCTGGAGATCCAGATTATTCTTAAAAGCACCGCCGATAGTACGGTACTAAAAAGCGACTTCATAAGACGAAGGGTGATTAAAGCCCTTGCCTAAGCATGGAATCAGAACAACTTCTTGGCGCACTCCACGAGCTGGACAAAAAAGTAGCGTCAATTGATACGGGCGTTCATCACCTGCAAAGTGATGTCAAACTGCTCAACAAGGTCATTATCGAGGGCAACGGTGTCGCATCGGTTCTTACCAGGCTCAGTCACCTCGAAACAAAAGTTGTGGACTTTAAGGAGTCCTACAAGGAAAACAGAGTAAACGGTATTCATGTGAAGGCTGCTCTCTTAACAGCCGTCTTCAGTTTAGTCGCAACGCTGGTAACAGCATTTCTTAAGTAGGAGGATTTATCATGGCAGGAACATATTTTAAGGACTGGTGGGCTGAGAACCGTGAGCGGTTCAAGGCTGGCGTAGTGGGCAACGAGGCCATCGAGGAGTTGGCTTGTCTTGCTTTCTGTGCTGGTGGAGGTGAGGTCGAAGACTCCACCCCCGCACCAGCCCCCGAACCGGAGCCGGCTCCCGAGCCTGAAGAAGACGAAGACGAAGACGACGAGGACGACGAATGATCGACGTTCTCTCCAATTGTCTCTTGCTGCTTCTGGGTGCGGCGATAAGTTTTCTGAGCTTTCGCTACGCCCACAGGTCGAATGAGGCGATCCTCAAGGAACTCCTGGGGCAGCTCAGGGCGCAGAACAGAGTGATCGCCGCAGGAGACCTTCAGGTCTATGCCGGTATGAAACAGGTTGACGACCAAGCGGCTTCTGAAATTCCCCGCCAGGCTGAACCCGATATGTCCTTGGAGGATGCCCAGCGGAGAGAACAGGAGATCGCGAGGGAGTTCGACCAGATCCAAGGCAACCTTTCACCGACTCTTGAATAATGCCCATACTCAAAAACGGTAATTTGACCAAGTACGCCAGCACCGACTTTGGTGCCGTTGACTTTAAGAAGGACGAGACTATCTCTGAGTTCGTCCAGGCCCGTTGGGCCACAAGGGAACAGCACAGGCAGTCCCTTGAGCGTCAGTGGTACTTGAACATTGCAAATTACCTGGGCCAACAGTACCTGCAGTGGAACCCCGTGACGAAGGCTCTGTTCCTTCCACGGCAACCACGGCACAGGGTCCGCGCAACGGTCAATCGGCTGATGCCTATGGTCAGGAGGATTATCTCATCGACAGTCCGTCAGCGTCCTCAGTGGACGGTGAGTCCTGCCACGGGAGAGCTGAACGACCGGATCACAGCGGGTCTTGCTACCGACTACCTGCGGTACTATTGGAACACGCACGGAATGAACGACAAGCTCATCGACCTCCTCACCTGGAGGAGTACGACAGGCAACGTGTTCGTCCGTGTGTTCTGGGATGCTTTCAAGGGTGACAAGATTGCCGCCGAGCCTGAAGACTTTAGCGGTAAGAAAGCCCGTAGCAAGGAAGAGAAGAGAAAGGCAAAAGAGGAAGGCGAGTCTTATCTGAAGACGATGGGTTTAGCCGGTCCTGAAGATGCCAAAGATGCGAAGAAGATCGGCGTTGCCATAGGCGATGTCGATGTGGAGATCTGTTCTCCATTTGAGATTGACCCCGACCCAGACGCAACCCGCTGGGAGGATGTCAGCCACCTTATACACACCAAGGCCAGGAGTATCTCTTATGTTGTAGACCGATATGGTCTCAAAGAAGAAGAGGTGCAAGCCGATGACAATGAAACCGTGTCTCGGTTTTTTGAACGTCAGCTCTCGTCGCTGACTGGTTCCTCCAATTTTGGGACTGTCTCCGCATGGGGATCTGCCGGCCAGCAGGGCTCTGGTGGTACTGTGCTGGTCCATCAGCTTTGGTGTAGGCCGACTCCTGATTATCCAAGCGGGTACTGGGCGGCGGTTATTGGGGACAGGGTGGTCAGGAAAGGTGAGAACCCTCCTGGCTTCCCTGTCTTCCCCTATGCCCACATCAAGGAAGTCACCGTACCGGGGCGGCTCTGGGGATCGTGCGTCCTTGAGCAGTGTCTGCCGATCCAGGCTGCGTACAACAGGGCTCGTTCCCAGATCATAGAACACCTCAACGCTGTCTCCCGTCCGCAGTGGCTCATACCCAAGGGCAGTGGGATATCGAAAACGAGTTTCACAGGAGAGCCTGGTGAGAAGATCTTCTACACCTATCCTCTCAAGCCTGAGCTGTCGCGACCGGGAGAGTTACCCAGCGTCACGCACCAGAATATCAACCAGACCCTCGGCGACTTCGAGGATGTCTCGAGCCAGCACGAGGCGTACAAGGGGGCTACGCCAGGCAGGGTGGAGTCGGGTCTTGGTATCGCTCAGTTGCAGGAGCAGGACGATGGCATTCTTGCCCCTGCCTCCATGTCCACCTCGGACGCGCTGAAGGACATTGGAACCTGGACGCTGCAGATCTCTGCGAAGAAGATCACCGAGGACCGGATGATTAAGCTCTTCGGTAGTGACCGCACTTTTGATGTACGGTACTTCAAGGGTGAAGACCTTCTCGGCGGTAGCAAGATGACCGGCACGAACTACTTCGATGTCATGGTCGAGTTGGGTTCGTCTCTCCCGACATCCAAGGGTGCGAGGCAGCAGTTGGGGATCAGCCTTGCTCAGTTCGGCATTCTCGACCCAGGCAAGAAGGAAGACAGGGAGAGGCTCCTTGAGATCCTCGAGGTTGGTGCTGACCCCACCGATGTCTCCCCTGGTCAGATGGACAAGCAGAACGGACGCAGGGAGAACATGGAGATGGTCACGCAGCAGGGACAGTACCTGCCGCCGACATGGCCCTTCGATGATGACGCTCTGCATATCTCGGTACACAGGGAGTTCCAGAAGACCCCTGAGTATTGGCAGATCATCCAAGAGACGGGTGGTGCCGAGAGTCCTGTACACATGATTTTTGAGATGCATATACAAGCTCACACGGAAAGACTTTCTGCGAGATACGGTGTCACGCAGGAGGAAGGAGCTGGCCCTGCAGGCCCACAGGGGGCGGCAGAGCCTATGGAGGAGGGTGGTCCGAGTCCAGACGCTCTAATGGAAGAGGGAGGCGCACCACTTGAAGGTGGACCTCCGGTCGGTTATTAAGAAGGAGGAAGTATAATGGCCGAAGAAGAAACTCAAGTAGAATCGACAGCAGAGACTGAGGCTGCTCCAGAAGCGGAGTCACCCCCGGAACCTTCGGGCGATACGATCCCCGAGGAAACCAAGGTGCCGCTGAATGTAGACGGCCAGGAACTCATGGTGAGTGCGACTGAGCTGAAACAGCTTGCGTACCATGGGGCCAAGGCGGTCATGGAAACTTATGCTCAAATGGACGGGGAGTCTGAAGCCCCTGCCAAGGAACCGACTACAACGGAGACAAGTAGCGTGGACGAAGACACCGGAGACACCGGAGAAAGCATGGACAGCGGAGTCCAGAAGCAGATGGAAGATCTCAAGGCAGAGGTCCAGGCGAACAAGGAAGCCCTGCGTCAGCAGGAGGTGTCTTTCCAGAGCCAGAAGATGAGCGGTGATGTTGAGGCTTCTATCAAGGCCAACCCGATTCTTTCGAGTCTTCCCAAGGATGAACTCGAAGAACACAAGGTGTTCATCTACAATCGAATGAGCCAGCGCAACGAGTCAGCGGAGCAGGCTGTGAACAGTCACGGCGACTTCCTGGGTGGGCTGGTGGACAAGGAGAAGGCATCTTACCTTCGTGGTAAGCTTGCGGACCAGTCTGAGGCCGGCGAGGGCTCTGGCGGTGGAGTAACTTCACCTTCTGAACCCCTGACTGGATCGGATCTGAAATCAGGCAAAGTTAAGAGGGCGGCGTTTGAGTACCTCAAGTCGTCTATGAAAAGTGACTAGGTAGTTTTATTTTTTTGGTTGGTCTCGACGACTCGGATCGGTGGCACGGAGAGGCGATTTAAAGGAGTCCGACCATGGCTTTTACAGGCATGAATCTTACCGATGCTGCGAATGTCCTTAAGACGTTCTACATCGGACCCGTTAAGGAACAGCTCAATCAGGGCAATGTTCTCTTGGCTAACCTGGAGCGCGATACCAGTCGCACTGCGTTCCGTGGAAAAGAGGCTTACATTCCTCTCCACACCGGACGCAATGTAGGTGTCGGAGCCAGGGCTGAAAGTGGAACCCTTCCCTTCGCTGGGAACCAGGGTTACACCTCGTCCGTGTGGCACATGGCTTACCTTTATGGGCGCGTTGCTCTTACTGGTCCCGCCATTGCCGCTTCGCAAGGCAGTGAAGGTTCCTTCGTTGAGTTGCTCGACAGCGAAATGAAGGGTCTGCTGCAGGATGTCAAGAACGATGTGAACCGCCAGCTTTGGCATGACGGTTCAGCGTTGCTGACTGACATTTCCACCGGCAGTTCTGGTACGAGTACGACCGTGACGGTCGATTCGACCAAGTTCCTGGCCGCTGGACAGATTGTCGATATCAAGAAACGCGCCGACCTTGCTGCTACCACCCTCGGTGACAGTCAGACCATCCAGTCGATCACCAGTGATACGGCTTTCGTGATGGGTACGTCCACGACGACCGAGGCTGATGAGGGCGTGTATGTTGGTGGCGTTGTTGCCAACAGTACGAGTCGGGAAATGTGGGGTCTTGAGGCTATTGTCTCGGATGCCGATCCCGCCAACCACGGTACGGAAGCAGCCGCTACTCGTCTCGGTCAGATCGACCGTTCGAGCAACTCGTTCTGGAAGGCCAATGTGGTCTCACCTGCCGCGAACCTCGCCCAGTTGGACGACTCTCTTGTTCAACTGCAAGAGGCTTACGACGAGTCTGATATCGAGGGAGATGCCCAGACGGGGATCATCCTTACTTCTCACGCTTGTCGTCGTGAAGTAGCTGGTGCGTTGACTGGCCTTCGTCGTTTCTCCGATCCTGGCAAACTCAAGGGTGGCTGGACTGGCATTGAGTTCAATAACGCCGTCATTGTCGCTGACAAGGATGCTTCGACAACGAACGATCCTGCCAATGGCAGTGCTGGTGTCTTTGATGTCAGTTCTGACGCTTTTGTCGCTGGCGACTTCAACCGCTTCTACTTCATCGCTCCTGACTCGATGCACTTCCAGGTGCTTGAGGATTGGCAGTGGATGGACGAAGGCGGTGTCTTGGTTCGCTCCGGTGTCGGAACGGCTGGTGTGGATGAGTTCGAGGCAACCCTGTTCTCTTACCAGAACCTGGTTTGCACTCGTCCCAACGCCAACACCTTGCTGACGAACGTGGTCTCGACGACCCAGGCGTAATTACTTTGCCTCCTTCTTGAGCTGGTCCCTGCACTCCCAATTTCGGGGGTGCAGGGCTAGCATTTTTAAAACCGTGGAGGTGTTATGCCTGTCGCTGCTACAACAATGAAATCGCGGGTGAGGAGGGGACTCCCTGCCAGAGACCTGACGCTGCGGAGCGAGTTAGCCACCGAATCCGCACCGAAGGCACTCAGCAGGGGTTTCCTCCGTAACCTTTCCCAAGTCGACAGGAGCCTTGAAATGTTCTGGGTTCCACCTCTGCAGCATTGGGTGCTGTACAGGGTCGCTCGGAAGGGGCCGTGTCCTTCAGACGACATGCTCGTCAAGGTCGCCAATGTCATTGGACCTAGCGGTGAGTACCGTGAGCCAGGTCCGTGGGTGATCACCCTGCTGCAGAAGACCGACCTCACACGCAGGTTCAGCGGCGATCCGCGACGCGCCGGCAAGCTGTGGGCAGACCACATGGATAAGATGGAGGAGCAGAGGATCGAGATAGCGGACAGGAACTTCTCGAACGCCAATGCTGATATGGCTCACGACCTTCGCAAGTGCTTCATAGGCAAGTGTACCTATGAGAACACCAAGTCGATGGTGAGAGAGAAAAAGGGTAGTAAGATTATCTTTGGACCCGAGGAGCAGGAGAGGAGGCTCAATTGAGTACCATTACAGGTGCGGCATTAACTTCCGACTACACTCCAGCCGACAGCGGTCTCAAGCTTGGTGAGATGCTCTCTGTGACCCGAGAGTACCTGGATGACCCCAACGGTCGCAGGCACAAACGCAACGTCCTGGTGAGGCATATAAACGCCGCTCAGGCCGACTGCAAGCGAGTGATAGAGCAGGCTGACGACAGCTTCTTCTCAGTGATGGTTGACCTGACCGTGGTGAGTGGTGACAACGATTACGAATTTGATCTTCCTGCAGATTTCTCGAAACTTTTGCACATAGAAAAGGTCGTAGCTTCTGGGACTCCTACACCAGCGGTGCCGATCAACTTTGCTCGTCGTCACCCGATAGGTGATGAGCGTTTCCTGCCGGAGGGATTATCGACTCCCCCGACCTACTATCTCCGAGACGACAAGATCGGGATAGTGAGGCCAGGCGACAGCTACACGCTCCGTCTGTATTACTCGAGGGCGTTACCCAGGCTGGACGCTGACGCAGACTCTTCGGACATCCCGAGCGACTATCACGACCTGGTCTGCCTGCAGGCGGCGAAGCGTGGTTTCGGTTCTGAGCAGAGGCAAATGCCCCCCGACCTTGAGGGGCTGCGTCAGGAGTTGACGGCCCAGCTCAGGACTTATGTCGAGGATCGGCAGCGACAGTACCCGGCCTTCGTAGACATTCTTGAATAGGTGGCAGCATGCCAACACTGAGAGCCGGTGTACGGTTCATAGGACAGAACTCGCAGGGTGATGCAAGTGAGCTTCAGCCTGGCGAAGCTGCCGACTGCCTGAATGTGAATCTTGACAAGGGTACGATCAAGAAGCGCGACGGGTACGCTCAGACCTTGGACCTGTCAGCCGGCGGGGATATCCAGGGGGTTTTCGATTGGGAGAAATCGGACGGAACCCTCATGCAACTCATCAAGGCTGGTCAGAAGCTCTACAAGATCACCTACGATGCAGGGAGCGGTGCGAAGACGGCAGCGGAGTTGGGAACGAATGCCCTGGTGGCTGACGGTCTTGCCACCTTCATGGCTCGACGGGATCGGGCCTATGTCTGTGACGGCACGAACTTCAAGGTCACCGATGGCACGAACACCTACACAGCTCACATAACCCGACCAGGAGCGTCCACCACGGCTGTGGCTACCGCTGCGGCAGGTACGAGTCTTGACGGTGAGTACGAGTACAAGATCACCTTCTACGCACCAGCGTGGGGGCAGGAGAGCCTGTCAAGTGAGCCCACGGCAGCGGTCACGGCTACGGGAACAGGTGTCAGGCTGGATGTAATTCCCACCAGCCCAGATGATCGGGTCACCCAGCGCAGGGTCTACAGGCGCAACATCGCTCAGGGCGAGGTGACCTACCACTATGTGGATACCATCACCAACGACACAGCCACGACCTACCACGATGACATCAGCAACTTCGACACCTCGACCACGGAGATAGCTCCGGTCAGCGTAGACTTCACCGACACAGACTTCGCCTTTATGATCAATCACCAGGATGTAACCTTCCTCGTGAAGAACAACTCCGACAACATTTACTACTCGCATGTAAATGAGCCGTGGAGCCTGGCGAACTCCCTGCGGGTAGGCGGCGAGGGGTCAGCGGAAAAGATCACTGGCCTTGCAAGCTACGGGGGAATGGTGGTCGTCTTCAAAGAGAAGTCGATCTGGACCCTGGACGGTTTGTCGGAGGCGACCTTCTTCTCCCGTCCGGTGATCAAGGGTATAGGGTGCGTGAGCCATCATTCGATAGTCCAGGTGGACGGGCTCCTGTACTTCTGGGGCAAGGACGGCATCTACGGTTTCGACGGTAGCCTGCCCAAGAAGATATCTGACCCTGTGCAGGATGTGGTCATGGGCAGACATTATTTACGCGACCACTTCATCGTCGGGGCCGAGGACGAGGCGAACCAGTCGATCATCTGGAGCTACCCAGCGTCCATGTCGAATGAGAACAACAAGCAACTCGTGTTCTTCTATGGGAACTCGAAGATGGTACAGCGACCCTCATGGGCTCCATGGGACATGGGCAATATCAACTACATTGCCACGGTCACGACAAGCAACCTGTCGAAGCTCAGAAAGATATGGGTAGGTACTGATGGCGGGATCGTCGGAGAGATGAATGCCGGCCAACTCACTGACATAGCAGCGAGTCCTGTCTTCCGGTGGAGAACCGGCAAGTGGGATGGGAAGGTTCCCGAGTACGACAAGGCGTGGTCGGCTGTGTCCTTCGAGCTGGTCCCTGGCACCGACACCCACATCGAGGTTCGCTATTACCGCAACTCCGATACGGGGCATGAGTTCCTCGACTCGATATCCCCCACGGATGCTACGCACCACCTTCGCCTGAGTGAGAGGGCGAGAGACCTGACCCTCGAGTTGTACCAGGCTGAGAGCCAAGGTGTGGAGGTGACCTCGTTCACCCTGACAGGTGCTGCAGCAGGGAGGCCGAACTAATGCCGGCAGCTTACGGGAGATCTTCAGTCCTTCGGGTGGACCCAGCGATAAGCCACGAGATCGACAAGCTCTACCAGATGATCCAGGGTCAGATTGGTCCTGAGAACCTGAACATGGAGACTGTCCGCAGGGAGATCTGCAGGCAGGTAACCGACAGCGAGTGCAGGATCGTGAACGACCTCTCAGAGGGCGACATTGGCTTCACAGGGATCTCAATTGGAGACCCGAGGTTTGAGCCGGCAAACACGCTGAAGACGATCTACGGGGTACGGCAGGCGACCGTGTCCATGCCCCTCTCGAGCCTGGCTGCTGGAGCGCAGACAACGATTACGACAGCGGACCTGACGAACTTTGTGAACAGTCCAGCGGAAGACCTGGTCTTTGTCTCAGCGGCTCCGACCGCTACGGTGACGAACGAGGAGTATATTTCCTTCCGTCCGCATGTAGACAAGGCCGGTACGGTATCGGTGGTTGCGACAAACAAGCACGGATCGGTTGCATATTCGGGAACTTTTAATGTCGTAGTTATGGGGACCATCTTCAACAATAGAAAAGAGGTAGTAGTGGCGAATACCGCTGGTGTCACCGCGACTGCTATCAACCCTTCAGCATCGTAGAGAGAAACATGAATGCCGAATCCCGTAGGAGCTTTTATACATGGCCGGTTAGCGGGGATGGGGTTCGCAGACGACGACCTTCCTGGCCTCGGTGTGGCTGGTCCTCCTGTTGGGGCGGCAGCAAATATATTGAATCGGGGGAACTTCCCAGCACGAGGGGCAGGAGATAACATGCCACGACACGACCGCGGAGCGATGGACGGAGGTCTTGTGAACAGAGCAGCGGAGGATGCCGTAAGAGTCCTCCCTGGTCAGCAGCCCCTCGGCAATGCGAATCTTCCCAATGTAGCGGTGGCTCAGGATGCTGCTGCTGGACTCCCCCCCATCGTCCCTGCCGCTCCACCAGGTGGCCCTCGGGATGTTAGGTTTCCGTGGCTTGAGAAACTAATCGGGATTGGTGACCTGCGAACCGGCGAAGTGCCATCGGCAGAGCTTGAACTGAACCTTGCCGAACGGTACGGGCCAGGTGGGTCAAGGGAGCGTCGAGAAGAAGGGCTTGGAGTTCTGCAGGATGCCCTCAACAACATAGGGTCAAGCGAAGGTGAGATTGCCGCCCGAGAGGTCGCACTCCAGAGGCTCAGAGGTGGTGGGCTTGGAGCTGGAGCTTTGCGGGGGCAACTTGCTGCATCACAGGAAGCCGCTCTTCGCCAACAGGCAGAACAATTCGCCCAGCGTGGCTTGGGAGGCGGTGTGCCGGGGGTAGCCATGATGAGGGCGCAGCAGGGTGGAGCGATTCAGGCTGCTGGAACAGAGGCTGCGTTCAGGGAGAACCTGCAGCGGTCAGCCCTTCAGGACATCAACGCCATGAACCAGGAGATTGGCAACCGCAGGCTTGCTGCTACGGATCTCCTCCAGAACTACCTCGGCTCGTGGGAGTTCACCCCGGTCGATCTTTCAGGGATCGCCATCGTCCCAGAAGATGCGAATACTCAGGTTGGTGGGAATCTGACTTACCAAGGTCCGCGCATGGGCGGCGAGGCTGGCCCAGATACTCCCGTTCAAGATTTTGGAGACCCTAATGCTTGGGAATTGGACGACTCAGGCTGGGGTCGTGTGGTCCCAGACGGACATGAGTTCGCGGGTTGTTCTTGGCAAGCCGCAAACATGGGTGGGCCTGCTCAATTCGTATGTCCCGCAGGTCACCCTCAGCATGGTCGGCACAACGCTTAGGTAGTTACAAGGAACAGATATGCCAGGCATAAGAGGCGAACGAAACTTACGACCTGCTGCTCCCGTGAGATTGAAGGGTCCGTTCGGGACTATCATTGGATCTCCGATGGCGAATGTCCTCGCCTCAAAGAAGGCGCAGGCTGAAGCGGAATCAGCCGACAGCTTCGGTGGACTTGGTGGGCTTCTTGGAACCATCCTCGGGTTCGCCGCTGGTGGTCCCGCAGGAGCTGGCATTGGCAGCGCAATAGGCGGTGCTGCTGGTGGTCTGGCAAGCTCACCTGGTCGTAGTGGGCAGCTTCCCATCCAGATACCAGGCGCGACAGGCATGGGGGCGGCACTCCTCGGTCAGGACGAACCCCCCGAGGCACCTGGTTGGCAGCAGGCGGCAGGGATAGCTAACATGGCGTTGGGTCCGTTGCTTTCAAGCGTTGGTTCGCAGGCAGCACCACCCCCCGTGGATCCGATGAGCCTTGCACCG
>TARA_R110000824_G_scaffold82768_9_pt1 | contig 12305 bp, 17 predicted proteins | sample TARA_R110000824 | Tara Oceans TARA_R110000824 (sample SAMEA4397747) | marine metagenome | biome: Polar Biome; feature: [MES] marine water layer (ENVO:01000295) within the mesopelagic zone...; material: water (ENVO:00002006), including particulate matter (ENVO:01000060) such as...... | reverse complement strand
AATCGAAGTGAGTTGGTTTTCTGCCCCCTTCCTAACTCACCCGGCGATATCTTCTGTACGCACTGTACATCTTTGTCGTGATCCCTTAGCTACTCTGAATAGCCTTTGTTGGAGTGGAATGTTCCACCCGGGACGCAACGACCTCATACAGGATTGGTACAATTTCTCTAAGAGATTTGTCCCAGATATAGATGGTTGGTATCGGGGAAGACCTTCGCAGGCGGCGATGTATTACTTGTGTGAGTGGTCTAGACTGCTTAACAAAGCGAACTACACGGCGCACGCAGAAAAGGGTGCTGAGGTTCTTTTAGCTGCTGCGGGGTTAGAAAATAAGACGGGTGTTGTTTATAACAACTCTCGGTGTAATTCATCTGGTTGTCGTCGACAATCGACAGGTAAGTCTATTAAGCATCTTCCCATTTCGGACAGGTTTTGGGAGATGTCAGAAACACAAGGGTACGTTTGTGACGAAAATAACGAGTCTACGTGGGGTGAGTTCTGGTGCGTGTAACTTAGTGTCGGGCACTGAGCGAGGGGCTTCTTTCCCTGATGCGGTTTCTCTGGGGTGCTTAGGTGATTTTGTTGACCCTCACTTTTTTGAGTTTACCCGGCTGCATACTAACCGAGAGCCTCACTTTTACCACTCGCTCGGTTTTGACAAGAGGTTCGAAGATAAACTGAGTGCGGATATTCTTATTTACGCTTATGGGTCACGACAAGGGTTGGATGAGTTCAACAATCGTGGAACGCCTGTGATTGTTGTGGACGAAGGAAATTCTCCTTATATCTCTCCTGATCTACTTGCCTTACTACGCCGTCCTGAGGTGCGGCTATGTTGTCGGAAGTACGGCTTCCGTGACCCAGCAGCTTACTTTCGTGGTGGAGATCACTACAGGGATGCGTACGAGGCTGCGATCGCTTACGATTCTCCACCAGAGCATTTTCCGGTTTATGATGATGACCCCATGGGAAATGCAATACGCAAGATTCAAGTTTGTTTTCCCGTGGTCGGTGATCTAGCTCCTTCTTACCTTGGTGGTTTGGGTAGAGATGTTTCTCCTCTGGAGTCGCGTGATACAGACGTGCTGTTTGTTAACATGCCGAAAGATCCCCGTACCGAAGGGTTAAAACGTATTTGGGAGGACGTTCCCGGTGATCACAAGGTGTGGCTCGATTACAAAGACATTTATCCACTGCATGTAGAGGCAGCTATTGTGGCCCAGATGAGGGCGGCAAGAATATTTATCAGCACGGGCCTCTTCACTCGTTATGACTTTTATGCTGTCTTGTGTGGGTGTGTTGTAGTGAAGCCAGAATGCTCCAACGTACGCTCGCATATTGACATATTTGATCCGTTGAAGTCTTACATACAGTACTGCGATGTTGGCTTTAAGGATTTATTGCCCATTCTTTCGTATATTCTTAGTAACATGGATGAGTACCAGACACAGACTGCGGATATCATGGAATTGTTTGGTTCTTCTCCTACACATGATTGGGCTGCTCATTTGAGAAGAATGTGTCAGGACATATTGAATGGACGCTCCCGGCTGGGGGATGTTAAAGCTCCTTTACCTTTGGTGTATACACATGACTAAGAAGCTATTGGTAGGTGCAACTTTTAGAGATGCGCACCCGGACCAAGTGGAGTGGCTGGATTTACAGCTGAAGTTTTTGAAAGCCACGACAGAGGACTTTGATCATGTCTCTTTCGTTAACGGGAGAGGCAGTTACAGCAACAGAGAAAATACGGACCTCGGTGACATCTCGTCGTTCGATGCTTATCCCACAAAGGTTATCGGTATCGGAGAGGCGCGTACACAACGCGATCCATCTCCCACAAGCTCGCAACACATTGATGCGTTAAATGGTCTACTGGCCCATTTCAAATCGGAGCGGCATAATTACGATAACTTCTTGTTCCTTGACAATGATGCCTTTCCTGTCCGCGAGGGGTGGTTAGGCGACTTGACGGCTAAGATGGATGAATGGAACCGACTTATTGCAGTAGTTGTCAGGCCGGAGAATCTGGAGATACGGTGGCACGCTTCAATCTTACTGGCTAAACCTGAGGGATTGGATGGTTTACATTTTCAGCTTCAGCACATTCCCGAGGGGGATTTCATGAGTGTCGATGAGCTGGACGTAGGTATCGGAGCTTTTCAGGACAAGCTCAAAGATAAGGTTTGGCCCCTTATCCGCACCAACAGATTAAACTTGCACCCGGTCGCCTACGGTATATATTTTGATATGTTCTACCACCATACGTTTGGTGCGGCTCGTCACGTCAGGAGGGGACGTAACACTCATCAACCGTGGGACACGCTGCGATGGGGTAGGAATAACTACGCAACTCAATACATTAACCCGGATTACGCTTGGGAGCAGTATAATGAGCGGTTATGGCAAAACCCCACGGGCTTCATTAGTGAGTTAGCCGGTTGGTGTACTGAGCGGTATGCTAGTTTTTGAGTAGAAGCTATGAAACAGTCAGATACGGAGAAGTGTTGTTATTGTCGTACGCAGGATGCCCATCCCGCGTACAACGATTGGTGCGAAGATTGTTATGCGGACATACGTTTGACACGGATGTATGGTCGTAGGCAGAAGGATAGGAGTATCAGAAACTCCCCCAAGTTGGGGCTGGATTTGGATAAACTTCTAGGGGACTAAATTGTGGAATTTAAGCGTAATTGGATAAAGGATTGACTATGACGCATGTTCTTTTAACCGGTATTGGAGGCTTCATAGGCTCACATACTGCTGAATGGATTTTACGAAACACAGATTGGCATCTGGTGGGCATTGATAGCTGGAAAGCGTCACACAAGGCCGACAGGCAGCGTCTAACGCAGGTTCTGGGTGATTTGGACCCTGAGATGGGAGAACGCCTCTCCGTATACACGTGGGACCTCGCTGAGGAGTTCAGTGAGAGCTTCAAAGGGAAACTGGAGCGGGATCTGGGCGACAACTCTATCGACTACATTATCAGTATGGCCAGCGATAGCCACGTTACTCGAAGTATTTCCGATCCGGGTACCTGCTGGTTAAATAACTGCAAGCTTGTGTACAACATGCTGGAATTGGCAAGGTGGGCAAGTCCGGGACTTAAGAAGTTTATTCAGGTAAGTACCGACGAGGTATATGGAGATGCGGGGTGGGATGGTCCGGGTCACGTAGAATGGGATACGATTTTACCGAGTAATCCCTATTCTGCTAGCAAAGCAGCACAAGAAGCGCTATGTATCTCTTACTGGCGCACGTACTTATTGCCTATAATGATTACTAACACCATGAACGTTATTGGTGAGATGCAGGACCCGGAAAAGTTTCTTCCTAAGGCTTTGGTGAAAATCACTGAAGGGGACGAGATGACCATTCACGGAGATAGTCCTGATAGAATCGCCAAGCGAGTATGGTTGGATGCGAAGAACATGGCGGCAGCCCTTACCTACATCTGTAGGAATGTGGAGCCGACATCGTATGAGTTAGATTCTCGCCCTAAGCGTTTTCACGTTATTGGAGATACTGAACTTGATGTCCTAGCTTTGGCGCATAGGTTAGCCGATAAGCTGGATAAGCCGTTGAAGTATACTTTAGTGCGAGGAGATGCTGTGCGTCCCGGCTATGACCGTCGGTATGCGTTAATTGACAACAACCTGCGAGCGGAGGGTTTCAAAGCACCGTTTACTTTTGATGACACATTAGAGCGTATCATTAGGTGGTATAACTTACACCCGGAGTGGTTATGGGATTCATAGCAAATATCTCTTCCAACCAACGGGGTTAAGCTGTTAACCTTTTAGTAGGCTTGGACTATACACGAACCAAGGAGGGAACGTGAATGCCTACCACTCAGATGCATGTTGTGCTGTCGGACCAGCATATCCCCTTTCAAGACCCGATCATCGAAGATATGACGATCGAGTTCTTGCGGGAACATAAACCTAAGGTTATTCACCTTTTAGGTGATATCCTTGATTTCTACAGCCTGTCTAGGTTTGATAAAGACCCAGCCCGTAAGCAGAGTTTACAGGGCGAGTTAGACGGCGCCACCAAGTACTTCGCTCGTTTGCGAAATGCTTGTCCCCGTGCGCGTATCATCTACTCCGAGGGTAACCACGAGAACCGATTACGTCGGTACTTATGGAGTCAGGCTCAGGCCCTCAGTGACTTACGCAGCCTCACTTTTGAGGAGCTGCTGGGGCTTGATAAGTACAGGATTGAATGGGTTGATGCGAGTAGGCCTTACCGCATAGGGAACCTATTATTTATTCACGGCGAGTTAGTACGTCGGCACAGTGGTGCGTCGGCGAAAGGGCACATGGATAAATTTGGTTGTAACGTCATCCACGGGCACACGCATCGTTTAGGAGCGCATTATCACCGTACCTTCGACACGATGATGGGTGCGTGGGAGAACGGTTGTCTTTGTGACTTGAATCCTGAGTACGCTACGTGCCCGGATTGGCAGAACGGATGGTCCGTGGTGTGGTTTCATGGGGATATATTTCACGTGGAGCAGGTTTGTGTAACCGACCACGAGTATGTTTACCACGGAAAGTTACACAAGCATCGAAAGCGAAAGAGATAGTAAGCTATGAGTAGCAAATATGGAAAACAGTTTGATAAAGCTCTTCGCTTACTTCGAGAAAAGCTGCCTCTTTCTGTACCTGTAAGTGTACGTACGAAAGAGGAACTCAAGTGCGACGAGACGGGAGAAGATTTGTTTGGGCAGTGTATGGCACATTTTAATCGTCGAAAGCGTGTGACTCGCTTTACTATAGACATAGTGCGAGGGTTGGAGGTTGAGACGGCTGTTGATACACTATTACATGAATGGGCGCACGCCGTAGACCAGATGGAAAACGGCGATGCCAAAGATGAAGACGCACACCGAGATAGTTGGGGAGCGGCCTATGCGAAAGCGTGGCGTGCTTTTACTGACGAAGGTTAAGTGAGGTAAATGGAAGACTGGAAAAAGCTTCATTTTGAATCTACTGTCGTTGATCTACATACTCATCCCTCGTTGAAGACTGCTATCTTCCACAGGGATTTGTCTGTTGATAACAAACGCAAGTTCCTTATGAAGTTGCTTGGTAAGTCATGTTGGCCTGCTACTACACGGACAGACTTTCCGAAGATGGAAGCGGGCGGAGTGGACATCATACTGTCCACTGTCTATGCCCCGGAGATGGGATGGTTAACAGATATTCCCATCATCAAGTGGCTGAGTTGGCTGAAGCCCACCGCGTATCGACGAATGTTTAAGCAGCCTTACTTTGATATCACAACGCAGTCTTTGGATGATATTGAAGGGCAGATAGTCCGACACAACGGTAAGGTTGACGCAGGGACGTCTCCTTGTGCCCGGCGTGTTCGGCACATTACTAACGTGCGGGAACTGGATGCGACGATAGCTGATGGCCACATGGGTGTGATTCACGCGGTAGAGGGGTCGCATAGTCTTCATGGCGTTGAGTGCGGTAAAGAGATAACAGACTTCCACTTCAACCTGCGGAAGCAGAACGAAGTTCTTGACAATTTGCAGACTCTTTACGACCGAGGTGTGGCGTATCTTACGCTTGCTCACTTCTATCCAAATGTCTGTGTTGAGTCTCCCGTGTTCCCGTATCCCGAGTACGGTCTCCGGCTGTCCCGTTGGAAAGGGTTGCTAGATAAGTGGGATCACACCAAGGGGCTTACGCCGATTGGTGAGGCGGTGGTAGAGCGTATGCTGGAATTAGGCATGCTGATAGATATTACCCACATGACTCCTCCAGCTCGTGCACGTGTTTACCAGCTTGTCGAACATCACAAGAAGAGCGAATGTCTGGTAGCGACACATACGGGGGCTTACTCCATTAACCCTGATCCTTATGCTCTTCAAGACTGGGAGCTCAGCTGGATGGGTAATCACGGGTGTGTGGTCGGCGTTATCTTCATGAACTACTGGTTGTCTCCCGTTGACACGAAGATGGGCATTAAATACATCGTGCAGACTATTGACCGAATTACGCAATTTGGCGGTGTGAAGACAGCTGCGATTGGTTCTGACTTTGACGGGATGACTGACCCACCCGACGAGTTAACAGACATGTCACACATGCCACGTCTCACGAGAGAGTTGGCGTCGATCTGGCGTTCCCCAGATAGCCCGAAGTACTCCGAGGATGATATTCGGAAGATACTGGGCGGGAATGCCCTGAGGCTCTTGAGAAATGGCTGGGGCCGGAAAGAATGAACTTGTCTCCTCGGTTCCCGAGATACTTGACACTCCATTTTTTGTTTGATAGTTTGCGTTTAGCTTTTTAGAGTTGTGTGGTCTAATGAAGGCGTCGACGGTTTCTTGGGGGTTTTGGTATGGATATCAGGTCTCAAGGCAGATAACAGCACGGACGGTTTTTATGTCATCGAGTGGTTTCCCGATTAAACTCGGTAAGCTTTCGCGAGCAACATTAAAAATTGACGCGTTGTGTTTGGTGCTCGTCGGAGATGATGACCGTGTTAAGCTCCCTCCGAACTTTGCGTGAGTTTTTAACACACGAGGTCAGTCACTACTGAGTCCACGGTGGTGTCGGGTGAGACCCCCTCCACAACTCTTAATTGCTGTTACCGTAACATGTTTAAAAAGCACCGATTCAGAATAAAGCTACCGTCGCCTGACCCCATCGCCACAAGCCGAAACTTTTTGATTTCGGTTAATGGCCGCTCTTCCAATAGGAATATCCCTATTGATCAGGACTATTCTGATGTTTCCTTAGGTATGGGTTCTTTTGTCTTTATGCGTGTGACGGATCGTGGTAAGGACGGGTCTATGTGGGTGCATGAAATAGACTTTACTCTTGTTCACGGTGAGAGTGTTCCCCCAGAGGGCGGTTTTGAGGTTGAGAAGGTTGATTGATTCTTCCTTGTCAGGCGTTCTCTTTTGGGTTACACTTTTTTGTGAGTGGTTGTTGCTTAATTTACACGTACAGAGGGAGTTTTTCTAATGTCAATGGTCGGACCCGCAGACGCTCCGGAGCTGTCAAAAAGCTCGGAGAAGACGAGTGTGCCTCTCGTTTCTGGAATCTTGGTGGTAGGAGACGATGAGAGAATCAACTTGGCTCGGTCGTCTGTCACTTCTTTCCTGAGGCAGACTTACCCGAATAAAGAGGTGGTTATTGTTAATGCCTCTCCGAATAAATCTGTTTTAGAGCAGCAGTGGCCTACGCTACGTGAGTATCGTGTTGATCCTGTTCAGTACCCTACGATTGGTGCACTGCGTAACAAAGCGATTGAAGAGGCAGCTGGTGAGTGGATTATGCCGTTTGATGACGACGATCACAGCCATCTACACCGTATGTTTATGCAAATGGCCGTGCGTCGTGACGGTTGCTGTGTGATGGCAAACCAGCAGATTCGTGTAGACATCGATAGACACACCTTGTGCATCTACGAAGATCGGGACGGTATTGCTAATACAGTGCTGTTTCCTCGTCAGCAGGCTAATGGCGCATTGAATCTGTATGACGGAGATATGGTAGAAGCTGGAGAAGATAACGAATTTGTTTCACGTATTTTTGGTGATAACAAGGTTATATTGTCTACAACTACAGAGTGGTTTCCGGGGCCTTGTATGTCCATCGCCTATTACCACACCAGAAACAAGTCTTCCAGAGAGCGATTCTTTGGTGAGTTTGCTCAATCGCAGTATGACGGTCGTGTTTGCGGTAACATCCCCGAGGATTACCTTGACTACATCAAGAATGTGATGGAGCGGGCAGGTCTTTCGGCCAGTATCACAATGACGGATAGTAAGGGCCCAGTGGGTGCAGCTACACAATAAGCGAGGATTTCGGTAATGGGGCTATCAAAATTAGAAGCCCCCGAAGTGCTCAATTTTGTCATAACGGGGCAGCTAGAATGTGGAGCTTCGCTTTTACGCGAAGCATTAAACAGGCATTCTATGTTGATTTGCCACGGCGATTTGTTAGCCGAAGATGATGCGAGCCGTCGGGTACACCACGAAAGCTATTTTGGCCCTAGTGGAAATACGCCTGACTGGTTGGTAGCAGGGCACATTTCGGGGGAACAGTATCTTACTAATAAGATATTTGATAATCCCTTGCGCGGTGAGAAGGCAATTGGAGTAAAGATTCCTTACTCCCGGGTTTATGCTTACGACCTGTGGGATTACCTTAGCAACCGCTGCTTGGTTGGTGACTTTTGTATGATACAGGTAAAACGAAACCCCGTGGCGTGTTTTGTGTCTATTCAGCAGAGGTGCCCTGTATTTCCAAACTTGGCTACCCCGCAGGAATCGTCGTTTGAGCGTGAGTTGCGTGAGATATCTGACCTCCCGCCGCCACCGCCACCGCCGCTTCTTCAGTTGGATATTGATGAGCTCGTATCTTTTGTTAGGCAACACGCCGCAGCCGACGAGAAGATAGCCCGCGTTTGCGATGACAGGTTAGAGATAAATTACTCGGAACTTATTTACGATTTTCCTAACGTGTTTCAAGAGACTCTGAAGTTCTTGGGTATGCCTTCTGAGCGAGTTAAGTCCCCTATCTGCATTAAGGGGGCTGGGGCGGGTCATCGGCTGACCCAGTGGCGGCACTTACGGGACAAGGTTCCTCATGATATACGTTCGTATTTTGAGGACAAAGAGTTTTTCTAGCGAAGGAATTTTATTGTGAGTGAGAGAATATCTGCGTTGTGTATATCCCACCCTTCTCGGTATGGGCTTCTTCAAAGGGCTGTATACAATTTTTTAGAGCAACAGTACGAAGACACTGAACTCGTGATCTTGGTTGATGACAGCAATTATCACGCACTTATGTTGGGGTGGCTTCGGGACAAGAGACATCCTCCTGAGGTTCTGAAACAACTTAAGTCTCGTGTTGTCTTACGCCATGTTGCAGGGGCTAATTTAGTCCAGATGGCTACGTACGGAGTTGCTCTGTGCAGTGGGGATTACATTGTGGTGTGGGATGATGACAATCTCTCACATCCTCTTAGATTGTCTAAGCAGCTAGAGCAATCTAGAGAGTATCCTTCTGTGTTCTCCAAGTCTCTGTACTACTTCTATGACAGTGAAGAACTGTACGTCACTGATTATGCGCAGCCCGGCGGAGATGCTGAGACTCGCTGTGCTGTGAGTAGTCTCATGTTTCACAGAAGGATGTTTCCTCCGCTTGATGTGGGACGTCACAGCGGGGGGAGGAGCTGGAACGGTGCTATGGTGTCTTTGTTCGCCTCGTCGTTCCCTGAGCAACAGTACACACATATACAGGACATTGACTTATGCGTGTTATTTATGCAGTGCTCTACGGGTGACAACTTTCGCGGGCAGCAGTTTCACCGGAGGCAAGGTAGCGATTTGCCTGCAACGTGGACACGAGACCAGATATTGGCTGACACGGACATGATAGAGAAGGCGGTGAAGGGTTACCGTTTTTCCAACGCTGAGAAAATTGATGTAGCCGGAAAGGATGCTGCTGCTTGTGTAATTAGTGAGGACATCAAGGAGTGGCCTCGCTGGTTTCATTCTGAGATGCCTCCGGCAGAGTGGGATAGAAGAATTCCCAATACACCGGAGTGGAACGAGGGGAAAGCAGCCAGTTAAATTTGGAGAAGCTGATGGTTACACCGAAGAAGAAGTTAACCCCTCGTGAGCTTGACGTGGTCAAGCTTATCGTAGGTGGTATGCGATATCGAGAGATTGCTGATTCGCTGGGTCTCAGCTATGAGACTGTTAAGACTTATGTGGGTAGAATACGTAAGAAATTGGATATAAATTCAAAGACCGAGATTGCTATGTGGGCGGTTAGAAATGGAATCGAGTGATGATATGTCTGGAACACCTCTTGTATTATTGTCCTCTACGCAGGACTGGGAAGCGTTTAAAGGGGACCTAAGTGCCCAGTACCGGGTCACGGACCGCGATATTAGTTGGAGTGAGTCTTCTGATCCTGTGTCGTATCCTTGCTTAGTATCCGCAGTGTGGGTTGAAACATCTGTTGTTTGTTTGTTTGTGTACCCAAGGGATGTTGAACTATTGCTGGAAGCGTCTGGTGGTGTAATTGAGTTGGAGAGTGATGACCCTATGCATTTAGAATTGAAGGGTGGAGCCGGGCTTCTGCCCGTTGCTTCGCAGGAAGGTTTGTGGAGTAGGCATATGGTGGCTCTTTTGCTTACCGTAGTGCACGAGTTGATATCGGTAGGAGTTACGAAGGAAGACCGCTTTGAGAAACTCCTAAGTAATATGTTACGTATCGTTGAGGACAAGCACACCTCTGACATTGAATCCGTTAAACAGCTCATTAAGGAGCAGTTTGACTCAGATAATAAGGGGCCTCACGCCGAGTAGTATGCCACGTTTCGGTTCGAGAAGACGACGAGGAAGTAAATCGCCTGCTGTTGTGCATTTCACTTCCGCGAAAAATGACGAAGAGAATCGTCAGTTGTGTGTCTACGCCGAGTGCCAAATGGTAGGAACGATGGTTGGACCTACGTGGGGACATTCAGAGAGTTCTGTACGGAGGGCACTTGCTGAGCTTACGTCTGAATGTGAATGCGGGGCTAAATTTCATCGTGCTTTTGAGTATGTGGGGAAAAGGATAAACAAACCGTCTCGACGTAAGTGACCTTTACCTGTTAACATGTTGTGAATGGCTTTGCCGCAGGTACCGGCAGGTTAGGAGCTGAGGATTCGCACAGGAGGCTAGTCCAAGGCAGGCACGTTATCATGGCGAAAAGGCCCGATAGCAGGTGGAGTAAGGGGAGTACCTTTGGCCCCTTACGAGTTTTATGCTTAGCGGTATGAGATGCCGGACCTGAGGAAGGGGATCTCAGGAAGTCATTTTATTTTAATGACAGGGAATGTCACATTGTGAACACAATTGCACAACTAGGTCGAATTGTTGCTCAGCAGATGCTGGTGGCAACAAGAATCATATGGTGCCGATGGGGCTGCGTAGGTAATGCACTAAGACAAGGATGTTGACGCATGCCAAAAGACAGTAGTGAATTTTCTCAAGTCTTAGATCTGATAAGTGACATTCGTGGAGACTACACGAGTCTGAGTCAGTCAAATACTAAGATTCTTGAACGTCTTGCTTCTTTAGACCAGCGCACGCTTGATATGAAAGAGGACGTGCAAGTCCTCTGCCATATCGTACGTGACGGTAATGGACAGCCGCCTCTTGCGCAGCGTCTTACTAGAGCTGAGCAATCGCTTGAGCAGCAAGACGAGACCATCAAAGAAATACACGAGAGCTGTAATTCTTTAGCCGCTGCTAAAGCGCTTACACGCAGTCAAGTGATCGCCGGGGCAGTTGTTATGCTGCTTACCGCCTTCCTTAGCGTTATCGGCTTGGTCGCTGCGTTGAAGACGTGAGACGTCACTCGTCACTCGTCGGCTGTAACAGCAGAGGCTTCCTTCGCCTCTATCTTTTTCGCGATTTCTTCGCGGTGCACCACGATGTCCTTAGGTGCGTTGATCCCTAGTCTTACCTTGTCACCTCGCACTTCCACGATGGTGACTTGGATGTTATCGTCAATGATAACTGACTCGTTCTTCTTTCGAGAGAGGACTAACATTTGGATTCCTTCCTTGTAAAAATCCCTCCGGGTCCGATAGAAGTATAGTAGTCTCCTTTGGGGGACATGGTCAATACCGAAAAAGGGGAAAATTGTGACTTTTCGAACTGGGTTCATTGCCGGGTGTTTCGACCCCTTCCCCCATCCCGGCATTATCAAGGCCATGGAGGAGGCTGTCTTTTCTGCTCAGCTTGACGGTTTTATCGTAGCTCTCCACTCTGACCCGAGCATTGAGCGTCCAGAGAAGTCCAAACCTTACCTCACGCTGGAAGAACGTGAGATTATGGTTAAAGCAATCAAGTACGTATGGTATGTTGAGGCTTACGATACGGAAGCGGAACTGCTTAAAATTCTGGAATTGACGAATCCAGACGTCCGTGTACTTGGGGACGACTACAAGGGACGGGAATCGTTTACGGGAGATCACTTAGACATCCCGATCTACTACGCAAGACGGTACGAGGGTTGGTCGGGAACTGACTTCCGTAAGCGGATACAGGGAGGTGTATTTGTCGATGAGCAAGCAAACGGAACTACGGAAAAGTTTGATAGCGCTCGTTAAAGAAGCGGCTGGGAGGGAGATTCCTCTCACGGAGGAGGATGTCTACGTCCAGAGTGCCGTGCCTGCCGCTTCACGTGATCTTGTGAAGAAGCATGGTCTTCTTTCCTCACAGGCTCTCTTGAACAACCCAGAGGCTCTTGAGGCTTTTCTAGGTGAT
>TARA_R110000824_G_scaffold99179_4_pt1 | contig 12307 bp, 12 predicted proteins | sample TARA_R110000824 | Tara Oceans TARA_R110000824 (sample SAMEA4397747) | marine metagenome | biome: Polar Biome; feature: [MES] marine water layer (ENVO:01000295) within the mesopelagic zone...; material: water (ENVO:00002006), including particulate matter (ENVO:01000060) such as...... | reverse complement strand
CTCTTGCCGGCTCCAGCGTGTGGCCACTTACTTGCGTCGTAGCTATAATATGTTATGTACTCGTCGTTGACATCTTCATAGGTTAGCTTCTCAGTTCCCCACGTGGCTCTGGTATCAGTACAAACTGATTTGCCATTATCTTCAATGATAAAGTGAATAGGAAGCTTATGGTTTCTGGCGTATTTTATATTTACATGTGCCGCGGCGGTCTCAGATGTCATATCACCCATAAAACAATATACCTTACCGGGAAGACCTCTTCTCTTAATGTCCAGTGCAGCACCTACCGCAATTGGAATAACACCAGTTACGATCCCAGAGCATAGAACCTTTTGCTCAGCAAAACACAATGAAATAGAGCGACCCTTGAGAATAGCTGTTTTGAGCTTTTCAGGAGGGACACCCTTGAGAAGACACTGATAATGGCTTCGCCAAGATCCGAAGACCCAATCATCATCGCCAATATCATGCTTTCGAAATATCTCCAACATTTGTTCTTCATTACCGTTATATAAGTGAACGGGTGCGCGGATTTGTGCATCATCAAAGCATGCTGCAATGTCATTCTCAAAATCAATCAAATCTTCTTTCGTTAACACATCAATCTCCCAATAGTTTTCTTTTAAGTTTTATTTTTGTCATATCTTCAATAGACTGGCGCGTGGCTTTTCCTCGCTTTTCCTCAATCATATCTAGATATCTGTCACTAGTGTAGTATCTCGTAAAAGCCTCATCTCTGAAGCCCAGCACTTCGGCTGCTGATATATGTTTTGTTGCCAATGGTTGAGTTTCGTACGAGTGCTGCGAAAATCCCACGTATGTTTCAGGTAGTTCCCAACCCTCTCTCAACGCATCAAGATATAGTTGTGATCCGGGGTAAGCCATCGTTGAATAGAAGTTTGCAAACTCACAGTTTAGTTCCATGGCCATATCTAAGGTATCTTGCATTGTTTCAATGGTATCTTCGGGAAGTCCAAAAATATAGTTACCGATAACGTCAATGCCAGCATCTTGGATCTTCTTTACTAGATCTTGGATCTTCACATCTGTGAACTTGCCCTTGGTTACATCTTTTCGAACTGCGGTGTTTCCCGACTCAATTCCCAAGGCTAGCCAGTTAACGCCGGCTTTCTTTAATGTTTCAAGATATTCTTCTTTAACGGTATCTACGCGAGCATACGCCCAAAAGTTAAAGTCATAGCCTCTCTCAATAATCAAGTTGCACAGCTTCATAAAATGGTCTTGGTTTAAGACAAACATTTCGTCAGCTAGCTTAATATTTCGAATTCCCATCTTATGAAGAGTCTCAAACTCTTCGATGATAAACTCTGGTTCCCAAAATCTGAACTTATTGCGTCCGTAATCCCAATTTTCCAAGTTATTGTTGCCGAAGGGTGCATTAATACAGCAAAAGCTGCACCGGAACGGACAACCTAAGCTCGTATATAAAGAAGCGAATGGTTGGCGATCGTCTCCGTTTGTCATTGCATGCCAGTTAGATGTTCGGTACTTATCCATCGGTAACAAGTCCCATGCCATACCGGGTAGCTCCGTAGAGAGCTTCTCTTGCGGTATAATCGGCGCCGGGGTTGTATAACGTGTCTTTCCTCCGTCGCGGTACCAAAGCCCAGGGACCGAGCTTAGAGCGGCAGCATCGTCCATATCGATTTCTAGCAGTTTTTGAATAGTATATGGACCTTCGCCTTGACAAACAAAATCGGAGTGCTCCGTTTCTAACGTTTGGCGTGCGACTGCAGAAGGATGTAACCCGATAAGAATCGTTTTAAGTTCTGGTGCGATTATATTCAGTTGCTCTATCAGCATTCTGGCGCCAATCATATTCTGAGTTGATGCTGAGGGCTGTTGCCCATATACCACTATCGCCACCAACCGAGGGTTCTGTTCTTTTACTCGCTTTGCTGACTCTGAAGCATCTATTCTTTCTGCCTCGCAATCAAGAATGTTTGTAGTAAACCCTTTTGTGAGGGCATTTTTTGCTAATAAGGCTGCCCATATAGGTGGCTCAATCGCTGAATAGTTTTTACTTAGCTCTTGATAAATTATTTGGGCGCCATTGGGGTGTACGAATAGTACGTCTATCTGTTTCATATTAATAGTTTGCGTACCAAGGGCTTTCTATGATAGCATATGCTGTTATAAGTTGTTTGATTCCGTCATCGAGATCATATTTACACATGTAGCCTTTATTATAGATCTTATCGCTACTAACAATGTAGTCGCGTGTGTCGGGATCACTGTTAATCTCCGCGCGGATAATCTCCAGAGGAAGATGCTCTTGAATCTTTTCGGCTAACTGGAGCTTGTTCATATTCAGTTCGTCATTTCCAAGATTATATGTTTCATTTTTACAATCTTCCCAGTTACGGAGCATAAACATAAAGCCGCGGCAAACATCATGAAGATGCACATAGTTGCGCATGAACTCACACTCATATAACACCAGAACTCTCTCACGCAATGTCTTAAGAACAAAGTTGTTTACAAGAAGGTCGGTGCGCATGCGAGAGCCCGGGCCGAAAACAGTAGCCAATCTAAACGTTATACAGTTATCAACATCTTGATATTCTTTCTCTGCCGCCACTTTGGTGCGTCCGTAGAGCGAAATAGGGTTAAGCGGAGACTCTTCTGTGCAGACAGAACCGTCGACACTGACTCCATAGCCAGAGTTTGTACATGGATAGATAACTTTCTGATCGGGTCTCTTGTTCTTGGCAATCCATGTATTGGCATCGTGATTAATCTCTTGAGCAGAACGAGGGTCTTCATCACACAACGGAAACCCAACCAATGCCGCCAATGGTATGACGATATCGGCGTCAACCATTAAGCTTTCCATTAGTGGAACGTTTCTAACATCACCCTTAATAAAAGTAAAGTCTGGATCATTGGTATACCTTAATAGCGATGTTGGATCATACATTAAATTATCTAGCGCAGTTACTGTGTACCCATCGCTGAGTAGGTAGTCGATTAGCTCGCTGCCAATATAACCGGCTGCGCCGGTAACTAATACATTTTTACTCATTTTAATCTCCCTGTTATAATATCTTTTAACATTACCCAATCACATGCTTTCGCCCACAGAGGTCGTGACCATGCCGCGGGTTCGTTTTTTTCAAAAACAACATGTCCTAGCCATGCAAATGGGTAAACCACTAACGGTACCAAAAATAGCAAAAGCCATGATTTAGTAAGCAGTGTATACGTTAATACTAATATTGTAGCACATTGACCAGCAACATGCAACCATCTATTTGTTTTATTTTGATGCAGAGTTAAATAATACTTATAATACTCTGCGAAAGTTTCTTCTTTACTCATTTTTCCAACTAACCTCCCAATCTTTAAAATCTGCCGCTAGGCAATCAATCTTATAATCTTTTCTTCCGCCATTAATCTCTTGAATCTTGTTCTTTGCCACATTCCTTAAACCGTTAAGCCCATGAGTAAGTGCTAAGTCGCCGTCACCAGTACCAGCACGAACTTGAGATTCGTTGTGCCAAATGTGCAGGTTCATCTGTGAAAGAACGACAATCGCCCTGATTGTTTCTGCGTTCACACTGGAGGGGCTTTCATTTAGAATAAGCTGTATATCATGACAGATGTCTGATATCTCTTGGGCATATTCTACTTTGTGTTCGGGGATGAACACTTCTTTGAGTTGAGCAATAGACAACCTATCGCATAGCTCAGAAAGTGTAGGGAGGTATTTACGTTGTTGACTCATTTTCATTCCTTATAAATTGTGAGAAGTAATTTTTATATTTATTGTAGTTCGCTTCACCGAATACATTTTTATGTTTAAAGAAGACTTCTGCTTCTTCTTTTCCCCTAGGGATTTGGTTTTCTGTTGAGGTTGATAACCCCTCAGAATTAAAGTAATATAGCCCCAGCGGAATATCAATTTTCTTAAATTTAGAACCTGCTGCGACCATTCTTAGAAAAATGTCCCAATCTCCAGCATACGATAAACCTTCATCAAAATATCCACATTTTTCGTGTACACTCAGCTTCCACATAGGCATTGGTCCCGGCAAACACTTGATCATATTCTCTGGGGAAAACTCATTTCGCGAATGCTCATAATAGTCCCCAGACGAAGAGTTTGTCTCCACAGTCTCATTTGGCTTTTTAGTCTGGAGGCAGTCTGTATAAACAAGATCTATGTCCTCGTGATAATGGAGATGTTTTGACATAATCTCAAGATACTCTCTATGATGTCTATCATCAACACATGCTTGAGCAAAGAACTCACCCGTTGCCATGTGGATGGCCATATTTTCAGTTTCCATTACTGACGCCCTATAATCTAGTCTCCTGTAGGTTACGTTTTTATGGTCTTTCATAAACTCTTTGATGTACTGGCTCTCGTTTTCGGGAGAGTTGGCATCAACAATGATCAGCTCACACTGGTCAAAGATTGTCTGCTCTTGCATAGACTTCAGAAAACCTTCAATATATTGTTCGCCGGCATATAGAGGGCAGAATACTGTAATCTTTGGTAAGTCTAGGGGCGGAAAGTATTTTATCTCACTCTTGTCGATTAGCTTAATCCAGCGTTGACGAAGATTCTGGTTGTTTTGTCTTATAAAATCTAAAAGTTCTTTGCCCTTCAGTTTAAAGTAGTCTTCGCTGGTGGCTCCTATCAGGCTGTTTGTTATAAGTTTACAGCCAAGGATCCTTGATTCGATAGCAAAACGACTATATGTTTCTAGCCATTGAGGAAAGAATACTAATGTTTCCACTTGGGAAATGTCTCTAATAAACTCGGGAAATGGCTTGGGCTCGATTAACTTAAAGTCTATCCCATTTCTCTGACAATAAGCGATCGCTGCTGGCATGCCTTTATTGCGATTATTGGACTGGAGGATTCCGTACTTAATTGCTTTCTCAGCATGCAGATTGCCTTCTAAGGTAGCGAGTTGCTCCTCATTCCATATGTTACCACCTAAATTTACAATATTGTTTATTAGGAGGTTCCGTTGAACGACGCCGGCGTGTTTTCTAGACTGACAAAGCACTGCTAACGCGTTCTTATAAAATGCCTTGTTTTGTATTTGTTTTTCGGGCGCTAGGAAATCTTTATATAAGGAAGGGTTATTGGAGCGGACGTATTTGTGATCGTGCTCTAATATAACGTACTTCGTTTTTGCTAAAGCTACTTTTACGTTTTCAGCAAGTTGAAAGAAGTTCGCAACAATGAAGAACTTATCAAGATTATTCTCAACAAGTTGAACGTTTACACGGTCAGACTTTAAACTAGCAATCTTTACATCCGGGCTTAAAAGTTTCATCAGAGCGTCATTACAAAACTCTGCGCCACCCATTACCTCATTGATAAAGAAGTCGGATATAAAGATTACTTCTTTGCTAATCATACTCTACTACTTGGTCTAACACCTCTCTCCATTGTTCTTCTTCTGGATTTCCAGAGAACTTGAGAACGGCGTCGACCATAGCTTTATATTGTTTTTCTTGCGAAAATCTCTCCTGCACGGATTCAGCAAAGGTGCAGGCAGATGTTGCAACACTTCCTTCTGTTTGATTTACGATATCGTTATAACAGTCGCGCATGCACTTCTTTGCAGATTGTTCGCGAGGATAAGCCCACATTGAGTCGGCAATCAAAACACCATCCCAAACAACTGCTGGCTGTACTTGGTTAAGATCGAAATTTACATTGTAAAAGTTTGACTTGCCCTCTTCATCAACAAGAAAGTCCAGTTGACCGGACCAGCCAGTTGCAATGACAGGGTTGCCAGAATAGGCTGCTTCAAAAATCGGCAAACCAAAGCCCTCGCCATGAGCTAGGGATAAGAATGCGGAAATCTTAGGATGTGTTTGGAGGGAGTGCATTTCTTCGTCTGTCATGTCGCCATGCAGAAGATACACTTTACACTTCTTTTCTCCCAATGAGGAGATTAGCTGTCTAAGATTCTGCATTGTCATCTCGCGATCTAATAGGCAGTTCTTCGCAGCGTAGCACTTTACAACAAGTCCTACTTCTTCTTCTCGGAATTCCTCAACAAACCATTTAATAGTATTTTGCAAGTTTTTGCGTGGACCCAGTTGTGCGGCGACGAGAAAATTGTGTTCATATTCTAAATCCAAGTCAACATCCGGAAGAGTATCAAACTTCTTTGCTGGATAGTTGACTGCTTCGATTGGGGTATCTAACTTGAGAATCATTGTTTGGTTTGTTTGTTGATTGGACAGTTGGTAGTCCGTAGCTAAAAAAGTATTTTTCGCATGGTTGGAAACTACAATAATACCGTCCATCTCATTACCCTTTTGAATCCATTGGTGTGATGTTTTCGTAGTTTCAATCCCGGCTGTGTATCCAATATTAATCGGCGCTGGCTTGTCCCATTCATTTGGAATTGTAACTTGGAACGATATATCAAACTGTCCGTTTTGTTGGATGTATTGCAGCGTCTTTTCTATAGTTCTATCAATCCAAGCTCTCTCAGGGGTATCCTCGTTGGTCCACGAGGTTTTTCCCCACTCTAAAGGCTGAATATAAATATCGAAAAGATCTGGTCGGGAAGCTAATGCCCGCATGGCGAACCTAGCCTGCTCTCCGTATCCCGATCTTGTTAGAAGGGGTCCTCTAAAGAATACTTTCTTTTTCATTATGCTACCTCCAGCAAATGCCAGCGTTTATATTGTTTTCTCTCATTCCATGATCCGTATGTTTCAACAACATCATCCATAATCTTAACCCAGTTTTTCTCATAATCGTCAAAGTTATAGTTTGCACGAACATGTTCTCTACCTTGTATCGACATCTTCTTGTAAGTCTTTGGTGCGATATTCAGAGCCTTTTTGAGGGCGGTGGTGAAAGCTTTCTGGGTAATGCGATCTTCATAGATATACGGCACCTGTAGGGAGCCAATAATCGCCTTTGAAGAAGGTTCTAAGCCGTAGCCAAACCAGTTCTTTCCATCGGTAACCTGTTCTTGTAAGCCACCTGTCATATTAACAATAATAGGGGTTCCGCATGCTAAAGACTCTAACGTTCCTAGTCCAAATCCTTCTGCATCAGAGATATTAATGGTAAAATGCGCAGCGTTGTACATTGCTGCGAGGTCTTGTGGAGAAACCTTATCAGTTGAAAGCAAAACCTGCCCGTCTGTTATATTAAGGTGGTTCAAGATATGAGGCAAGTCTTGTCCGTGAGGGTCTCGCGCATCAGTATGCATAAGCAGAGTCGCTTTGTCATGACCTACTTCATCTAAGAACTCTTTAAACCACCAAATAAGTGTTCCAGACTGTTTTCTGCGTGCATTTCTATTATTCCAGAAAAAGATTTTCTTCTCCGGGTTGGCGAACTCTGTTGAGGCGCCTACGACGCGTTCACGAATAACAGCGGTTCTTGCGAGATCTTCATCTGCTTTGAACTTATAGAAAGACTCGGAGTCTACCGCATGTGGAAGATACTCGCTGTCTACGTCTGGAGCAACTGTATCTAGAATACCTTTTGTAACCTTTGATATACAAACTACCTTATCATTAGATTTGTAGTAATTTGCATTGTAGAACGGCGCCGGGTTGTTATCCCACACATGATAATAAACCATTGGGACATTGATTCTCACTTCGTTCTCGATTTCCCATAGCCACGTATAAAAACGAGGATCTGTCATAAACCACAATACATCCGGTCTTTCTTTCTGGAGTATTGAGCGTATGATTTCCGGGTTTCCATATCCATCGACAGGGAATATTCGCCAGTCTTCCCCATAGGGATCAACCTTCTGCATCTGGTATTCTCTGTGTTTTACTGCTCCGCCTAAACAAACAAATTGATAGCGCCCTGTTTTAAGGAGCGCCTCGATCATATACCGGGTTTGGGTTCCAACCCCGGATGGCGAAAGCGGGTGATCGGAGAGCACCAAAACTTTCTTTTTCTTCATTAAATTATCCTCACTTACAGTGTTCTGTGTTATAAAATTTGCATCCGAATCCGGATGTACAGGAAGCCCTATTCTTGATAGTTCGTCCTTTCTTGATGTTCCAAAGCGCGGTTCTTAAAACCTTTAAAGCGTTTTCAGTTTTCTTTGGACCACTTGTTACTCGAAAGAACTCAACTCTATTGTTTTTAGCTGTTCTTTTAAGCAGAGCAAAGTGTGTCTCAATATGCTTTGGTTCTGTATTTGTCTTTTGCGCAAAGAAATGTTTGTAAAGGGTTAGCTGATATGTTGTCATCTTTTCGCTTTTTCGGCGAGAGTTCCAACCCCAAGAACAGGTCTTCCAATCAAAGATGTGCACTTTTCCATCAGGAGTCGCGACGATAGCATCGATGTATCCCTTAAAATTGTATTTTTCTTCGTCTTTTATAGGCTCATAGAGTGGAAGTTCTGTTGCTAACACTTCGTATTCACCAAAGTAATCGCTCAAAGCATCCTCAATCTCAGGCAAAATTGCTTTGCCTTGTTGGTGCATATCCGCAGTCATTTTGGGATCTACTTCAACATCGTCTGGTAGGCTGTCCAGATTCTCTTCGAACGCTTTAATAAAATGTTCTTCTTCGTTAAAGCTCTCTTTTAGGAGCTTCTTTTCACACACATCATGAATAGCAGAACCGAAAGCAGTATAAGCGTTTCCTTTGAATCCGGCTATTTTATCTACCCTTGTCAACTTATGGTAAAAGGCACAAAACGCCCAGTCTTTTAACTCACTATAACTTATGTGCTGCACACAAACTCCATGTTTTTTATTATTATAACCGAATCAAATGCTTTCGTCAAGGTTTTTTATGTCGTGAAGGAAAAAAAGTTTTTGCGCTAGCAGCGGAGATATCGTTTTAAGCAGTGTTTTATTCGCATAAAGATAAAAATCAGTGAACCCTGTTGCAAAGTATTCTCTTAGCGACGTGGCTGCATAAGCGTTTATAAATAATCCAGTGCATATCATCCTCAGCTTATCTCTTCCCACTGTTTGAAACAAGAAGTTATCGAAATCTTCGTCATACTCTGTATTGGTAAACCAGCTTTTGGGAGCTTTGTAGCCAAGAGCGTTTAACTTATTATAGAGTAAGCCTCTTTTTTGCAAGAACTCAGATTTTATTCTTTGGTCTGCATATATCTCGTAACCGTACGGTGTTTCAATCGAATGTGCGATCTCGTGTACTATATCGTCTATCAGATCTTCTTCGCTTTCTTGAACGTTTGATATGTGCAAAATCCCGTCTTTGTAAAAGGCACTAATGTACCTTTCTTCAAATTCTTTGAAATGCCCGATTATGATCATCTCCATTTCTGACAATAGGTGATCAGGGATCTTTTCTTCAACTGAAGCAACAACTGCTTCGGGGCTGATGTCTGGGTTTTTTAGCTGATTTTTAAAATAAACATGGGTGCCGCGGGAGGTATAAAAATCATGTCCCGGCTGGTTCAGTTTCATCTGTTTCTGTCTTAAGTGTTCCTGCATCATTTAGTCCTAATTGATATCCTCTTAGAAAGTTTTCCTCTGCGATAACATAAACTAATTCCGGAAAGTCAGCAGCCACAGTTTCAATAATCATATGGGCTGTTACCTTCTCATTGTCCGGTTGTAATTTTGCGCCGGTATAATTAATGAGATATTGTTTTAGTTCCGAATTATTGTCCGGCGTTGTCGCCAGCATAGGGTTGGTGTGTACCTCTTCTTCAGTAATCACGTTTGTTTCTTTAGTTGTCATGTTATTTACTCCTATTAATAGTATAACACATTAAATCTTATTTGCAAGTATATTTATATAAATATATTAATCGGCGGGTGAATTATCTATAAAACCTTAGCTGCCATCGTTGCAACTTCGCTTCTTTCGCCCTTTTTAAATGTAACATGCCCTGCAATTGGAAACTCTTTAAACTTTTCCACTGCATGAGCGAGCCCATTTGATGTTTCATTGACATAAATATTGTCAATCTGTTCAATGTCACCTGTAAGTATCACCTTAGTTCCGTCTCCGACGCGTGTGATAATTGTTTTAATCTCGTGCATGGTAAGGTTTTGAGCTTCGTCAATAATCATGAACGCATTTGCAATCGAGCGACCACGAATATATGTAAGAGCTTCGATTTCAATCTTGCCTTTCTCCATATACATCTCAACCGACGCTTTATCTCCCATCAAGAACTTAAGATTATCTTGAATCGGCATAAGCCATGGAAGCATTTTCTCGTTAACATCTCCCGGAAGGAATCCTATGTCCTTTCCCAGCGGTTGGACAGGGCGGGAGACAATCATACGTGTATATGGGTTTTCCCGGAGCCCTATGGTCTGTTGTAGACCGGCTGCTATGGCAAGAAGGGTCTTACCACTCCCAGCCATTCCAACAAGAGAGACGACCTTTACGTCCGGATTCAATAAAAGGTCGATGGCGAAAGCTTGTTCTTTGTTACGAGACTTGATTTTCCAGTCTGGAATTCCAGCGTGAATCACTTTATGGAGGGGAGTGTGAATATCTTTAAATCGTGCCAACGCGGTTTTTTTAGGATTGGCATTAGAAACCATCATAATATATTGATTTGGATACCACTTGACCTTAAAATCTTTATCGTCAATAAGTACGTCTTCGCCATTATAAAAACGATCGATAATAGCGTCGTCGACAAGCTGTTCAGCAAAACCCTGATATAACTCAGCGGAGCTTTCAAGTGCTTTGTCTGTATTATAGTCTTCTGACTTTATACCTATCGAGTCGCAGATAACACGCATGTTTATATCACGAGAGACTAAAATTGTCTCTCTGGGCGTTCGTTTTGACTCTTTAAGGTGTTCTTTGGTTATGATCGCTTGTGCTGTGGCGATTATAACATGGTCAGGTACTCGAAGATCCAAATCCGGTGGGAAAGAGATAGAAGAAGTTACACAGGAATAAGACATCACTGTTACTAATCCTTTTCCCTTTTCAATCCTCACACCTGTGTTAAGATTTCCGCGTGTCCGGATTTCGTCGAGGATACGGATTATACGGCGCGCATTGACTCCGACAGAATCTTGTCGCTTTTTATGCTTATCAATTTCTTCTAATACCTTAAGGGGTATAAAAATATCATGATTGCTAAACTTGTATATTGCTTCTGCGTCGGTTAAATAGACGCTGGTGTCTAATACATAATTCTTCTTTTTACTCATGTAATCCTACATTCAATGGTACTATCGATAAATAGTCTCTTACTCAAACAAATCTTCTTTTATATCACACCATAATGGTGCCCCCACCTTGACTTGAACAAAGCACTGCGGGTTACAAATCCGCTGTTTTACCAGATAAACTATAGGGGCTAAAGTGGTTTTCGACGTCTCAGGAAACCACAAACCCCTGCCTGCGTGACGTTCGGCAGCCACGCACCGTTATTATTTACCCGACGGTGCAGCGGACGCGGTGGCTAGTTAAATGTCAGGGTACCATTTTCCGTGGGTACGCTGACAGTCCAAGGGGACAAAGAAATATACTCTTCTGACAGTATTTCGCCGACGGTTGTCAATACTTGCGTTGATAAAGTGCATTCGCCGCGCTTATAATCATATGCACGAACAGAAGAATCTACAAAATCTTGATCATAGAAGTTCTCAGTTAATACTTCAGATACATAATCCGTGAATTCAAAATCACCGCGCTGATAATCATCGAGAAAACCCTCAGTACGCAAGTGGTTTAGAATTCCGCTGGTATCTGATCCGTAGGTAGTGAACACATTCAGTTTCGGGTGCTCTGTGATTAGTTCTGCTAGCGTTGAAATCACATCAGTATCGGACAGTGCCGTATCGATTGCTGTTTCATTATGTACAAATACATCGCATGCTTCTTCATAGTTCAACGTAACTTGAGTGTCGTTTGAAAGGTTTAGCTTTTTGATTTTGTTAATAATACTCATTTGTTCTCCTTTATAAAGTATAATGTTATTTTAACATGGGAGAACTGTTGTGTCAACTTTTTTCCCACAAATAATCAGACCACAAATCTGATACTTGTTTATCATTTAACATAGACGTAAAAATGCTGTATTTTGGTGAGTATGGTTTTCGTAATAAGGTCATTGCCGTGTCTCTTAAAAGTTTATTTCCTTTCTTCTGGTTGCATGATTTACATGCCGCTACCAAGTTTAGCCACGTATTGGTTCCTCCGAGAGACTTCGGTACTATGTGATCTAGCGTTAGCTCAAGAGGAGGAAATGTTTGTCGACAATATTGACACTGGTTATTATCTCTCAATAAAATGTTTCTTCGATTTGGCGTTAAGTTATATAACCTAAATTTTATAACTCTGTGTAGGACGATGACAGCTGGTAGGGCA
>TARA_R110000824_G_scaffold198522_6_pt1 | contig 12313 bp, 5 predicted proteins | sample TARA_R110000824 | Tara Oceans TARA_R110000824 (sample SAMEA4397747) | marine metagenome | biome: Polar Biome; feature: [MES] marine water layer (ENVO:01000295) within the mesopelagic zone...; material: water (ENVO:00002006), including particulate matter (ENVO:01000060) such as...... | reverse complement strand
TTTCTTCCTCTCTTAATCTCCGTTTTTCTACATTTTCAGGTAGGTTATATATCCTATTAAACTCTTTCCTTTTTATTTTCTTTATTCGCTTTATGTTTAACTCTCTTAATTTCGTCTTAATGGGAGAACCCGCCACAGGATTTTGAAATCTGTGTTGTCCCATCATTTGTGCTACTACTCCCCTTCTTGCCCCCACTACCAGTAATCTCCGTTTTTCTACATTTTCAGGTAGGTCATATACTCTCTTTGCTTCTACTTTTGCTTCTACTCTTGCTCTTTCTCTTATCTCACTCCCTTCCGCTAAACTATATCCTAATCCTCTTTGCTCTAACGCCGTGTGTTGAGTATGTTTCTCCGCCATTCTAACCGCCATCTGTTCTTCAGTCAAATCTAATACTTTCTTAATTCCCCTCCCCATCGCTCTCTTGCTATCCACGTATTCTCTTTTTTTATAGGGTCTCATTCCTCCCCCTTCTAATCTCTTTTTAGGCACATAAACCCATTCTTTATGACGCTCAACCGCTCCTTCGTGATAATTAGTGTTCCCAAGTTTTATATGTTCTTGACCTTGCCCCCCTGTTAATCCCCTAAACACTTCAGGATTATCAGGGTCTCCGTGTAATGTAAAAGTCATTTTATAAATATTCCAATACCTCCTATTGTATCCTGTATCCGCCCTCTTATCCCCCGCTACTCCCAAAGGTAATTCATAATCTTCTATATAGTAATCTTCTTCTTCTCTGCCTCCTCTTCTTATAGTTAATTCCTCGTCTATTTCCTTTTTCCACGAATAGTTCGCTTTGATTACTTCAATTAATTTATCTCTATCCCCCCAGTCCATAGCAGTCGCTTTTCTTGATGATGTTAAAGTCCCTTTTGCTTCCTTATTGTATTTGACTACAAGTTGCCTTAATTTTACTACTGATAACGCCCTTAAATCCTCCTCGTGTCTCATCGTATTCGTGTATCTTGTAGGTGCTTGTGTGGTAAGTTTTCTTGCTTCTGCCGTTAGTTTAACATTTTTAAATACGACGGGGGTAGAAGGGTCTAAATGTAAAACAAATCTAACCTGTTTTCCCGTCCTCTCCCAAGTGTATTCTCTTTTAACTACATCAATTAAGCGGTCTTTCGCCCCTTTACCACCAACAACGCCCGCCCAATTTTTACTTGTTAATAGACCACTCCTAAAATGTGTATTATACTTGCTAACAAGTTGTCGTAATTGTTTAAATGTTAAAATATTAATGTCTTCATCGTCATTCATATTTATTGTATTACTAATTATAAAGAAAAAAATGATAATTACATATCGCTTACCTCAACTACTCCTCTTTGAACCCGCATTTGTCTTAAGTATTCTACCCAAATGTAAAACTGAACCGCTCCGTTCATCTCTGCGTCCGCTCCGGGGTCTGTTGTTCTGTCCCACGAGAAGAGTATAGGTGTGCTTCCAATCCGTAAAGCATTATAAACTTCCTCTTCTCCCCGTCTGTATTTCGCTAAATCTATGCCTATGTAATTCAAATGTCCCGAGTAATTAACTGCTGGGGAGATATCTGCTACTACACTATTCCCTTTAAAAGGTGCTAATGTCCCTGCGACTGAAAGTGCTTGTGTTGTGGTTGAACTTAACATAGCACAATCCTCTACTGCTCCCGTTGCTGAAGTTGAGCGTCTCTCGTAAGATTGAGGTGGTATATGAAATACACCTTCTCCCGCTTGTTGTAAGTAATTAAATTGTTCTGCGTAATTATCTACTCGTCTATCAAAGATATTTAAATTATTAACTCTACAATTCCACTTCTCTTTATAAAACATATCACTTCTGTTAGTTTGTAATAACTGATTAGCAGTTCCACCTAATCCCGTTTTTGCTATGAAAATCTTTTGAACTGCTCTGTTAGTCATTCCTAATGCGAAATCCTGTTGTCCGTAAGTTCCCGCCGCCAGATGTTTTCTAACTAATGCGACCTCTCTATATCTAAACACCATTCCTGATGTATTCATCTGCTCCCTTAACTGACCTTCAACGGCATCATTATAAGTCAAAAAATCAATAAGGAGACGGGGACTATCTACTTCAACACCCTTCATACTCGCTAAACTTGCCCCGACAGCACTACCCGCCCAGCAAACAGCATTACTCATATTTGTCGCACCACTCGTGCTATCTTGCTCCCAATCAATTTCTATATGGATTTTACCTTCTAAAAGATTTGTAGGTAATTGATTATCTCTCAACACGGCAAAAAGTTCATCTAATCTTACTTCTACTTCTAATTTACCTGAACTTGAAATACTTACATCTCCTCCCGTTCTTACCTGATTACCGATAACTGGTGCTAATGCGTATTCCGTTGTATCTGGACCACTCCAATCGCTTCTACTCCCATATTTAGTATCAAAAACATTTACTCTGCTATCGTGAGATTTAAACCAATTCTTCATAGAAAGATATTTACCTCCTTCCTCAAGGTTAGCAACTAATCTTCCGTTAATCAATAATCTCGCATTTCTTATGAAAACTAAACCACCACCATTTCTATTCAAAAAAGGTCGTAAGGCATCTACGGCAGGTGTTCCTTCTTCCGTCCATTTTAATCCAAAAATAAGAGAAGATTTGCTATCCATAATATTTTTTTTAGGGACTTCAAATCTGGTTAATTTGCTTGAATGATAAAGAGCATCTACTATCTCTGTGTTAATCTCTAAACTCTGGTCTTCGTTTCTTGCGTTAGTTCGTAGGACTGCTGGTAAGGACATATTATTTTATACTATAAGCATAGAAAAAAATAATATTAAAAAAAAAATAGATAATGTAAAAATATATTTACTGGATAACCGAAGCAGATGCTCCTGGTCTAACTACAATAGTGTTCTTCGCTAAAAAGAACTGAAATACTCCGTAATCTTTTGTTGTTGCTCCGTCATCTGTTCCAGGCGTCCATAACTTACTCTCCATAGTAAAACCGAAAGTGCCTGTTTCTAAATCTATACCTTGTGCTGATACTTCATCAAAATTACACCCAGTCCCGAAAACTGCTAACTCCGTATTGTCGTTTGTAGTGTTGTATCTCATAATATTTTCAGGCACAATAGAAGAATGTTTAATATCTCTAAAGTTTCTAAAAACTGATAAGTAATTTCTTAATACTTGTGGTTTTAATGAACTTTCACTTTTCTTTAGTAGATTTTGTGAATTATTTACCTGAATAGCATATTCTAAAGGATATCTCTGCCCGTTTCTATGATATGTTAGTCTCTTAACTCCAGGGTCATAGCAAGACATTCCGTTATTTGTGAAATTGTTTAACTGGTCTGTGGGTATGTAATTTTGAAATGTGCTTAAAACTCTCTTAAGTCCTACACGATTAACGACAGAAGCGTCTGTGGAGGTGATAACATTATAAAGACTACTCCACGACAAGAACGATAATGTTTGTGGTTGTCCCATATTGCTAACCTGTTGAGGGTTCATATATAGAATAGGAGCAGTAAGCGAAACATTTGTTAAAACATAATTAGAAGTTGATGAAGCATTAGCACCAAAAAATACATTACTATCAGGGGCAAGGTGGATTTCAATTTCTAATCCGCCAAGTAATTTTAAATTAATATCATTACTCATAAATGTCCCTGCTACAAGTCTAATGCTGTGAGATGTTGTGCCGTTCTTAAGTGTTCCCGCAACTGCGGGGGCATATCCCTTACGATTGTGTCTCAATAAAGTCTCATCTGCTTTGATTGAATTATCCCCTTTCCAATTTTGTCCTTGAGATGAAATATGACCTACCATAGATGATTTCTGTTCGTTGTATAATTGAAACTCTGTATCTCTTGCGTCGTGTAATGTGCTAAAAAGAGAAGAGCATAAACGGGGGTAATTATGTATTGTCTCAAGTAAAGAAGTCGCATATCTGCGAGATGATACGCTTAATGTTTGAATAATTGCTTGTGTGCCGATGTTAGGGGACATATTGAATACCTGTGCTTCATTAACTACTTGTGTTGTTCCTGCGGTATAACAATTTAGATTAAAGTTCAATCTAACTTCTGTTCCAATCAGGTAAGCGTCCGCTTCTGCTACGGCAAAGCGTATGACTGGATTTCCTTTTGAGTATGAAAAACTCGCTGAACCCGAATTACTGGGGGATAATTTCATATATCTCTTTTGTTGCTGTGCGACCATATTATTAACTGCTAAATCACTCATAGTATTTTATACTATAAGAAAAGATAAAAAATCAATATAAAATCTCTAAACCTGCGGGTGTTATTACCATACGCTTAACATTAGCAACAAAGTTATACCAATTAATTTCTGCTATTGTTTGATTTACTCCCGTATCAGGATTAACTCCTGCTCCATCTACATAAAGTCTTAATCCTTTCATTCTTAAATCTGTTGTTCCTCCGTAAGCAGATAAAGAGCGACCTATTACAAAATCTTTCTTGTAATTTCTTAAATTATGAACTCCTATTCCTGATGCCCGAAGTGCTTTTGTAAGTTCTGTTAGTTGTTCTTGACTTACGAACTCTTGTCTGTAATTTGTAGGGACACAAGATACTCTACGAGTAGGCACTCTCTTTTCTCCTATTTGAAATTGATAATCCTTAAAGTTATTGAAAACTCCCTTAAAGTCAAACTTACCTCCTGAAGCAATAACGGCACTTGCGTTATCAAGATTTTTAGGATTTGTAGAAGATACAGGCACACATAATACCGCTTTTGCTCTACTCCCATAACAAGGGACTTCAATAGTATCAGCAGAAGCAGAACCAGCAGGTCTGCTAACATTATGCTCTCTGTAAGTAGTCCAAGTATGAATATCTACGGCATAACCTTCATTAACTATTTGTGCTTGTAAATCCGCCATATAATCGCTGGGTGGGACAACTACTCTCGCAACATATTCAGGCATATTAACTTCATAACTTAACGCTAATGTGCTATTACTTGTCCCTTTAACTACCTTAACTATAAATGCTTCTGTCGCTGTAATAGCAGGGTCTATTCCCGCAAAAGTTAGTCTAATACCTCCATCAAGAAATCCTCCGCCAGGCACGGCATAACTAATCGCTGTAATGGGGACATCTGCTAAAGCGGCGATTGCTGTTCCGTCGTTTCTTAAAATCGCTATTCTCTGTCCTACAATCCAGGGGCAGTCGTCTCCTACTGCTCCCGCAACAAAATCTACACTCTGCTCCCAATCAGTTTCATACTCCGCATTTCGTGCTGCGGTTGCTCCAAAAGGAGTTCCACCTTGTCTGTTAGCGAGTAGAGTGATATTTGTTAAAGGCACTCCATTTGCTAAAACCTGACCTGCGTAAGTTGAAGACAAAAATTGTCTCTGTATTCCACAAATCGCTCTCTCATCTTCCTCTAAAGTAATCTCTAATTCTACATCACCCATAGCGACGAGAGGTAATGCTTGTTTGCTCCCTAAAATACCTGATAAGTTCAAAGGCAAACATACCTTAACATTCTTATTATTAACAGAAGTATCTGTTAAAGCAGTCGCATTATTCAAACCATCAGCAAAAGAACTATTCCCACTACCGCCTTCCATAACATCACGGAGTTCTAACTCCCCTAAATCATATCCATAATTAGAGTGTAAATCCGCTAATACATTAAAATTATCAATCTCCTCCAGCACGTGCCCGTCCGCCATAATTCTTAACATACGGATAACACTATTTCCTTTACTATCACTCGCTAATCTGCCTTTCATAGTATTATTACGCAAAGTCAAATCAAATTGTAAGTAAGAAGTGTAGCAATCAATAAATCCTAACTGCTGTGGGATACGAAATCTAATCACATTATTCTCCTTAAAACTAACTCCGTTCTCTGCTGGTATAACTACTGAATAATTGCTTACAGGCATATCTGTTGAAACTCTTAACATCTTTTATAGTATTAACAAAGATAATTTTAATATATTAAATACATTTTAATATAGTAAAAATATGCCTGAATACATACTCTTTAATGATTTAGTCTATTATTTATTAGGGATACTCTCTTCTTATATTTATTTAAAAATGTGGTTGATTTAAACTTCCCTCTTGTTGATATCTATTCATACTCGTATCAAAAACAGACCCTCCTGGTTGTGTTTCCCTATAAGGTGCTTTCTTGTATGGTGATGCGGAGGTAGGATTAGGATATACATTAGTGGTAGATTTTGTCCCTTGTCCTCCTGCTTGACTTTCCTGCTCTCCTTTCGCCATACCACCTGTTAAATCTTCAAAAAACTTACTGAACTTATGTCCCATATATTCTCTTACAATATAATTATTTAGGTTGTTTTCGCTGGTGGTGTTGTATAGCAGGTGCTTCTAATTTCGTAGGGTTTTCACTATAATATTTCTTACTTAACCTCTCTGTAGTCGCTGTTGTTGTATGTTGAGGTCTATGTGGTAATAACTTATTATGTTCTAAATCTCCCGTATGTATGGGGTGTCTTCTTTTTTCATCTGCTTTAGGCGGGTTTCTTGAAATATTATATTTTTTAAAATCCTTTCCGTGTTGTTCTATCCATTTCTTATCAGGATAATATCCTCCCTTACCTCTTGAATATCTTTTATACATTCCTGATTTTTGTTTCTCTAAAGACCACCCATAAGGTTTCGCCCACCCTGTTCCGTCTGTGTGTGTTCCTACTCGTCCCCTTACTTCATTATGTCTTCGTGGAGCGTAAAATCCTTTCTTCCCACTTCTCGCAGACCAGTTCATTTTCCTAACTGCTTCGTCTGCTTCTACACTCTTTCTCGTATATGCTCCTCCCTTTTTGCGTGGGATTGTTCCTATATTCCCTAATGCTTTATTATATGCTCGTGCTTGTTCGGCAGTTAATCTTTCTAAAAGACTGGGTTGTTGTGCTGGTAGTGTGGGGTGTCCTCCACCTTTCTCCCGTCCCCTAATCTCCTCTTCTAATCTCCTTGACTTCGGTTTTTGTGCTGGTTCTCCCTTTCCTCGTCCTACTATTAATTGTTCTACTGGAGTTAATTTTTCATAGTAAGTTTTTTTTCTTACTCCTGTAAGTTTAGACATCGCTTCACCTGCTTTCTCTCTTCTCTGCTCTATAGCAGTTAATCTTTGCTTTGTTTCTAATCTTGATTTTAATTCTATCATAGCGTCGCTGTGTAAAACTTGTTGATACGACATATCACCTGCTCCAGTTTCTTCAGTAGCAGTCTCTAATAAAGAAGGGTCATAGCGGGGGTCAGGTCTCATAGATACAGGTTGAACATCACCCTCTCCCTCTTCTATCATACTTGATATTCTCGTATCTCTTAACTGACCTTCTACATTTTGTATTCCACTTTCCGCTTGTCTTGTTGATTTTCCTATCGCTAATTGATATCTAAATAGATTAGGTCTTATTGTAGTTAGATATACTTTGCTAACTAAAGCACTATCATTAGTAGCGACAGCATATCTTAATTGTCTTTGTATATCTTCATCTCCTCCAGTTAAAGCATTAACTAAAGCGGGTGGAGCAGATTTTAATAATTCCCTAACTACATTCAAATGGTCTGCTTCTATTGTTTCAGTATAATTTGCTAATGTAGTGTAAAATCTCTCCCATCTCGGGTCATCGGGAGTTATTAACTGGTTTAAATTGTCCGTTAAATCAGGCATAGTTCCTGTAGGGATAGGTTCTCCTCCCGTTCCTACTCCTGAAGCGACACCGAAAGAAACATTCCCTTTACCTGACGGGTTAAGTTCATTCATAGCGTTAATAATCTGTTGATGTGGATTATAATATTGTGCCGTTAATCCCGTTTGTTTAGCAATTTGATAGTCTAATGCTTGTTCTTCCCAAATAGGCATACTTGATGGTGTAGGTGCTTGTGGTTCTCTCATAATCTCGTAAATTACTGATGAATATAATGAAATGTTTATAGGATTTGTTAAATCAGGTTTAACTATTGTTGTTGTAATACTGCTTATTACCCTATCTTTTCTAATGTAATATGTTGTGGGACTTTGAAATGAAAAGAAGAAATCACTATTCTGGTAATTTTTACTTAATATTCCCATAACTGCTACATTCCCTTTAGGTCCATAGAACTCCGCTGTATCTACGATATCGCTTATGATTAAAAAATATGGGACTTTAGTTTTAATAGGTAATAAGTCCGCTGGTAATGTATTACTATTAACAATAACTTCATAACTTCTACGAATATTCTGGTCTGGATTTTTTGTTGCGGGACTTGTTGTTGTATAGACTACTGGCGTTCCCGCTGTATTAGGTATTCCGTAATTTCTATCGTGTCCCTTAATATCTTCTCCTCCTATTGCTCCTCCTGCTATTCCGCTTTGTTTAGGTTCGTTTTCTACTGGGGTGGTAGTTTGTATTAACCCTTCACTACTATCTATATTTGCTCTTGTTGTCCCTAATGGTCTATATCCTCTGCTATCAGCAGTATCATAATAAGTATTACCTTTGTATGTTTCTAACCAATTACTACTAAACCCTAAAGTATTCCAAAAGTTCTCTCCATCAGTATTGAGAATGGTTAATGGATTTTCCCAGTCTGTATCTTCTGTTGAATATTGATTAATAGTCATTATCTTACCCGACCAATTCACTATATTACACCCACCTACTTTCACTATATTATCTAATCCCTTATATTTAGGCAACCAAATACGACAAGCAGGAGTTCCTCCCGTTCCTGCTCCTGCTGGGACAAAAGTGCTGATATAAGGTTGATGTATATTACTCCATTCAAAACGATTAATTGTAGTATTCCAGTTTAAAGTAGGATTAGAAGCACCTATCATTTGTGAAACAAACTCCTTACCATCTGTGTAAATGTAATCGTGTGATTGAAGTTCGCTATCATAGTATAATACGGGATATGGTGATTTTTCTACTTCGTTAGTAGGTGCTGTTTCTACTAACATAGTGTTTCTACAAGTTGTATTAGAAAACTCCTTATTCCATAAGGGAGTATCTCTATTACGAAACCATAAAAAATAATCTCCGTGATTTGTTGTAGCATCTACTTTGTGGTGTGTTGCTGGTCTTCCTTTCCAAGTAGTCATACCATCTATTACTCCATTTACCAAAAACGCCTTATCACTACTTACACTAACTACCTTAAAATATCCATTTAATAAAGAACCTGCTGTGCCTTTAATCCACCACCAAGTTCCCGCTATAGCATAAGTGTCGTCTGTTGAAGTTAATATCATAGTCCCACTCCCTAAACTTGCTGTGCCTGTTGCTTCGCTATCAGGTTTTACTAAACCATCTATCTCATAGATTTTACACGCAAAATCGTTATTATGATAAGGTCCATTTAACATACCCGATGCTCCGTCAAGTGTATTATAATCGTGTGTGTAAGTCGCCGTAGTCCGTGATGGACCTATAACAGGTATTAACATCTTACTACGGGGTATTCCCCCACCTTTACTATTCTCATAACTATCCTGTGGTGTATTCGCTTTAGGTATAGATATTATATCGTGTAATTGTTTTGTAATTTCATCTCCTATATCGCTGGGAGAAAAATATGTTTTACTTATTTCTACATCTTGATATCCATAATGGATTTCCCAAGATTGACTATTATAGTTCTTCATCTTCCAACTATCCGCTCCTGTAGCAATCATTAGCGTCCCATTTTTAATAGGTGTATCTATTACCTGAAGCATAGTATTTCTATAATCTACTTCAGTATGGGTAGGTATTCCATTATTCATCATAAAACAACCACCACCATTATAAGTCTTTGTAGTGAAATCAAATGTAATTCCCTTTGCTTGAGATAAATAAGTCTTACCCTCAAACATCTTCATACGAGGATTAATTGAAAAATGAGAATATGTATAAAATACTCCACTATCAATAACAAACGCTCTCTGTATTGTTCCTAATTGCCCTCTTAACATAAAAAGTTCCTTTGCTCCTAATGCGGGGACAGCAGTTTCACTATACATATAAACCCATTCAAATCCATTATCCTCATAATCTACTAATTTAATGTATTGTCCGTCGCAATCTGTTATATTATTTAATTCTACTTTCGTATCTAATTCTGTTAATGCTTTTGTAATAAATGTTTCTCCGTTAATTCCAGGCATCATCTTTAATTCGCTTACTAATCCACTACCACTTTTAATAGGTTCTACACCTACAAAGTTCTCCTTATTGAATGTTGAATTAGTCCCGTTAAATTGTTCTGTTATAGTCGCAACACCATCATTAACTTTGTTAAGTAATGTATAATCGCTCCCGTATCCTTCTGTATAATTATAATACTCACTCCCGCTATTTTGTAATTCATAATCAACAACAGGGTAAATATTGTATATTCCAGCATCTATAGTCTCATAACCTTTCGTGGGGATATTCATACAATAAACATTTGACGCTCCAGCAATTGAACCTATCTTATCAGCAGTAGGAGCAGTCGCAATATAATCTAAAAAATCATTCTCTAAAGTGTAATCTGCTGGAGGTCTAACATCACCCATATAACACTCCATTATCAATTCATCTGTTCCTCCATTATCTATTAAGTAAAACTCCTTAACTATAAACGGCACACAATTTATTCTTGAAGTATTCGCAGGGACTAATCTTTGTTCCCAAGTATTATGAAATCTATAGGCACAACCTTTTACAAAGTTTCTCGCAAACTCTATTGCTTCTGTGCTTCCAAATACTATAAACGGATTTTCATATTTCCTACCTGTAATATCAGGATAAACTTGACCTCTACTCATAAGTCTCAACCAATCCCTTACATTTACATCTATACTGCTAAAACTATTTAATTTACAAATTGATACTGGATTTCTATACAAACAAGGCACAAACTCATCTTCTTTACCCCCTATAGTCCCTTCAATCCAAGAAGGGTCATCTACTCCTTTAGCGGTATAAGTTCCCGTTTCCATAAAGCGATATAATCTCGCAGGTCTGTAATTAAAAATGTGGCAGTTGAACCAAGTATAAGTCTTACTTCCAGAAGTATTACCTCCTTCAAATAATCCACTCTGCTCGTGTATCTTATCATTCGCACCATCATTATTAACATAATATTCAAATATTATTCTACTCTTGTTATTATCACCCTGAACATCTATTAAGTCCCCTACTCCCTGTGAAGAGCAAAATGCCTGATTAATTCTTACAGCATCTCCTCGCCTTAACTGAAGTGAGGGTATATTTGTAGTCCAATTATTCGCTGTTTTGTTAGATTGTAATACACTATTCGCTCTATTACACTCTACTACGAAAGTCTGTGGTAAAGAATTGTTATTCATTATCTATATACAATAAGATAATAAAACAATATAATTTAAAAATGTCCCATTCCTCCGCCACCTCGCATCGTAGAAGTATCATAAGTAGGCATCGCTAAACTTCCAAACCCTACTCTTTGAGGGTGTTTTAAAATATGTTCTTCTTGTCCCATTTCTTTCTCTTGTATGTCCTCTTCTTTTGAAGCATCTATATCTCCCGCAATCCCTAAACCTATACCCGCCATCATTCCAGCACCTCCTAATATGCTTAAAGCACCGCTCCAACCTCCTACCATATCTAATAGACTTGACGCATCGCCTAAATCTCCTTCTCCTCCCGCTACTGCGTCGTCTGCTACATCGCCTTCCGCTCTCTCAACAGGCATACCCCTATATCTATCTAATCCTGCTCTTGCTACTGCTCCTCTCGCACCTATTACCGCTTCTTGTGGTGCTACTGCTGTTTCAATTCGTCCGCTAACTGCTTCAGGGTCAGGTTGCTCGTAAGAACGGGGTGTTGTTCTTATCCGTGTAGGTAAAGGTCGTTGTTGCTCTAAATATGCTGGTGTCCCTAATGTGCTTACTGGGTCATCTGCGTCCGCCGCTTCCCCATATCGTGTTCCCTTAAAAACAGACATAGGGTCAGGTAATTCTCTCGCTACTGGTGCTTCCACTCCTTTTGTTGCCCTCGCTAAAGTGCTACTCCCTCTCATTCCTCTTTCGCTAAGTTCTTGTTGCGTATATCCTTGTTTCTCTGCGTATTGTCTCGCCATAGCAGTATCTTTTCCCATAGAATATTCGTGTTCTCCTTGAGTAGGTGCTTTGTATTTACCTGTAAAACTCTCTTCTACGGGAGGTGGGGCATTTCTTCTCGCTACCTCCCGCATCTGCTCCTGTTCTAACTCTCCTGCGGTTTTTACACTATGTCCCCTTACTACTGCTTCTTCAAGTTGTCCTGCTCTCGCTGTTGTTGCTCCCGCTCCTTCTTCCGTATATTCAAGTGGTTCTCTCGCTAAAGTAGGTCTCAAAGATACA
>TARA_R110000824_G_scaffold248026_2_pt1 | contig 12317 bp, 19 predicted proteins | sample TARA_R110000824 | Tara Oceans TARA_R110000824 (sample SAMEA4397747) | marine metagenome | biome: Polar Biome; feature: [MES] marine water layer (ENVO:01000295) within the mesopelagic zone...; material: water (ENVO:00002006), including particulate matter (ENVO:01000060) such... | reverse complement strand
CAAGAAGTAAGAGAAGAACCGTGCCCTAAATGCGAAGGAGCAAAATTAGCATGAATGACATAGATACACTATTTAAAGACATAGCTGCAATTCTAAAGGTAATGCAAGATACTGATAAAAATCTTTCCAGCAGGATAGATAGAATGGAAAAAGAATTAATTCCATTTATAGGAAGAAGAGTTCTTGACCCAGACGACAATGTAGGATCTGAAACAGGTATTGAAGACAGTAAGGAGTACAGATAATGCATGGTACTGTGAGTAACGGGATATATATAAAAAAAGAATCAGAAAAAGGTAAATTACGGAACTTTGGAAAACCTTTAGGATCCTGGACTATCAATATGGATGAAATCAGTAATCAGGATATAGATAGAATAGTATATTTCACAGAAAAATATATTTACAGAATAAGTTACAGAAAAGCATTTGACAAAGGTTACGTTAAAACTTTGGCAGGTGAATTAAAATTAATCGTACCAGTAAAAGAATGGATGAGGGAGGAAAAATGAAATTAAGAAAGAATGAAGAAAGAGTTGTTGAGCTAATTCAAAGAAGATTAGAGCTTGGAAGGGAAAGATATGGCGGGGATATACCTATAAATGGAGAGAAAAGAAGAGATAATCTTAAAGAAGCAATTGAAGAAGCTGCAGATCTATCTATATATGCGACATCTTTACTTTTAGAAGAAGAAACCCATCTAAAAAGATACGAAAAAGCATATAATATATTTATGGAATCTTGGAATAAACTACCAAAAGAAAATCAATCATATATTGCAGCAAAATTGGAGGACTTAGGATTATGATAAAGTATGATTCGTCTATATTACAGAGTCAAACAGGTACTAAACTGGTTGATTTAATATTAAAACTTAACAAACAAATGGTTATGTGGAATAAAGAATATCTTAAAATGATAGACTCTTCAGATCCTTATATTGTTGAAGATGAAGAACATAGGGTGTTGTCTGATGAGGTTAAAATGCTTAAGAAAACTCATCATAAATCCTTAAATTCTTTGAAGGGATTTAAAGGTAAAATCCATAGTGAGCAAATAAAATACATGTATTCAGGAGAGAGACGTGAACGATATAAAATGTCCCATTAACCCAGTAGATATTTACGACAGATACTTAAAGCTACAATCAGATGAAAAAGATATTGTAAGAAAACAAGATCTCCAGAAAAAGGATGGAACTATCCGTTACGCTGCATCTGGTGCTGGTTTATGTAAACGAAAACAATGGTATGCAGGTAATAATTACAAAAGAATTGATACTGATACGGATAGTATAAGAAAAATGAAACTCGGAACATTGGTTGGTCAAGATTTTGATGAAGCAATGAAGTGGATGAATAATAATTTAATAGAAACGGGTGATATTCACTTTAATCCAGATTTAGAGATCTTAATCGAACATCCCGTGTCTAATAATTCTTATAATTTATTAGGACACTTTGATCTATTAGTAATTAAGGATAGAAAAGGTTTCTTATATGACTATAAAACTTGCCATGAATTTACTTTCAGGAAAGCAACAGGTAAAATCTTAAGCAAAAGTAATGATAAAGATAATTATGCTTATCAATTAGGCACTTATGGCTTTATGATTGAAGAAAGTGAACTTATTGAATGTGATGAAATTGTATATATGGAAAATATATATATCAACAAGAATGACAGTCTAGTTAAATGCAAATCAATCGATTTAAACTATATAGAATTTGCTAAAAATTATTGGTCATCCATTCAGGAAAATCAATTAAAAAAAGAACCACCACCGTTTGGATTACAACGATTCACCCCTACTTACGAATGGGAATGTGGTAAATATTGTAGTTTTGTGCAACATTGCAATTCACCTTACAAAAAGAAAGCTAAAAAATGAAAATCCCTAAAAATGTTAAGAAAAAAGCCAAAAAACCTAATAAAGTTGGGAATTGGAGAGGAATTGAAGACAAATTCTTTAATAATGTAAGAAAAGGCTTTATAAACTTAATGAAACCACCCAAATAGGAGAAGAAATGAAAGACGTAGGACTAACCGTACTAGAAAATATGCCAGCAGGCATTGAAAAAGAATTACTGAAAGTAACAGATAAACATAAAAAAGTAAGTGACATGACAACGCCTCCTTCACAAATCTCTAAGAAGATGGGACTTGATTATGTAGAAATTGGATACATGAAACATATTGCTGACACGGAGTTTCCTGGCTGGAGCTGGGAGATTATTAAAAGTGAAGCTTTAGGATCCGAAGCTTACGTTGTTCACGGCAGATTAACATACTTTAGTGCTGGGATAAGACGAAGTGGAGATATGGTTGCTGCTCATCGCATACAAAAAGGCAGAGAAAGTGGTACTTTTGTAGACGTTGGCAATGATATTAAATCTGCTAATACAGATTGTATGAAAAAAGCATTTAATATGTATATGAATATTGCAGATGATGTGTATAGAAATCAAGTTGTAGATCTTGATGAGAATGATAAGATGATGATTAACGAAAAGATGCTTAAAGCTGGCTTTGATTCAAAAGAAATAGCCAGAATAGGTCTTAACATAACAAAAGGTAAAGTGAATCAACTTAATGTTGACGATCTTTATAAATGGATTGACGAACAATCAAAACCAAAAAAAGAAAGTACAGGTAAATAAATGGACTTTGAAGAAAAAGTAACATACTATGATCCTTCTGAGAAAGAAGAGTTCAAAGTTGTAGACGCTGGAGTACATAATGTCTACATCAAGAACTTTGAATATAAAAGAGAATGGTCAAACAGCGATAATCAAGTAGCCGATATTTACGAAGCTACTTATGTGTTAGCTGATGATAGTAAAATGCAAGTCAGGAGCAAAGGTTTCTTCTTATGGAAATCTCCAGGAAATGATGACACCTTTGTCTCTAATCCCGCTGGCAATAAAAGATTAAATATCTTTTTAAAAGCAATTGAATACCCGTTAGATACTGTTAAAATTAAAAACAGTAAAGGCGAGGTTCAAGAAGTTGATGCTATCCCTGAATTACTAGAAGATTCACATATCACAAATGCCCCTTTAACAATTACAGTCATTCACGAAGAATACAAAGGAAAGACTTATGCTAAAGAGGTAAAAGTAGAAAAATGGCAGGATGCTCCACAGCTTGAAGAAGCTGAAGAGGATATGCCGTTTTAATCCCTTCCACATAACAGAGCAGGCATCAAAGAGCCTGAATGCATTGTAAAAGACGTCAAAGTATACGTTTTGTCTGCTCTAAATTAGGGCTTGGTTGTTCCAGATAATCCGATGGGAAATCATCGTTATGGACAACGGATTCCCGTCAATTAGATAGGTGGCGTAATCTTAGGATCCTCATCTAATTCGCCAAGCCCTATAATTGCAAATGATTGCGGGTATGGTAGCAGTTCAAGTCTGCTATAAAACGTGAGTATAAACACACACCTACTAATACATCTAGCGAACCCGCAGTTTGCTGCTTATTATTTAAAAGAAAGATTTCTGATGGACAAACCTAAAGAAAAACAAACCCCTGATGTTGATTTACCATTAACATACATAGAAATGCAAGATATGCTTTCAGGAAAGAAATTCACCTGGGAGTTGCCCAATCGAAATGATGGTAAAAAAACAATAATCCATGCCTACTTAGATAACAGAGGCATATTCATAGAAAAGGAAGAATAATGATAAAATACCAACAAGGTGATGTAATCATCAAACGGTTAGAAAGCCCAATTAAAGAACAAACCGAAAATCATGGTGGAGGACTTAATGATATGTCAGAAAAAAGCGACAGATGGATCCAAGATCACAGAACCGTTATCGCAGAAGGCGAAGTCACGGGTCATGCACATGCATTTAATGACACTAACAATCCAGGTGTGAATATTAATTTATTTAAATTACAGAACACATGGAACAGTCCTCAAAGAGATTCAGACACACCTCATTTAATGAGAATAGCAGGTGGAGACGCTGTCTTAACTCATGAAGAGCATAATGCTATAACAATCCCAGTTGGAGAATATGAAATATATCAAGTTCGTGAATTTGATTATTTAAGACGTGAAACGAGAAGGGTAGTAGATTAATGCTGCATAAACAAATAACAGATATGCTTCACTGGAAGAAATTAATAAAAAATAATAAAGAATACAAAAAAAACGGCAGTCATTACCTAATGAGAAAAGGATTAAAGGTTTATGCGTTTAATCGATATCCTATGAAAGAAGATTGGGATAAGAAATCATGGGTTTACATAGCTGATAAAGAAAAAGTTACTATGAACCCCAAAAACCTATCAACAACGTGGCAAAGTAAACATATGCTAGAAAACTTAGCTGGTGGTTCTTGGAGGATCTCTTTTAAAAATCATTGGATAAGATTCGATGAATTAGTAGAAGATAGTAACAGTTGGAGACAGCAATGCCCAGACTATTATATCTATGATAGTGGTAATGAAGAAGACAAAGATAAAAAGAATGAGAAAATTCCCGTCTTTGGAGGAATGGTTCTTGCTTATGATGGTAAATGTCTTAATCTAGATTCTAAACAAGGAATGGAAAAGCAAAAACTATTAGATGAATATCTAAATCTAATGAGATTAAGAACAAATCGAATGGCTAAAGCAAGAAGGTTGGAGCATAAAGCTATTGCTGCTGCAAGAAACGCAGAATTAACTAATGATTGGTCTGATGTAGATCCTTCTGATACATTTAAAATAAGAAATGTTAGCACAAGAAGAAGCTACCTTAGTCATTTCTCTGTAGAAGAGATTGTTAAAAGCATGAAGCCAGAGGTACTTGACAAATCGAACTTAAATAATACTGAATATGAATTATTAAAGTTTGAAATAGATCCAGTTGAAGGCGACATGGCTTATTACTTAAAAATGCTTAATCCTTCCACTGGTGAAATACACTTTGAAGGAGTAGGACCATACGGAGATAGTCGCAGCAATGGAATCGAAGCAGAAACTGTTGAAGCTGCATTAATGTGGAGAGATAGCGAAAAAATGTATGAAGGAGATGGAGATCAAAAGGTTAAAATAGATTACAATACTCCAATAGCTATCACTTAATGGCTAATTATAATAAATGGCGATGCCCCCGCTGCAATTACACTAACGATACCGAAATTATGAGTAGCGAGGCTCGCCTTTATTATGCTGAATTAAAACCAGGCATGCAAAAGATCATTCTAGATCTATTTAAAATTTGTAATAAATATTGTTACGGCGGCAATCTTAACAAGAAACAAAAAAGCAAATTTATTTATACTGTTGGTGGGACTAAAGATCTTAAGAATGTTATTCATGGAATTAATATCTATATGTCTGGTAAAATGTATAAAAAAGGCTTTACGCTTGATTATTTAGCCGCAATAATAAGAAATAATGCAGAACGTAAAGAAATATTAATAAAAGCTGAACGTAAAACACGAGGGATAGATCCTCCAGGAGATAAATAATAATGGATATATGTAATAACCATACATTTGGATTGATATTGATTTTTGCCATTGCAATCGTAGGGCTTATAATCTCAATAATTAAGAGTGAAAGTGAGGTGGAATAATGAGATACATGGTTTATTGGAAAAATATGTTAAAAAACAAGCAAGGTGACGCTCCTATGCGTGACTTTGATACCACAATTGAAGCAAGAGCCTATATTAGAGGCTGTGTAGATGCAATAGTTACTTTTGATAAAAGATCAACAGATGAAAAACTACTTCAAGAGTTTGAAATTAAAACAATAAAGAAAGGGAACCTGTAATGGCTCACGAATTAATGAATGACAATGCAATGTTTTATGTTGGACAAACACCCTGGCATGGACTTGGAAAAAAATTAGAAATAGAACCCAGTACTGAAGAAGCTCTAAAGCTCGCTGGGTTAGATTGGAAGGTTTATAAAACAGAAACTTATATCAAGTTAGCAGACAATTCAAAAATATCACCCAGATATTTTAATTATTTCAATACAAAGAATGCTTATTATGGTACAGACTACTGTTGTACTTACAGATTAGATCATAATAATACAGAAAACCAGCCCTTGGGGCATAAACCTGTAATACTTGGTCATGTATCTAAAAAATATGAAGTGCTGCAAAATAAAGACGCATTTCAACCCTTTGATGAAGTCCTTCTTGATCACGGATATACATACGAAACAGCAGGTGCAGTTAAAGATGGACAGAAAATATGGATACTTGCTAAAGCTCCAATGGGTACAAACGTAGGCAACGATAACATAGATAAATATGTACTATTATTTAATAGTCATAACGGATCTACAGGCGTAACAATGAAGCCAACTATGGTTAGAGTTGTTTGTAATAATACGCTTGAATACGCCTTAAATAGCCAAAGTGATAATGGTATCAGCTTACGTCATACAACTGGCGTAAAAGACCGATTAGACAGCCTGACGAGTGCTTTAAAGACTTGTGAAGGTGACATTGATTCAGCTATTGAAATAATGAGAAGAATGAACGAAGTTGAGATCAATGATAAGACAATGACGGAATATTTCGAAAAAGTATTTCCTACATTAGTTAACAGAGAGCAAGAAACTTACCATCCTGTTTCAAAACGTAAAATTCCTAATTTTGCTAAACCTCATTATGAAGCATTGGTTAGCAATTTTAAATATGGAAAAGGTAATAATGGTAAAACCATGTGGGATGCATATAATTCTATAACAGAATATATTGATCATACGAAAAACTATTCAGATCCAATGTCTTCAATAGGCTTTGGATGGGGAAAAAACGTGAAACAGAATGCTTTTAAGATAGGAAATAAATTCATTAATAATTAAACTTTCCCTACCCCCAAAACGGATTAAAACATTAATTCGTTCAAGTCGGACCCAAAAAAACCAATATAAACATAGCCGCTTAAAGAAAAGTTAGTTGGCGCTGACAAATGAAAAAGTGACTTTAGGCGGCTTTTGTTTGTAAACAACTAAAGAAATGGAGAAAAAGATGACAGTGTATACTGACCCTAGTGCATTCTTACAAGAATCAAGAAATAAATTTTTACTAAGGATAGATTCCAAAGAATGTAAAGTTCTTTTAGAAGCTTTAAAGTCTTTTGATAAAATTGACGCCAAAAACAAGCCTAGTACATCTAGTCTTAAAAAAGCAATTAGCCAAATTGATAAAGCATTAATAAAAGAACCAGCGTCTACCCCAATCGAAATGAATGGATATGAAGCACAAGCCAAGTGCGAACCATGCCAGGAATAATTAATAAAAAAATATTAAAAGTAGAACAACAAATAGTAGCCCAACCTCATAGTCGTGAAGCTGAAGAAGCTATTCTTGGATGTGTTTTAATAAAATCAGAATTATTTGGAGAAGTAAAAGAATTCATTCCTAAAAGAGAAGTCTTTTATTATGATACAAGTCAAATTGTTTGGGACAAGATGAAAAGTCTTGCAAAAAATCATAAAGAAATTGATCCAATTAGTATTCTTGCAATATTAGATAAAGAAGAGAAGACAAAAGTAACGGGATACTATTTAACTGGTTTGTGTGCTAATATAGCAACCACTGCAACAATTCAAACTTATTGTAATATTGTATTAGAAAAATATTTACAAAGAGAACTGATAGCTGCAACTTATAAAATACAAAAGTCTGCATTTGAAAATAATGAAGAATTTGATTCTCTATTAAAGTTTATCAAAAAAACTACAGACGAATTAACCTCCTTAACTCCCAGTAAAGATCCAACTTTAGATCAAATAGTAAATCAAACAATAGAATCAATAGAAACAAGCGGGAATTATGTAAAGTTTGGATTTAGAAAGTTAGATAATCTTGCTGGTGGAATGACTAAAGGAGAAATAACTGTTATAGCAGGTAGACCTTCTCATGGTAAAACTACTTTTGCAGTTAATTTAGTTAAAAAATTCATAGACCAAGGGCTTAGAGTTCTTTGTATTAACAGAGAAATGACCAATATAGAAATGATGAAAAAATTAATCGTTCTAGAAAGTGGAAAACTAAGCTACTCTGACGTAAGAATGAATAACATGAATGATCAGTCGTATGAAGAGTTAGTTTCAGTTAATGAAAAAATTGTAGATAAATATACTAACAGATTATTCATGTGTGATACAGCCAGAGATCTTGCAGCTTCAACAGCTCAAATAATGAAGCACAGTCCCGATGTGGTTATCGATGATTATATACAGTTAATAAAAATGGATGGATATGATCAAAGAAGATTTGAACTTGAAACAGTGATGAATGAATATAAATGGTTAGCAAAAACATATAAAATTGTTCCTGTTTTAATCAGTCAATTAAATCGTGATATTGAGAAAAGAATAGATCCTGTACCTAAAATGTCTGATTTAGCAGAGTCTGGTTCAATAGAACAGGTAGCAGAAAATGTTCTTTTCGTATATTATGATTATAAAGTAAACTACGAAGAAAGTGAAACGGGAAAAGATCAAATACAGATAGTAGCGGCTAAAGTGCGTTATGGTGAAAATAGAAAGTTATTATTTGGATTTAATGGTGATAGAGTTCTTTTCCATGAGAATGTTAGCTCAAATGGACATCCAATTGTAGTCGCAGAAAACGATGAAGAAATAAAAGACATGCTCACAAGAGTTAAACAAATGGACTTCACCACAGGTAAGTAAAATTAATTAGCAGGTTCTTTTTAAATAGTATGATTCCTATTTAATTTGAATGATAACAAATGAGCCTGCTAATAAACTTAATCAACAGGAGTTTTAACGATGAAATCAATAGTAGTCAATAAACTGAAAAGAGAATTCCACAGAAGAGGAATACAAATAACAGCTGGAGCTGTAAATATATTAGATGATCACATTCATCGACAAATAGTTAATATGGCAGGTCGTTGCAAGGATGGGAATGTAAAAAGATTAACAGAAGAGCTTATTTGGGTAGCTATAGGCAAGAATAGTGTTTCAAGCTAATTTAATTCGTCAGCCATTGTGTGGCTATGAAGAGTGCGGCGAAAATGCTCTTTACGAATTTACAGATGTTATTTTAGCGGACCCAGAAAAGAGAATGGAAGACAGGAAACTTAAAACAATAGTGATCGCTCATTCATGTGATAATCACTATAAAGAAATAAGAGAGAAATATGCCGAGTAGAAGTAAAGCAAAAGGAAATCGTTTTGAACGATTAATAGTCGATATGACTAAAGACTTTTTTGAAGAGGAAGTTAAAGTTAAAAGAGCTTGGGGCTCTAATGGTGCAGCAATGGGACAGCATGAAGAAGTAGATATATTAATAGGTGATGATTTTAAGATCCAGGCTAAATGCCGTAAATCAATTGGGCAGTGGATGATACCTAATGAGAATGTTGACGCTCAAGTTGTTAAAGGAGATCGTGAAGAACCATTAATTGTAATGAAATATGATGACTGGCTGGAGATGCTTTCATTTGCTATGGCTGGCTGCTGGGATAAATACGATAAGAGTTCTCATAAATGATGGATTGTTTAGGATCCCTAAACTTTCGTTGATGTTTTGTTGCTGGCAATGTTGGAATTGGGACAACTCCCGCAAATGTGGCGTTTCCTAAAAATGCAAAAGCCAGAGTAACCGTTCATACCCTGGCTTTATGCTTCACCCTGAGTTGTTAACCGAATGCCCAATTCAGAAAACAAATAATAAATTTTACTTATATAAATTAATTACTTTAGATATCTTCTGTCAACATAAGATTTATATTCCTTTACAACCGCTTCCCCCGCATTATATCCACTAGTTCCAAATGGAACATAAGGGCTAATAGCTCTTTTGCCGTGATCTTCAAACATACTTTTATTTCTTTTTTCAGCCTCATCTTTATCAAACATTTTTTTGCCTGCCCACATAATCCCCCCAACAAGTGACATCCCACCAATTCCTAAAGGAATAGCTCTTAATACTTTTTGAAAAGCATGGTATTCCTCTCCTTCTTCATCTTTATCCCCCGATATAAATCCCGTTAAAAGATTTTTAGCAAATAATGTCATTGCCATTATAGCTGAAATCTGACCATTTGCAAGCCCAGACATTCCTTTCGCTAATGGATTTGCAAAATATGTCTTCTTTCCTTGTCTTGCCATCCAATGGGTAGCTCCAGGTGCAAAAATCATAAAATCAAACAAAGCAGTAATCAATCCTTCTCTAATAAAATTACTTTGATTACTTACCTGATAAGGATTAACAAGTCTTCCCGCAGCTTTCGCTCCAGGAGTAAGATTAAGATTAAAAGGAACTTTTGCTAAACTCACACCTAATTGAATTGAATTATAAGCTTTATTACTTCTACTGGTGGGTGGTTTTAAATTTGGAGTTACAGATATAAGATGATTCCTCCACAACCTCCAGTTAAATCCAGCTTTTTGATTATGCCATATTTTCATTTTATTAATAGTGCTACCTGCAATTGGTCCTCTTAATGCAGCTCCAACGTGTTGATGAGATAAACCAAAGTCAGTAGCCATTGCAAAGTCTATTCCAGCCTGAATAGCTTCTTTAGATTTAACACTTTTTGCATTGCCAGACTGGACAGCTTGCATAGCACCAATAACAAAACTAGTAGATCTTAATGTGTTTTCTGTATCATTAATACTCGGCATTAATTTAAGTAAATTACCTGCTATACCTAATTTTTTTCCTATTTCTGAAGCATTTGATTTATAACTTAAGGTTCTAGTAATTGCGAATTGCGCTCCCTTATCTAAGATAGCCTTTACATAACCTGATGACAAATTCTTCTTTTGCCGCTGATACCTAATAAGCTTGTCTACTTTACCAGTTTTATCTGCTTCTTCAATTAAAGCAGTTAAGCGATCAATTGCTCCACGGTTAGCAGCTCTTTCATTCGGTCTTAATGTTCTATTGAAATAGGTCCCAACAAACTGACTGAATGTTTCCATTCCAGCTTGATTGGATAATTTCTTCCAAAAATCTCTTGTTTTAGGATCCATCATTTGATGGCTAGCTTCAAGAAACAATTCTTTTCCAACCCTATCAATTTTTAAAAAAGCAGCTGAGTAATTAACAAGTCCTTGCAACTGCCCATGTAATAAATTTATTGTTGTATATGCAGAAACTCCATTGAAAAAATTAGTTAAGGATCTTCCACTTACATTAATTCCCGCAGATGCGAGATCTCTGCTAATCTTATTGGGATTCATATCAATGCCCATGAACTGACTTGATGCTTGTGGTGAATAAAATGTAGTATTAAAAATACCCATTGAAGCATCTATTGTATTGTCATTAGCTCCACCTATCTTAGCTTTTAATAAAGCTTTGCCAACCTTTACAACGGCTTGATTTCTTTTTACAGATCTAGAAAGCTCATTAACATAATCATCCATTACATCTTCATCGTTTCGCATATAATCAGGATTCATAATTCTGGTTAAATGCTTGAAGTTTTTATACCAAACTTTCGTGTTAACAGGAGTTTGTGTTTCCAGGTCAATCGGAGTTTCTGGATTCTGAATATAACCAAGCTTTTCTTCCAACATAACCACAGAGCCTTCATGCCCTGATATTTCTTTTAATAATCTATTCCGTGTAAAAGCGTTTAACTTAGAGTCGGGATTCCTTAGTGCGAGTCTTTTTTTATCTATTTGAGCCTTCTGACCAACAATAGCATTCTCAAATTCAATAGGAACTAAAGCTTTATACCACATCCTTGGATAATACTTTTCTCCTGAAACCATTTTAGCAGCATTCAACCCCGCTATTTCAACATCTGTATCTAACATATGCCCGATGTGACTTTCCAGCCACGGTTTTAATCCTGCTTTTTCAGCTGCCTCCAGTAAAGCAGTTTCTTCCTTAGAAGTATTCTCAATCTGAGCAACCATTTCTCTACCAATTTCTTCAAATAATTGACGGGCTTGCTTTACCTGCTCGATAAGATTGTCATATGCTGAGTCTTCTCCAAACATATCTTTTTGTTGATCAATTTTCTGAATAAACTTAGTATTTCCTTCATTATCATAATAATTAAAAGCAGTTTCACCCTGCCAAGACCATGAACCATCTGGCATCTTTACTTCTTTCTTATGACTTATAAGATGACCCGTCTTGGTAATTAGAGTTCTTCCGTTCATTATTTCACTAAATAATTTAAAAGCAGCAGGTCTTGGAATGTTAAGAGATCTTCCTACATCAATTATTTCAGAACTAATACTTTCTATTCCAAAGTTTCTTACTTTTTGCGCTCCTTTACTAAAAGGAGGATATACAAAAGCATTCGCATATTTCTGAGCATCATATGTATATGTTTCAGTTACCTGGTTAAC